>Ga0065711_1051579_pt1 | contig 10323 bp, 4 predicted proteins | sample Hoacrofraction12_FD_59098 | JGI IMG/M metagenome (GOLD analysis project Ga0065711, IMG submission 59098) | Hoatzin crop microbial communities from Cojedes, Venezuela - Epithelial fraction 12 v2 (version 2) | ecosystem: Host-associated > Birds > Digestive system > Esophagus > Crop | place...
CCTTTCATCCATTACAATAACTGATGCCAAGACTACATGCCTGAAGTGCCATCTTCTTGATGTTCTAGGCCACAACTCCTGATCCAGGGCCAGGACAATCTCTTGTGCTTCCCTTACAGCATAAGCTTTCCTTGGACCTCAAGAGCTTGGTATGTTTTTCTTCTTTCTTAACTAGTTAATCTAAGAAAGCTTCTTCCATGCATTCCAAATCTTCTGTCCTTAGCAATCCAGTAAGTGATCTTAGCCTTGCACACTCTGCAGCTGGACCAACTGCAGAGCTCGTTTGTTCTTGAAACCACCACAATGTGGTCCAAAAGCATGAGCATCTTTGAAATGTGGCTTGCACGTAATCTGTGACACTGTAACGGTCTCCACACCAATACCTAAAACGCACTTTGAAACCTGTCCATTGCTGTATGTGAGCTGTTGTCGCTCACCAACAGCTGGTGCTGCTAGTCACCCACCTGTATCTGAAGGTCCACTAACCAGCATCTGACACTAACAATATCTTCTTTTGCTGATTCAACAAGTTCACTGCATGATACCATCAGCCTTCATTACAGCTTCTGAAAACCCACCTCTTTCAGCCAGGTCTGAAGCTTTTCCCCTCAGAAATATGTGTTACTTGGGCAGCATTCCAGTTAGCTCTTGGGAGACTTACAAGGAGGGACCTACAAGCTACACAGTCACTCTCTGTAACAAAGAGCTCTTACAAACAGCTACTTTAACCTTGGAAGCAATAACTTTTAACAATCATGGGGGACTCATAACGGATAATTAACTGAGCCAAGCTCACAGTGTGACACCGAGACCAGAATTGTGGATATTCTTATGCTTCTAACAGAAAAGTACAGAGGAGAAATGAAGGCATTATACTAGTTCTATTTTACAACAACAGTGAATTACAACTGGTTCTCTTATCCACAATTCAAGACATATGTTGGAAGCTCGTAGAGAATTAGACAAAAAAATGCATGACTGAATAGGAAAATAAAAGGAACTGTATCCATTTCAACCTGAAGAAGAGAAAGCCTATAGATACTGGCATTATTCAAAGAAATTTATTAATAAAGAGCATTCAGTCTACTGACAGAAGTATTTCAAGAACCAGCAGCTATAAGTTAAGAGCAGCCAAATTCAACCTGAAAATCAAATAACGCAGTTTTTCACCAAAGCAAGAGGCAAAGCAGGAAACAACTTGCCAAGGTAAAGCTCGAATTATTAAAATCAGCAATCCCTAAGTCAGCATCAAATTTTGTTCTAATGTTATAGTTCAGTGATTTTCAAAGTTTTTCAATTTTCAGAACTTTAAAAATTTTAAAAAGGATGGTGCCTTATCAGACAGCTCATATAGTTGGAGAAAGTAGCCAAGATTCAAGCTCAATCACCTTTCAACACGCACTGCTCGAGTCTGACATGCGTTCCATATTTCACCTTAAATTTTTATATGGACATTTTGAAATCCTGTTTTCTCTCCTATATATGTTGTGTTACGACAAATGAAGTTAAACATACCTCTTTTTCTTCTCGCTTCCTTTATTTCTTCACACATCTTATTAAATTCTGGATCCAGTTCAGCAGCAATGATAGCATGAGCAGTGTCCTTCAAAGTACAAGCTCTATGTCTAATGATTTTATCTGGAAAACAGAACAGCACGTTTGTTAATTTTACCACAATTATTCCAATTTTGTACCATTTCTATGTTGTTCTGTATTGTATATTACAACACTGATCCAGACAGAAGTAACTGGGAAATATAACAAATGTATGAAAATGTAGATGGATCAACACCGTAGCATGCTCAAAAATCACAACCCAGCTACAGAGATACAGGAGTTTTCAGGAGTACAAATTATTACTTTAATCAACAGTGGCATTTATAAACAAATGCAAAGAGTGAATGGTGAACACACCTAAATGAACTTGCAACCCTTAGACCCTTGCTAGACTCAGCAAGTGCAGATCTACACCGCGTAACGGGCTACGGCGCAGCGTCCCAAAGGTAACAGGAGACTTGTCCAGGAATGAATTTACCCACTGGGGTCAAGGAACATTCATACAATTACACTGCCTGGAAAATCACACTGGATGTCTCCTGCATCTGTAAGGTAGACCTGGCTTGCTTATATTCCTCCTGTTTGATTTTTTTTTTTTTAACCTTAAGTTATTGCATAATTGTTGTTTAACAACTGCTAGAAAATTCAAAATTATGATACAACAGATTATTGCTTATATTGAATAGCTATTTCTCATTTTAATCTATCGAGAAAAACTGTCAAGAAACAAGCCTCAAGTTTGCTACTTTCTCATCTCTATTTAGAGAACAGGACAAAAAATATTGCCCACACAGGAAGCCTAAATGCGACTCATTAAAAAACATTTTTTCAGAGAAGACCAATTCCCATACCTTTGAAACACGCAAAATAAATTATTCCAACACTGTTGAAACTTAAAAAGTAGTTGTAACTTGATAAGTAAGCCCATATGGGGAGAAAACTGACATCTAAATGTTGCTTTTCAATGAAACCTACAACACTCACTGTTTGTCTTTAGTACAAACATGTTTAATTTGTCAATTCATCCATACTGAATTACTTTTTCCAGCTGATGGAGGTACTTCAACAGCAAATATCAACATTAATGTCTACAACATATTATACAATTAGTGGATTTAATCTGTTTTAATAATCACTAAAGACAACAATTACAAATATCAGTGAACATTTATTAAACAAGGCTTATAATTCTAGAAACAGCACATTTTACAGCTGTCAAAACTGCTGAGTGAAAAAGAATATCCAGTATGTAGCTCAAGTGAGCCCTATGTACATTTTCTGCAGAAATCTACCGCCACTTAAATCTGGAACCTAGACATTTTTAGCCACATGTATTTGTGAGGCACTATGTTTTATGATCACAAAAAATATTCTGCATTCTTTGCAGATGTAATTTTGCAATATGAGACTTTAAAAAGTTGGTCAGATAACAAAGTTTAAGATGCCCTCGCAAAAGAAAAAGGAAAAAAAATTAAAAGAAAAACCAAATCAAGCGTATTTGACTGAGCTTCTACTTTCCTCTAATCCTGTGATGAGCAAGAGTTTCCCACAGATAGTGCTTCAAAGAGGCAAATACTATTATGTCTAACACACAATGGTTATGTTTCCATGCCTTTAAGAACATTTCCTGGTCAAACAATGGAGGGAAAGGAAAAAAAACCACCCCACTGTCTTACTATATAACCGATCTGAAATTTTCTAGCAAAGGACCAGGAAAAATGCCCAAAGCAGCCAGTTTTTACAATCTGTACTGGATATAAAAAACCAGCTAGTCTGGTACTCCAATTGCTTTTCAACTGAACAACAGGACAGAAGCAGGTACAGTATGATTCTTCTGCAAACTGAAGCATGAAGCAGAGGCAAGCATATATATGCCCGGCTTTAAAGAACGTGAACATTTATAGGTTAATATTCAGTCAATGCATCTGAACGTACGTAATGCTCAGAACAGACTTGATGTGCTGTTTCAGCAGTGTATTCATACAACAGCTCAAGAAAACTTGCGTGCCAGCAGAGCAAGCAATACATCCTCAATTGTTGACAATGCAGAGGACAGAACTGTCTTTCATTACCTACTCAATGATGAGAAACTCCAGTCCAAAACCTAACCTAGAAACAGCCAGATCCGTCTCTTCCAGCTCAGTCCTGATGGCAAGGAAAACCAAAATATCCCTATTTCGGTTTCCTAAATATACTTCTTAAAACTCTTTCTCTTTGGACAAACTCAGTGAAAACTTCTGCCACTAAATATTCCCCAAAGCTGTCTTTGCTATTTTGTACTTCTGAAACAGTGAATCTGTGACTGGTGTTGCTTATGATCCTGAGCAGATCTGACCTAGCAAGTCTGTAGTCCCATAACACCTTCTCCAAAACTGCAAAAACCCTCCTCAGACTACATTTCCTAGAATTAAACAACCAAGCCCACAGATCCAAATGGCCTAAAAATGAGAACAAGAGGTGTACATTAAAGCAAATTTTTCCCAAAGCCCATCATTCAGTCACAAACGTACGTCTGTCACATGCAGGAGGTATCTCTCATAGTCCTCCTCTTCTAAGCAGGCTCTTCAGAGACACTCGGAATCCCAAGTGTCCATCACGGGCTTTGATTAGTTCACATCAATTACACATTAGAAGTCCTCAAAAGGGTGTCATCCAGAACACAGAAAACCTTTTGCTGGATTTTAAGAATGTCTTTTTTTAGTTGTAAAATAAAGTGCATCATAAATTGAAGAAACGAAGTTTATTTTCTACAGATACGAACCAGCACTGGGTTCAAAAGGCAAATGTGAAAAACAAGTGCAACTACTTGACCAGACTACACTGTGTCTAGTCCACGCATGGGACATTTGCAAATTCCTCACAAAATCAGAAATTTGAGAAGCAAGAAAAATACAGAAAAACAGGCTTTAACCTGGTGAAAAGATTTCACAAGAATTAATGAAAAACCTTTCAACACACAGGACTATATATGCAGATGGCCCCAGATTTCCAAGTATCACATATATTAAATATAATTCCATTAAAAGGGTGCTGCTTTGTTGTTGTTTTATTGATGACTCTGGAAGCTGCCAACAGAAAGGCTTTCTTTTGGCAACGTACACTCTGAGGCGGCCCTAGCAAAGAGCACACAAGATGTTCTTTCCTTAGAGTCTAAACAACTTTCACATGCATTTCAACCTACAAATTCCATTTTAATTGAAAGCATCCCATCACGCTTTGTCAAGACAATACCTTCTAATCTCTCCTAATCAGCTGCAACTGATTTCCTTGCCTGATGATTTATCACATTTTATTTCTATCCCCAAATACACAGTTCTTAGTTTCTGCGTGTGAATTTCATGTTCTAAGCCAACATGGAAATAAAAGCAGGCCACTGCCAGATTGCTTGCAGGATTCTCTACAGAGCTCTCCAAATTACGTTGGGGTTTTGCTGCATATACAAAGTCTATTCACTGAAAAGGAGCTATCAAATTTGAAAGGGAACTATAAAACCTAATTTATTAGAAAATAACTCTGAATGCTGTAGTTCTCCTGCTCTTCTAATGTCCCCCAGTGCACCACATGCCTCAAAATACTAAAAGCACAGACCCTTAGGACTTGCTTATCCTAATTACCATATAGCACGGGGTTCATTTAAATGCCTGAACAGTAATCAGATATGTGATTAAATGCCAAGCTTTCAGGTTTAGGTAGGCCAAAGCGAAGCAGGTCCTCACCTCCAGGATCTTTGTCTGGGTTGTACTCCAATGCATTGCTGCAGATCAGGTCAATGTCTGTCAGGAAATCCTTGGCTGTTAAGTAGTTGTGTTTATCAATTTTGGTTATTACTGTTGATAGGTCCATTGGCTCTTTGATAACTTCAAGGTAATCTGAAACCTACAAACAAACAGCATACAGAAATGACACAGGACCTTATGCACTCCCTTTGAACACTGCCAGTTTCGCATCTTTATACTCTTATTCATTCCACATGCTTAGCTCTAATACATTAACTAAACATTTTCAATTCTAAACAAATTTATGTTGAAAACATATCACTAAAAACATAAGACTTCCAAAGCTACTTTTTCTTCAGTAGCTCACTAATTTCTCTTTCAAAATCAATTTAACAGTATTTTTGATGCATTTTAAATGTATGTTTAATTTTGACTGATTTATTTATAATTTTTTTTAAGTGTTATAAAGACTATCTGGGATTATAAAGGTAAAAACAATCAGCTTAAAACCCTAGAAAAAACTAGGGAAGCTAAATTCTGTTCACCTTGTAGGTAAAAGCTCTCATTAAACTGAACAGTCAGCTTCTCAGCTTTTAAATACCTTCTATTGAATAGTTCCTTCAATCACTTGTTCAACAAAAAAAGTCAGGTTTTATTGACTGAAGACGTCAGACTGACTGTGCAGAAGGGCAGTCTACAGGGAAAGCTTTGTGTCAGAGTTCACAGCTTACTATGAGCTTAACTCACAACTGGAGATTCAGCAGCCACTAGGGTACACAGAAAAGTATTTAACGTAATTAATGGTACCATAAAGGGCTCAATCCTGATAGTTAAATCCATCAGGACAGCTGCTGTAACAAAGTTCACCAAAAAAAAGAAAATCTATCAATTTGTTATTTACTTCAAGGAAAAAAAAAACCTATGCTTGAACTTTTCAATGTGATTAAGATCACAATCAATTAAAAATACTGGCAGCCTCAGAAACAGTATTGCGTTTTCTCTTTTGACATCACCCACGTACGATGGTGACTGCCAAAATACTGAAAAGTTAAATACATATTCAGATCAAGCCATAATCGCTCTGTAAGAATTTTTTTTTTTAATAAAGTATCTGTAGTCATTCATACAAAAATATATTACAACATCTAACATTAATGCATTACTTCAATGGACAGCAGTCTAACACCTAATTCCTTAAATATACACATCAAAATTTATGATGAAAAATTAAAATGGCAAAAATTCTCTTTTTGCCTCCATTTATGGAACCGTGATTATAATTGGTTTGGTGACTGGAAAGCCAAGCCATGGGCTTCCTTTTATTGTTAGCACATCCTCAGAAGGATTCTTCACTCGAAACTCTAAACATTGCTGCTGAATAAGTCAGGAAAATCCTTGACTTATCACGTAGCAGCATTCTCTGCAACACAAGTAGGAGTGGAACAATCTTAACATATTTTCTCAGAAAGCCAAGCAGACAGGCTCTTCTGGAAAAGGAAAGGATAGTCCTGTGCTTAAATGCACCAGGTGGGACAAAAAAGATTACATTTAATTTTCTAGTGCTGGAATATATTAATTAGCATGGTTTTGGCAAGTCTTTAAATAACATTTCAATTCTCCATCTACAAAACAAGAAAGGTAATTTGTTCCTTCTTTACGCGCCCTTATTCACGTGAGTTTAGACCACACGTCCTTCAGGGAAAGGACCTGCCTTTACTACAAGTATGAAGCATTTCCTACAATAATGGGGCTCCCAAGCAGTTTCATTTAAAAAAAAAAAAAAAAAAAATTCAAAGTTACTGCTCAGACCATGCCACACTACGTTGCCACGTTAAAGAGCTCTTGTCAGTCTTTCAAAAGCAGTCAGCTACAGAACACTATGGAAAGCTCAAATTAAGAGAGGACTGCGTGGGTCCACACAAGATGCCTGTTCCATCCTGCACAGAATTTACACTGCAAAGCCGCTTTTTACAGTGCTGTACTTTTAATGCACCATATTCATCTCTTAATGTCTTCCAAAAGAGATGCTTCTCTTCAGAAGCAATTAAGCTTTTTTTTTTTTTAATTAGCAAGCTTGCAAAGCTTGCCGTGCCCCAGCATCTGATCTCAAAGTCAGGCCAAACACAATCCTATACACATAGCAGCACCTGAACATAGATTTGCCGATCGAACTGTCTCATCAGTTCGGTGTGCACACTCCATAATCGACCAGTTAATGCCTTATAATGTGCCACTGTCTGTGATTAATGACATCCACAAGCATTACTGCTGGAATTATTCAACAATACCATTAATGCTCAATACATTACAGAACACAGATCACTTTCCCAATATTAGCATGCCTATAGGATTATAATGTAAAAGCTTTCATTAAAGAATTATATTTAGTTTCAAATATTTCAGAAGTACTGGTAGGGACAGAAATAGTGGCATTTTTAAATGCTGATTTCAGTCATCAAACTGACAGGAATGCACAAGGTTTTTCAGTAGGTCACTGGTACAGCCAAAGAACATGCTCCAAGTCCTTGCATCACAGATGAGGCTGTGACTATCTCACCAGCTAAAAATCAGCATTTTAGCTTGGAGAGATCATGGATCACACCTATTTTTCTTACTAACTTATCCGTTTCCTTTTTTTAATTTACATTCTCTTTCTAATAGTTTCAACTTCATCGTTTGCACATTACTGAAACAAGACCTTTTCAATATCCACCGGTTTGCTGAAGACGTTAAAGCGTTTGTCTGTGGCCAGCCTCTTGGTAACATCCCTGAGAAACAACCGCAGCTCTCTCAATGTGTTCTCCTCCTGGTCCTCCATTCGCTCCTTTTCTGCTTCTGACAGCTCACGGGCAGGACATGGCAGTGCAAGAGGAAGAACTTCCAGAGCACAAAGAGCCAGGGAAAAAACCAAGAAGTCAGACCATGGAAATATTAACAACGCAGCAGCTCTTGGGATTACGCCACTCCAAATTTCATTATATATTTCATCTGCCTCATCGATCTATCACTGCATCCTTAACCCCCCAGCTCTCCATTTCCAAAATTGATAACCGTAATGCACAAAATTTATTCTGGGCACTGATTAGCCCTGTCAAATGCTAATTACACTAACTATCATTTACCCACACCTTTTGAAAAAGGAAAATATCACAAAAGAAAACATTGAGAACACATTATTATTGGTTTTACTGTAACTTAGTTTACCAGCCTGTTTCCTTCTTGGTGGGGGCTTTGCTGCCTCATGAAGAATTAACCCTTTGAAAAATCGCAATCTGTCTTCTTCACTTGGTCTTTGAATATAAAAAATCTCTTCATACTGGATTCTGAAAATACATTTTACCTAAAAAAAAAAGCCATATGAAAATTGAGCCCCCACTCAAAAATACATGATCAATGACTGCATTAAAACACTGGTCACAAACTTTTCAAAATTAGCCACAGGACAAAAGATAGTAAACTCCACCCAAAGCTGAGTACACAGTCTAGGAAAAACAAGTACTGTAATTCAAACTGAATTTTATGTAGTAACTAAACTTGCAGTATCCCGTGATCCTAACAACGGCCATCTCTGCAGTGAAAAGAGAACAGGCAGGAGGGAAAAGAAAAATAACAAAAAGCAAAGAAAATGTTCAGTAAAAACACAGGAACTCCCCTCCCCCCTCCTGAACCTCAGATGATGTAGAGCTAAAGGTCAGGCCTTTAGACTAAATCTGTATCTAATTACACCAGAGTTATTTGTCAAAATGAACCATTTTGTCTTCTCACCAAAGTAGCACAGATATTATGAAAATCAGTAATATGGATGTACATCCCTCATTAAAGAAAACTGCAAACATTTCATTAATATTGCATTTTCAGTTTGACGTATTTTAAATTAAGTTAGAAAACCAGTGCATAACAGAACATTTTTACATGATCAAAACATTATACAGAGCACACGCCTCCCTAACAACACCTCCTTCCACAACAACTTACCTCTTCAGGCAATTCACTATAGACGGACTCAGAGGTAGACAGTAGAAATATACGGGAGAAAGATGGTATATCTCGCAGCAAAGTTACAAAAGTAGCTCTCACAGTTTCACTGACAGCTTCCCACCAATCACCAATATTAGGCACGTAAATAATACTTGGTACTGTTCTTCGAGCTTCATGAAAGACCTAATTAAAAGAAACAGTGGTATCTAAGCTAATTGTTATCACTTGGGAGTAATAAAATTATTGTGGCATAGGAAATGACTCATGTTTGTGGTATTTTATATAAAAATGTTCTGGTAAAATAAAATTATCTAATGACAAAGGCTTTCTAAACAAGTGTTTGCAACTGTTAGCTGTATCATTCTATTATTTTATGTGGGAGACTACAAAACAACTACTTGTCATGTATGTTTTAAATCCTTGCTAAGACTGAGCAGTCAAGATGAAAATTCACCTGTTTGCAATCCATGCAAAATCCACCACAAACTGTTTTGAAACCTAAAACAATTAAAACTGAGTGAACCTAGAACCACAGCACACCAGCTCACACACAAACTAATAAAATGGAAATCAGGAACTGAATATCCAGATTAAGCTTACTTGACATTAGGTGTGTGACTGAGGGGGCAAGTTAAAAATGTAATTGCTCTCCCTAGTCAGCAGAGATCTCTCGATCACCCTCCAGAGATTCCTTCCTTTTAAACATGAAAATAGAAGGAGCCTATGAAAACCTGGCTTTTAAGTTACATTTCAGTTAGCTGCTTTTATCTTGATGCAACGGATCTGTCCCAAAATTACATCATTTACTCATTACAAGCGATTCTGAAATGTCACCTGTGCACACGATTCTTCAGGCGTTTTGGCACTGACTGAATAAAGTGCTGGCAGATCTAGCCTGTGTACAGAGAATTTTTCCAGAGCGTGCAGTAGTGCTGGAGCAAGGTGCGAAGTCTGACCCAAATCTCTCTCTCCAGATAGCAGTAATCTTGGTCTGTGAGAGCCTGGCTGGTGGTAAGATGATCTGCAGCAAAACAACAGTTACAAAATACAATTACCATGCTGATGTTATTAA
>Ga0065711_1051582_pt1 | contig 10322 bp, 2 predicted proteins | sample Hoacrofraction12_FD_59098 | JGI IMG/M metagenome (GOLD analysis project Ga0065711, IMG submission 59098) | Hoatzin crop microbial communities from Cojedes, Venezuela - Epithelial fraction 12 v2 (version 2) | ecosystem: Host-associated > Birds > Digestive system > Esophagus > Crop | place...
CCCCCCCCCCCAAATGTGCTTTTACATCAATGGATTCTGTTGGTTAACACCTGCCAGAATACTGTTGCATGAGAGAAATCTTTTGAAAAGTAATATAAAAACAGGGAAGAAAATAAAAAGAGCCTATGGTCTGAGGGCAGTCCTATTGATCTGGACTTATGTGACTTTACAATAAAAAGCAACAACACCTTGGCATCATAGGGGACCTGTCTGATAATTTTAAACAACAACTGAAGAGCTACTGTTTGCAGGATAGACGGATAAACAAAATAAGGGCAGGAGTCTAAGTGTGAGCAGCTGTTAATGTGAGTGCATAGAGATGACCATCACTGAAGAAAGACATGACAGTATCACTGACTGCGAATAGAAAGATTCTTTCTGGTAGACCCAAGGGACTCTTTTGGCTGTTTGAAAACCACAGAAATGCCTGGGCTGAACTGTCTTGCTTTTTTTACTAATGCTTAGAAATAATGAGATTTAATGAAGGTCTAATATAGCTTTGTTTAATACTCATTAAAAACCTAAAAGTCCAATTGAAAGACCGCATCTTAAGTGCATAATGTAAATGAGTCTGTGAGGTCTAAAGAAAATGTCTACAGATGTTTCTTTTGTAAAATATCCACAAGAATAAGGCCCCCAAACCCAGCATGTTAGTGTCTTGAAAGTAAAACAATCACAGAGAAAAGGATCTTAGAAAGAAAAGCCCTGCACTTCTCCTTACTTTTCAGTGTAAAGAAATAAATAGAGCAGAACAGAACTGAGTACTTCAAAAAACATGTTTTATTCTGAAGGAAATATGGGAGAGGAGGATAAGATACATCAAAAACAATAGTATTCTCTGTAATACTTGCAGAGGGACAGCCAAGAAAACTTCCAGGAAAGTATTTTCAAAACCTCAGAAATGCACTTTGCAAGAACTGAAGGGCTGTGATAACATTCATGAAGATTAAGATATGGAGACTCCGGTGTTTTCAACTGATTACACCTAGGTTACTCAGTCTGTAATTTCCTACTTGCAAAAGATTATGATAATAATTGATGGTTGGTCCTAAAATATCATGACAAAACAAAAAAGAACTGCAGGTTTATTTAGAAGGGTAACAGTAAGTAGCAAGGCAGAACACAGATAAATAAAGAAAGGCAAAGAACATTGCAAGATTAATGGATAAAAATGACTTTTCAGTGCAAATAAATATTAAAGATTGATCAGTCAGCTGAATCTCTATCATATGCCTCAAAGTGTATAAAACAGGGAATGCAAAAAAAGAACGTAGAGAAAGTAACTACTTGTTCCTTTGAAGAATGATGAAAAACTGGAAAGACAAAAATAAAAAATCTTACTGTCTCTACAGAGTAGAAATGGATCAGAATCCTTGTTATATAATCCTTTAGCTTTCCTAAAGTAGCATGAATACAGAAAATAGCAATAATACAATGCTATAACTATTGAATATAAAATCCTGCTATTATACATAAGTAAAAGTGAAGGAACAGAGGAATAGTGGAACCAAAGACAGAGTTGTGTCAATTATGAAAGAAGAATATACAAAAGGATGTGAATGTTTCCCAGACCTTTAAGTGTGAATGTAACTCAGACAAAAACAGACAGCTTGCAAAGTCTGCAATTTACCAGTATGTTGGTATGGGGAAACCACCAGGGGAAACAGAATGGTACTGACATTAGAAGTCTCTTCTGATAAGAAAAAGCAGGGCTAGATTGGTTAGGAACATAGGAGCCGCCATAGCAAATTAAATCAGTAATTCATTTGTTCTGTTACCCTGTTTTTGAAAGAGAGCAGCTATCAGTGCTTCAGAGAATAGAGAAAAATATTAAAATGCATACAATTCTGGAACAAATACCTCTGCTAAGTTTTTCCTATATCTCTATTAATTAGAGGTTGGCTTGTCATCTAGAGATTTAATCTTATGACAACGTTCAAGGAAACACTTTAAACATAACAGCAAATACTGAACTTTACTCACATCCATATTTTTACTTGTGTACAAAAACACCTCTCAAAATAAAAACAGCTGCAGGGCTGGAAGGGAGATATTGTACCCCAGGCATCAAAGAATTCTATCATGCTTTTAAGGCTGCCTAAGAAGCTGTGGTAACACTCTGTGTTCTTCAGCCTGTTGATTTATATGTGCAAGTTCTATGCTGGACTAGAAATATCCACAGTTTAATTGAAGTAACGTAAAATAAACAGATCTTCCTCTTTGACACTCAGTTGCTGAAGAGCAAATGATTTCAGAAGTGGAATTCTGAAAAACACCCCAAACACTTAAGCAGGTCTTAGCAATTTGCTATGATGACTGCCAGACTGAAGAACACGTTGACTGCACAGCCACCCTGCCACTGCCTCTCCAGTTTACATGACCTGGGTCTTAGGGATTCCACACTTACTTACTTCCCCGAACACAGGTATTTTTAAACTCTGGAGACTGCTTCCAAGCTGTCAGTCATTCAAAATTCACTTGCTTGCCCTTCCTAGTCTTTTATACTTGCTATATTCTCAGCCACACAAACAGAACACTAGGGTGTATTTCAGTCCCATATTCCTTGACATCTCAACATAGAACAATTCAGAGACCCCATGCTGGTGCTGAAGGAACTGCTGATAGCATCAGTATGCCTGGGTCAGCACAGTAATGCCCTCACCTAATCAGCTACCCTGAGATGAAGGGCTAAGTATCCTTGGAGCAGCATTTCAGTAAAGCAGCCTTATTTATTCCAGGACCTGTGCAGCATCTGGATATTGCCCTTATCCGAGCTGAAGAGCCATGCCCTTGGCGGTTCATAAAAAGGGGCCTCAAATTCTCTGAAAGTGCAATATGCATCAAACAGCATATTGATGCCGTGAAAAGCTGGAGTTAAAGATTCAATAGTCAGAAGACTATTAAGCAGGTATTCTTTACTGCAGTGCTGGACACGCAGGGGATTTCTCCTCCAAGTGTGTGTATCTGTTCAGGTTAAATGCATAGCTTATATACAAGTTTTACATACATATTCATCAGAGTACTGAGAAAAGATTTACATATCCGTTATTTTTCTGGGAACTCATCATCATATGCTAATGTTCCTTTGCTCAAGTCCATTTATGATCCCGGGTGGTCATCGGGGGGGGGTCTTTGGATGAAGGATATATTTTTTCTCACAGTGTCGGCTGGTTGACCTCCGCTCTTGCGCATGCTCAATTCCGTCAAGGGTAGTCTGTTTCGATTTGGTGTTTGTTTTGTCATTCCTTCATAGTTATGGTTCCGCACATCTGCTTCTTCCAAGGTTGAGCTGTCTAAATAACATTATTTAGGAGTTTTTCTATCTTAGAGCTTTCCTGTCCCCCTCAAAACAGCAAGTCAAGCTTGTCTATGTAGCGTTATTTAGGAGCCTCTTTATCTTAGAGCTTTCCTGCCTTCTCAAAACAGCAAAGATCTACTTTAGTTTAATTACAGTCACTCTAGTAAGTGGAAATTTTACATTTGTCGATATCAATACTCTGGCACAGAATATGATACTGAAGTTCAGGCCCACTAATGCATAACCTGTTGTTGGTCTTGACTTACTTAAATGTACACATTCATCCTGCAGTAGATCTCAGACAGTATATTAGGCACAAACCAAACATCACCCTGCTATACTGTGTAAACATCAAGCAGCTAATGAACCCTAAGAAGGAAAGTGATAATGTAGCAAGGATTTTGTTTCTACACTACTTGAATGATGGTAGACTCAAGATGATTTTTGTCACTAAATGTAGCTTCTCTGTAGAGAAGTCACAGTGGATTTAAGAGAGCTTGCTGGAACGGATCTTGTTATGGATGTTGGTGCTTGAGAATTTCTTAAAAATGTCTTCATATTTTCACTAAAAAAGTAAAAGATCCTGAGAATCATGCAAAGAAGAAAGGTCTGAACAGCATGTTTTGTCTTTAAATCATGCAGCAGACCATGGAAAAATATAAGGAGAAAACAGTAAATGTAGAAAAAAGACTCTTCTAATGCTGTATGTCTATTCCAGTATCCATCTGCTAATAGCAGATGCCAAATGAAGATTAAGAACCCTAAAGAATTTATACAAAGATATGCTTTCAGTACTCTCCTAAACACACAGTCGTCAGTATAGAAATCTCCTAAACCGAAAGGTGTGTTTAAATCCCCATGTTTAATACACATTATTGTAGTTAATAACACGTACATTTTACCTGTTCTGTTTCTTAGCATTTATTCTCTTTTATGTTGAGTGAAAACCTGCTTGCTGTGTTTGGTTTAAACTTACTACTAGTTTTATTAGGTACTCTTGCTTTTATTAGGAAGAACAGTGAATACTTCTTTCTTTGCCTTCTGTATATTTTTATGATTTTATGAATCTTTAACATATTATCTTTTTCACCACCTGTTTTCAAGCTGGAGAATTTGAGTCTACGCAGCTTCTTCTCAAGCAGAGTCTGTTTAGTAACTCTGATTTACCATTTTATTCTTCTTTGTATTGTTTCTAATATTATGACTGTCTCATGGGAAAGGCAACAAGAATCACCTAAAATTTTGAAAAATGTAGATTTATTTAGTAGTATGAAAGAATTTTCACAGTGTTTTGATTTGCCTTCTTGATTGTTATGGAGGCTTAAGCTTGACGTTTTCAGCAAGATCTTCATAATGGGTTTCTAGATTGTCTTTTCAAACTGTAACAGGTATCTTAGAACTTATTGCAGTGAAATGATAGTTAAGCTTTGTTTTCCCTCGTGTGTGCAATGAAGTCCCCCAGCAAGAAAGAAGGCATTCCTCTGTGTAAAGGCGTTTTTGAGAAGTCCTTTTGGTATTCCTTACAGTCCCTGGCTGTGGTTTGATCCATGAGTGGTCCATGCAGTGCTCTAGCAGCTCTTGAGAGTTGTAAAACCCACATGGTCACTGTGACAGACTGCAAATTAGAGAAGCTCCTGAGGGAGAGCTAGTTTTATTTTGAAGAGTACTGTAACCCTCAGCAATCTCTAAAAAGAATACCAAAAGTGCAAAAAAATGGTTCACTTTCTCTTCCTGGGTCTTTGAAATGAGTGTAACTCTGCCAGAACTGAAGGCTTACAACTTTAGGGTAAGTAAAACAAAAATAGAGGAAGGTGTCCTCCACTGCAAATATTTCTGGGTCCAATTGATTAGATATATCTAAGCAAAAAACTTTGCAGTCCAATGATAATATTCCATTTTACTTGTCAGAATTCCTTTACCCTTTGTTTTAGATTTTCCTTAAATTTGATGGACAAAATGTTATCAGACTAAGGAAAGCTCAGATGCTTCTTATATTGGTGTATTTTAAGCATTACTGATGTAAATATTAAGATGTATGATTCATAGAATCTGTACATTATGGAAATTACTTTAATGTAAAAAAAATCTGCTAAAGGCAATTCTACCCAGCAAAGAAGGCATAAATAGCTCCTCCTACTTTTACTCACTGTTTATCTCCCCTCACTAAATACAGTAGAGGGAAACGTGAAACTGGAAAACTTGTCTTGCAGGTGGATTTTTTGTTTATATTAAATATTATACAGAAAATCCCTTAGCTTAAATTTCTGATAGTCCAGATTCATCCCTTTTTGATGTCAGTCATGGAATGCAACAAGAATATATGTCACAGTTAAGAGCTTTCTCCTGTCCCAACAAATCGTGAAAGCTGTGCACTGAGGTTGGTTATTATGGAGGAGAAACCTGTGAAACAAAACATTAGTTTGCTATTTCATAGAAATCCCTGATGAGAAAGAGTATCTGTGCATGTGAGGGCATTTTGTGTCACAGCCAACCTCTTTTTCCCTTTTCCAGTTCAACATTTTTGTTGTAACCTTTTCATTACACACAATCAATTTAGTCTGTATGTTAATTTTTAGAGGAACTGACATACTTGAAAATCAGTTTCATCAATAATTATGGAGAAGTTTGCATCCTAGTTTTTTAATAAATTATATAGCTGATTAATAAATGTTTGCTTTTAAAATTCCAATGAAGTATAACAATTTCTCCCCCAAAATCTAGGAAAAAACTAAGCAAAGTCCTAATCCCTCTTTTCTCCCTCATCCACTTTTCTCTCCCATCATGCCTCTTCTCTCACTATCCCCCCCCTCCCTTGCAAAATTGTTCAGTGGTAAAACATTTACATAAACCCATCTGCTGGACAAAGCGATCACAGAAGCAGCCGTCTGCTGTGAGAAAAATATAGGCAGAAGATATTTCTCTCAGCTGACTCAGCCATGGGAGGGCAAATGATCCTTCTGTCAAAAAAATGTAGGAAAAATCTATTTTACTTACGTGTTCTGTTTTCAAGCTGGAAAAGATGTTGGGAAACCAAACATTTTTTCAAAGGCAAAATATTTTAGAAACTCATTCTAAGGATGTATTATCTTTCTTCTTTCATTTTCTTTTTCTGAAGGAACTTGAAAAAACAAAGAATGGAAGGAGTTAAAAAAAGGATTAATACAATTAATGACAGTTTCCCAGACAAATATGAAGTTATTCAGAGAAGTAATATTTTCGGTTTATGAATCTTCTCAGCAAATTGGAAAATATTTGTAAAACATTTACTTTTTGTTGAGACATTACTTTTCAGTGTTTTTAATTTTGTCAGATAAACATTTTTCACCATACTGACAGGTTAATTGGTTAATCACCTAAACTTTTATTGAATTCCTGCACCTCAGTTTTCAACTTTTACCTCTGCAGAGAAATAGCAGTGACACAAGTGACCTCATCAGTATCACTACTGTCTAGCTGTCCAGAGAAGCTGTGGACGTCCCATCTCTGGAACTCTTTAAGGTCAGGTTGGATGGGGCTTTGAGCAACTTGTTCTAATGAAAGATGTCTCTGTCCATGGCAGGGGGAGTTGGACCAGATGATCTTTAAAAGTCCTTCCAACCCAAACCATCCTATGATCACGTGATTCTTCCAGCTTCCACTGGAGCTGCACTACCAGTCCCTGGAGTGCTAGTGTCTATACAAATAAGATTTTTTTTAGTGTCTTCTGTGACAAATTCTCAGTTGCAACCTTCTGTGAATGGAGCATATATAGAATCATAGAATCATAGAATGGTAAGGGTTGGAAAGGACCTTAAAGATCATCTGGTTCCAACACCCCTGCCATGAGCAGGGACATCTTCCACTAGACTAGGTTGCTCAGAGCACCATCCAACCTGGCCTTGAACATTTCCAGGGAGGCGACATCCACAACTTCTCTGAGCAACCTGTTCCAGTGTTTCACCACCCTCATGGTGGAGATTTCAAGCATCAAATCGGTGAAGAATATTTAATATATTTTATTTTGCTCAAATCTGCCAGTAGAAGGCTCAATACCCTTGTTAGTGATCACACTGCAAAAGCTTTGAAGAATGTGCAGAAAAATAAATTTTAAAGTGCGTACCTTGTAATGAACAACAGTGAGTTAATGCTGACTTCTCATCAGAGATGAGAATGATGGGAATGTCAAGTTTTGAAATGCACACTTGGAAGAGGAAAAATGTCTCCCACAGATGGGGAACTCATCTATTGCTGTCAGTAGTTGAGAATATTTTTCTTCTAAAAGTTTTTGAAAATGTATCCATCAGCTCAGGACTTTTGGAAAAGTTGGAATTCAGTCTCTCTTTTTCAGGTGAAGAAGGACTTTCACCAATGACAAGAGACAAGATAACTTAGTCTGTTCATGGATGGAGTCAGAATGTGGTGTTGTCTACTACGGCCTAAAGGGTTTCCTTAGCTCACAAGTGGATAGTCTCTGTACCATTTTTCTCTGCATAAGCTTTTATGGAAATGTCTAGGTTCTTCTTACTATTTCCAGCTTGGAAAGTTTCAGAACTGTTCTTGATGTTATAGACAAAGAGTATAAATCACTCTTAAGCAGTGGACAAAGTCACATCACTTGATACTCCTGAGTCTGATGGATAGACTTTCTGTTTCAAGAACAAGATAATACCTCGAGTGGCAACTTGTCATCCATGTAGGTGTTTCTATGACTACAATATACTTCTCTTTATGGAGAAATTGTTTACAGATATGCCAGAATGACATCTCATTAATGGTTCTGTTAAGACAGAATAAAAAAATACATGAAACTCATGACCCAGTTTTCAATCTAATCAGACTGCTTGCACTGTTCTTGTAACTGGGGCTTATAAGCCTAATTTACTCCTTCACAAATTTCTTATTGCTGCAGAAGAGTCTACGAGTTCATGTTCAACAATATAGCCAATGAGCATATCTAACTCTGAACTTCTGGCAAATATTTAGTTTAATAGTTCGGTGTTTAAGAAAGAGGAAATCTTTGGGCAAAATTAGGCATTGATTAGGAAAATCTGAAGGTCCACTGCATTTGACAACAATGTGTATAAAAGCTTCTATGCTTCTTGTCACTAATTGTAGATGTTTGGCTTGGTTGTTAATTATGTGGCTGCATTCTTTCAACATGAGAGAAGTGGCTTGGCTGTAGAGGAAAACTACCTACACAAAGTGGAGTTCAATGCACAAGCAAACGAAGTTTAGAAGGAGGTTAAATGATTTGTTTCTATCGGCTGCTGTCAGTAACAGCTACTACTTTTAATGATACATTTTTAGTATTGTAGTTTTCAAGTTGAAGATAATCCCTAAACATTTTTAAAAATTTAGATGGCCTTGTAACCTCTTAGGGTTGTTGACAAACACAGTCACCCCAGAAACAGCGGAAAGTCTCATGTCAGGGGGCAGCAAGCATGACTTAAACCTGTAATTGAAATTTTACATCATTAGAGAAACATATAAAAACTTCAAAGCCATTTCAGTGAAATGTTACATGTCACTAACTTCACAGTTATCTAAGCTCTCTCACTAGGATGTAGATGGAAGTAATTTTCTAGCTATGGCTGTTCCAATGGAAAATGTGCTCTGTACTAGAAAGAGGCTCACTATTTTATGTATACCTGCTCAGCATAGTAGTTTGGGAGACTTCTCCTGAGCTGTGTCAGGATAAATCAGTTTGAAGTAGATTAAATAGTTCAGACGTTTCGATTGAGTTACTGGATTTTGCTTGAAGAGAATAAAGCAGGATCCATAGAAACAGCACCTCCAGCAGATCAAATCTAGATTCTGTGCATTGGTGAAGAACTGGTGGCTGTGACCTCTTCTGTAAGCATGGCTGGACCCTGTATAAGCTCCTTAATGATACCTCCATTTATAAATACTACACTTAAGGTAATTATTTTTTTGTATTTGTGTTAATTTTTTAGATATCAAATACAAGCATTCAGAAAAAAAATCGCTGTGTGGTACTTGTTACATTACACTAGCTGAAATTAGGTTTTTCTAAATGGATAGCTATCCAATTTACATACCCCACTTCACACTGATCTATTCCAAGCCTGCCTAGAATGAAATTAAACATTTAAGAAACATTTACTATTCATCCACTGCTTTCCTAGTTCTCTTTTCCTGTATGAAAGTTCTTTTCTTTGTATTGTCTCTTAGAAGCTTCAGGAAATGTTTATCCTGAAAAGTAAATTCAAAAAAACAAACAAACGGACTGTGGTCTTGGTTTTCAACTAATGCAAATCAAACTAACTTCACCAGAACGGAAAGAACGTTAACTGAATTCCTTACGTGAGTGGGATATCTCTGTGTGACAGGAAAACTGATTTCACCCTTCTTCTCCCTTTAACCCATTTGTCTCAAAAATCTAACAATTTGTTTATTTTTTTCTGCATAAGCAGATCTAGGAAGCTTTTCCCCCCCTTTTTCTGGGATATATTTTTTGAATCAGTTTGTTCACACAATATATTTGCAAAAGTTAGTAGAAAATTTAGACAGATGAATAGCTACATTCTGCAAAGAGGATGACTGGAACAACTCCTGCTTTTAGTCAGCGTATAATAAAGAACAGTTGATTTTATTTAAAAAAAACCCCAAACCTATTCCACGTTTCCATGAAGTGGCTGCCTCCTCTGGAATAGCGACCTTTGTCTTTCCTCGAGATCTGTCCTGCTAACAATTTCAGAGTCCAGTGGTAAGACACTTCAGCTGATATAAATTGGCAGATGATTCTAGCTGATTTCACAGTAAGCTCAAGATTGAATTAGGGACTGGCATCTGATAGTAGTAGTTGCAGATGAAAGGTAGAGAGGGCTTTCTTCCCCTAGCAGCTTTACAGGCTGCCTTGCTAAGAAGACAGCCTAGGCTGAAGTTTATCTTTTGTTGCCAAGCTCCTAAGAAAGCCAAAATAGGAAAGGTGAGTGGGAATGAAATGTATTCAAGACCCGCCTGGACAAGGTCCTGTGCAGCCTGCTGTAGGTGACCCTGCTTCGGCAGGGGGTTGGACTAGATG
>Ga0065711_1012510_pt1 | contig 10321 bp, 23 predicted proteins | sample Hoacrofraction12_FD_59098 | JGI IMG/M metagenome (GOLD analysis project Ga0065711, IMG submission 59098) | Hoatzin crop microbial communities from Cojedes, Venezuela - Epithelial fraction 12 v2 (version 2) | ecosystem: Host-associated > Birds > Digestive system > Esophagus > Crop | place...
CCCGCTGGCGCTCACCATCGGCCGCGTCCGGTCGGAAAGTGATGAGGATCTCAAACCTCTTGTAGGCATCCTTGATGGTGGGCAGGGGGAGGAAGGAGCGGGGCGACTGCCCGAAGTAGGGGACCAGGCGCTCTGCGGGGACAGGGGGGGTCAGGAGGGGTGGGGGTCCATCACCCCCACCCCCCCCGACCATGTCCGTCTGTCCATCCGTCCTCACCTCGGACCTTGAGGACGTAGTAAGCCGTCTCCTGGCCGCGGCGGTTGGCGGCGGCGCAGGCGTAGACGCCGGCGTCCTCGTGGCGCACGGCCGGCAGCGTCAGGACGTTCCCCTCCACCCTGGCACCCGCCGGCAGCTCCCCCTCCAGCTGCGGCAGCACCCAGGGAGGGGGGGGGTCAGCACCCATAGGGTGCCCCCCACCCCCCGCACCTCATCCCTGCATCTTCCACCTCACCTTGCTCCAGGTGATCTCCGGCACCGGGAAGCCGGACGCCAAGCACGGCAAAACGGCCGCCGAGCCCACTGAGACCTCCTTCACCTCGGGCTGCCCGGCGATGTGGGGGGCGGCTGGGGACGCACGGAGGTGTCACCACCCCGTGGTGACACCACGTGACCCCCCGTGTCCCCATCCCCACCTTGCACGTGGAGGATGACGTGGGACTGGACGGTGCCCACGGCGTTGGCGGCGGTGCAGCGGTACTGCCCGGCATCCGCCCGCTCCACCCGTTCGATGGTGAGGGTGCCGGCGCGGACCAGCACCCCGGGCCGGATCCGGCCCCCCACTTTGCTCCAGGTGACGTGGGGACGGGGTTCGCCCAAGCCCAGGCACTCCAGCTCCACCGCCGTCCCCGCCAGCACCGTCTGCACCGCCGTCCGGATGTTGATCAGGGCCCTGGGGAGAGCTTGGGGGGGGGGATAGCGGGGTTTTGGGGTGCCCTCCCGGCATGGGCGAGGCATCGCGGCTCGGGGTGCCAATCGGAGGGGGGAGAGATGGGGAGAAACGGGGTGCTTGTGGGCACGGGGAGATGTTGAGGACATCGGGGTGCCCGTGGGTGTGCGGAGAGATTGGGGGTGTCAGGACGCCTTCGGGCACGGGGAGAAATTGCGGGTGTTGGGGTTCCTGGGGGTATGGGGAGAGATCTGGGGTATCGGGGTACCCACCGGCATGGGGAGGGATCGGGGGTACCAGGGTGTTTGTGGGTGGGGGGAGAGATGGGGGTGTTGGGGTACCCGTGGGCATGGGGAGAGACTAGGGGTGTTGGGGTGCCCACAGGTGTGGGGAGAGATTGGGGGTGTTGGGGTGCCCATGGGTGTGGGGAGATGAGGGGTTTTGGGGTGCCCATGGGCGCAGGAGGAGAGGGGAACCCCACAAATATGGGAAAATGAGGGGTACCGGGATGCCCATGGGCATGGGGGGGAGATTGGGGATGTTGGGGTGCCCATGGGTGTGGGGAGATGTGGGGTATTGGGGTGCCCATGGGCGTAGGAAGAGAGGGGAACCCCACCGATGTGGGAAAATGAGGGGTACCGGGATGCCCGTGGGCATGGGGGGAGTTGGGGGGTGCCCGTGGGTGTCGGAATAAACAGGGGGACTGGGGTGCTCGTGGGTTTGGGGAGAGTTGGGGGGCACCAGGGAGCCTTGGGTGTAGGGAAACGGGGGAGCAGTGGGTGCCCACGGGTACAGGGGAGCGGGGTCAGTGGGTGCCCACGGGGCTGGGGAGGTGGGGGTCCCAGGGTGTCACTGTCCGTGGGGACAGGTCGGGGGGTGCCCATGCCCCCGGGGCGCGGGCGCTGCTCCTACCCTGGACGGTGAGGGTGGCCCTGTCCTCCGCCTGCCCGCCCGGGGCGTGGGCCCGGCACACGTACACCCCCTGCGCGCCCCACGCCAGCTCCGGCATCCTGCGGGGACACAGCCGGGGTGTGGGACCCCGCGGGGGGCAGGCGGGCGGTCCCCACCGCCCCGCCCCCCCTCCTTACCGCAGCACCCCGTCCCGCACGCTGTGGGAGGGGGGCAGCTCCCCGCCGTCCTTCAGCCACTCCAGGCGTGCCCGGGGGTCTCCGGAGACGGCGCAGGCGAATTCAGCGGTGCTGCCCACCCCCTTGACGAGGCTCCCCGGTGTCACCCGGACAGTCAAGGGGCCACCACCGCCGTCCTCACCGTCACCAGCATCCCCTGGGCGGGATGCAAAGCCCTGATGGTACCCGGTGGCACGGGCATCCCCGGCGCACGGCGTCCCCGTTGTGGGGTAGGGGGGCTCACCATGGACGGCCACGCGGGCGAAGGTCTCGGCGGTGCCGACGCGGTTGGTGACGAGGCAGCGGTAGGTGCCGGTGTCGGCCGGCAACGCCGGGCTGATGCGGAGGAGGCCAGCGCGGTGGACGACGCGTGCCGAGAGGCTGCCGTTGACCTTGTCCCAAGCGTAGAGCAGCGGCGGGGTGCCATGGGCCAGGCACTGCACCTGCAGCGCGTCACCGGCACGCACCGTGGTCTCCTCCGGCAGGCTGGTGGCGTACGGCGGCGCTGCGGGGGTGGATGGTTCATCAGCACCCGGCCGCAGCCAGGATGGGGCAACGAATGGGTCAACAGGGCTAGGAGGACATCGGTTGGAGGGTCTGGGTGGAGATGGAGGTGGGCGCGTGTTCGGATGGACCAGAGATGAAGGGATGGATGGAGGCGTGTGAGAGGAGATGGAGAGGTGGATGTGAGCTGGGATGGATGAGTGATGGACCAATGCACAAGGAAGAGATGGATGGATGGATGAGATTGAGAGGACATGGAGAGGTGGATGTCAGCTGGGAAGGACAAGTGATGGGTGAATCCACAAGGAAGAAATAGATGGATTGATGGGATCAATGGAGGAGCTTGAGAGGAGATGGAGAAATACATGTGTGCTGGGGTGGGTGAGGTGGATGAATCCACAAGGAAAAGACGGATGGAGGGGCATGAGCAGAGATGGAGAGATGGGCGTGAGCTGGCACGAATCACAGAATCATAGACTGGTTTGGGTTGGAAGGGACCAAGATCATCTGGTTCCAACCCCCCTGCCATGGGCAGGGATGCCTTCCACTAGACCAGGTTGCTCAAAGCCCCATCCAACCTGGCCTTGAATGACGAATGAATCCACAAGGAAGAGATGGATGGAGGCGTGTGAGAGGAGATGGAGAGATGGGTGTGAGCTGGGATGAATCCACAAAGAAGGGATGGATGGAGAAGTTTGAGAGAAGATGGAAAGATGGGTGAGTGCTGGGATGGGTGAACTGGGATGAATCCACCAGGAAGGGGTGGATGGAGGAGTTAGGCGATGGGAGAGGTGGGCATGTGCTGGGATGGTTGAGTAATGGATGAATCCACCAGGAAGGGATGGATGGATGGATGGAGGGGTGTGAGAGGAGATAGGGAGATGGGTGTGAGCTGGGATGGATGAGAGCTGGAGGAATCCATGAGGAAGAGATTGATGGAGGGGTGTGAGAGGAGATGGAGAGATGGGTGTGAGTGGGTATGGATGAGAGCTGGAGGAATCCANGAGGAAGAGANTGATGGAGGGGTGTGAGAGGAGATGGAGAGATGGGTATGAGCTGGGATGGATGAGAGATGGATGAATCCATGAGGAAGAGACTGATGGAGGGGTGTGAGAGGAGATGGGGAGATAGGTGTGAGCTGGGATGGATGAGAGATGGATGAATCCATGAGGAAGAGATTGATGGAGGGGTGTGAGAGGAGATGGGTGTGAGCTGGGATGGTTGAGCAATGGACTGATACAGGAGTAGGGGAAGGATGGAGAAGAGAGCAGAAGTGGAGATAGGTGTGCACAGCGATGGGACGAGCAGATGGACACATCCATGGTTGATGGAGCTTGAGGGGCAATGGAAGGGAGGATGGCTGCTGGGCTGGAGCAAGGATGGATCCATGGGGAAGGGCTAGATGGGAGGGTGGAGGCGGTGACGGAGGTGGCCACACACAGAGGAAGGACGGAGAGGAGCCAGGGATGGGCGACGGCAACAGCGGGGGCAAAGGAGACGGTGGAGATGGCCAAAGGGACCCAGGGGCACCCTGCTCCCCTGCCACCCCTTACTCTCCACGTCGAGGGTGACGAAGACCTCGGCGGAGCCGGCGGGGCTGCTGGCGTTGCAGATGTACTGGCCCGAGTCCTGCTGCGCGGCGCGGGGGATGACCAAGCTGCCGTTCTCCACCCGGTGCTGCCAGGGCAGGGGTGCCCGCAGCTTCGACCACTCGATGCGGGGCGCCGGCTCGCCTACGGGGCAGCACCGGTGCCCATCACCGTGGCGTCAGGCCACCGCAGCAGGACACCCTTCGCCCGCCACCGCTCTCCATCCTCCCCGTACCTCTGGCCGTGCAGTGCAGCGTGGCGGTGTCCCCAGCCACCACGGTGACGGTGGGCGGCGCGGTGACCTCGGGGGCACCGGGGTGCCGCTGCGCCGACTCCACGTTGACGTCCACCCGGGCTTGCGCCGAGCCCAAGGCGCTGTGTGCCGTGCAGACGTAGGTCCCGGCGTGCTCCGGCTTGGCTGGCGAGAGCTGGTGGAGGGAGGACAGGGTGGGTGGTGAGCACCGGGCACACACCGGCACCCCGCGGCACCCCGGGGTGCCCTGCTCACCTGCAGGATGGCCTGGCTGTCCATGTGCAGCAGCGTTTGGTGCTCCACCTTCTGCCGGGAGCCCAGCCGGCTCCAGCGCACCAGCGGTCGCGGTTCGCCACGGCCAAGGCACTCCAGGCTGAGGGATTTGCCCTCCTTCACCGTCACGGGGCCTGGTGGCATCACCGACACCGTGGGGGCACCTGGAGAAGGGGGAGGACATCAGCGTGTGGATGGGGACACCACCACTAAAGACATTGGCCTTGCGATGGGGACACCATCGCCCTGGGGGTATCTGGAGCATGGGGAGGACATCAGCACGGGGATGGGGATATCATTAGCCCAGAGGCATCTGCAGCACACGGAGAATACGAGGGTTGGGGACGCCACCACCCCAGGAGCATCTAGAGCACATGCAGGACATGAGCATGGGGATGGGGATGGGGACACCACCACCTCGGGAGCATCTGGAGCACATGGAGGACATAGGGATGGGGACATCATCACTCCAGGAGCACCTGAAGTATGGAGAGGATGCAGGGATGGGGAAAATACTACACGAGGAGGACCCAGAGCACACGAGGGATGTCAACATGGGGATGGCGATGGGGACACCACCACCTTAGCGGCACATGAGGACAGGGACAGGGCCAGCCCAGCCACCTCGCACCTTGCACCAGGAGGTTGACGACGCTGCTGGCGACGCCAAAGCGGTTGGAGGCCACGCAGTGGTAGGCACCCTGGTTGCTCACATGGGCTCCAGTGATGGAGATGACCGAGCCGTTGGTGCTGATCTTCACATTGTCTGGGCAGGGAGAAGCTGTCAACACCAGGGCCACCCTGGAGACTGCGCCGGGGCCACCCCTGGGACCACCCCATACCTTGGAGATGTTGGCCAGGTCCCATCCGCCAAGTGATGTTGACAGGTCGGGCGCCGTCGTGGACGCGGCACTTGAAGGTGGCATCCTCGCCCGGTGCCACCGCCATGCTGTGAGGGTCGATGGAGATGATGGGGCTCTGCAGACCTGCAGGGACAAAGGGACAGGGAAGCCACGAGGTCACCCATGGCCCCCATTTCCCTCCAGTGTCCTCTATCGCCCTGTAGCCACACTCACGGTAGCTGGAGCTGTCATGGGAGGTGACGGTGACAGTGACGGTGGCCTCGCGGGAGACACTGCCCATGTCTGCCCGGCACACGTACTCCCCCGAATCGGCCACCGAGAGCTGTGACAGCCGCAGGCGGGACCCCACAACCTGGGGACGCGATGGCAGGGGGTGGTGGCATCGGCTGGCCACCCACAGCCCCTGTCCCCAACCCCACCAGTGTCCCCACCTACCTGGTGCTTGGCCGGGAGGGACCCACCACGCTTGTACCAGGTGATGGTGGCCTGTCCCTGGCCGGCCACCACGCAGTCCAGGTCCAGGGTCTGTCCCTCGGTGACAGAGGACGCCGAGGACTCGATGCGGATGGGCGGCGTGAGGCCGGCGGCTGCGTGGGCAGAGTGAAGGGTCAATGTCCCCGCCCGTCCCCCGGCGCCGGTGGGGACCCGTCCCCCCAAGGGTGGCACTCACGGCGGGCTGGCTCGGCTCCGTCATCGATGGTGACGACGAGGGACGTCTCCTGCGTGACGCCGCCCCACGTCACCCGGCACACGTACTCGCCCGAATCGGCCGCCGTCACCTGCGGGATGCGCAGGCGGGTGCCCGACACCTTGGAGGGGACAACGCGGGGACACATCAGCACCAGAGAGCAGGCGAGGGGACAAATTCAGGGTGACCCCCCCGCTCCGCGCTCTACCTGGTGGCCGGCGGGCAGGGACCCGCCACGCTTGTACCAGGTGACGGTGGCGGGGCCCGATCCTGCCACCACGCAGTTGAGGTCCAGGGTCTGTCCCTCGGCGATGGCCGAGGACGAGGACTCGATGCGGAGGGGCTGGGAGACGCCGGAGGCTGGGGGGGACAGGGGAAGGGGACGTTTGTCGCCGAGGTGGCACCCGTCTGTCCCCAAGCGCCGCCCTCTTGCTTGCACTCACGGTAATAGGTGCCGGCGCCGGCGGGCACGGTGACGATGACAGATGCCTCCTGCGTGACGGTCCCCAGGGTCACCCGGCACACGTACTCCCCCGAATCGGCCACTGCCACCTGGGCAAGGCGCAGGCGGGTGCCCGACACCTGGGGAGGTGACAAGTTGGGGACACATCAGCGACATGACGCGGGGCCGTGCCCTGTGGGGTGATGCCACCTCCCCGGTGTCCCACCTGGCTGTTGGGGGGCAGAGCCCCCCCGCGCCGGTACCAGGTGACGTGGGGGTGACCCTGCCCTGCCACCATGCAGTTGAGGTCCAGGGTCTGTCCCTCGGTGACGGCGGCGGACGAGGTCTCGATCCTCACCGGCGGCGTGACACCGATGGCTGGAGGCGGCAGTGGGGTCAGCCACCGTGTCCCCATCGCGTCCCCGTGTCACCTCCCGCCCATCCCCGGTACCGTAAGAGGAGCCGGCGCCGGTCTGGATGGTGACGATGAGGGACGTCTCGTGCGTGACACCGCCCGATGTCACCCGGCACACGTACTCGCCCGAATCGGCCGCCGTCACCTGGGGGATGCGCAGGCGGGTGCCCGACACCTGGGGAGGTGACACATGTCAGAAGGGGGACACAAACCCCTCAGAGGTCCAAAAAAATCCCCTTTTCCACCCCGAAACGCTCCTCCGGTGTCCCCTACCTGGTGCTTGGCCGGGAGGGAGCCACCACGCTTGTACCAGGTGACAGTGGCCTGTCCCTGCCCGGCCACGATGCAGTGGAGGTCCAAGGTCTGTCCCTCGGCCACGGAGGAGGATGAGGACTCGATGCGCAGCGGGGGGGTGACACCAATGGCTGGGGACAGCAATGGGGGGTCACCCCATGGACCCTGGCACGGTCCCACTGTCCCCCATCCCCTCTGGTCCCCACTCACGGTAGGCGCTGGCCCCACTGGGCTGGATTGTCACCACGATGGAGATCTCCTTGGTGGTGGCACCGCTGGTCACCCGGCACACGTACTCACCCGAGTCGGCCGCTGTCACCTGCAGCAGCCGCAGCCGGGAGCCAGACACCTGCGGGGAGGGGACACGGTGGTCACCAGGGCCACTTTAGCTTGCACGGGGCCATCTGGGCTTGCTTGGAGCCACTTGGGTTTCCATGGGGTCACCAGAACTTGCATGGGCCACCTGGGCTTCCATGGGGCCACCTGGTCTTATATGGGGCCACTTGGGCTTGCACAGAGCCATGGGTCAACCCCAACCACCCTCCCCAGGGACATCCCCCTTGGTGTCCCCTACCTGGTGCTTGGCCGGGAGGGACCCCCCACGCTTGTACCAGGTGACAGTGGCCTGTGCGGGGCTGGTGATGACGCAGTTGAGGTCCAGGGTCTGGCCCTCAGCCACGGGTGATGACAATGACGAGGACTCGATGCGCAGAGGGGTTGTGCTGCTTGGGGCTGAGGACCAAGACAGGTTAGAGACCATGGTCACCACCACGTGTGACCCTCCGAGGGACACCAGGAGCCCGGGAAGCCAGGATGGGCGCGCACGTGGGTGGCTTCCCCAGGGAGCGATTCGTCTCAGACCCAGGGACACTGCAGGGCAGTGTCACCCACGCATGGGTAATGTCCCCGTCCCCTCGGGTCCCCACTCACGGTAGGCGCTGGCCCCACTCGGCTGGATTGTCACCATGATGGAGGTTTCCTTGGTGGTGCCACCACTGGTCACCCGGCACACGTACTCGCCCGAGTCAGCCGCTGTCACCTGCAGCAGCCGCAGCCGGGAGCCGGACACCTGCGGGGAGGGGACACGGGGGCCATTTGGGCTTCCATGGGGCTACCAGAGCTTGCATGGGGCCACCTGGGCTTGCATGGGCCACCAGAACTTGCTTAGGCTACCTGGGCTTGCATGGGGACACCAGAGCTTTCATGGGCTACCTAGGCTTGCATGAGGCCACCTGGGCCAACTGAGTTTCCATGGGTCACTTGAGTTTCCATGGGGCCACCTGGGCTTCCATGGGGCCACCTGGGTTTGCATGTGGCCACCTGGGCTTCCATGGGGCCACCAGAGATTGCATAGGGCACCTGGGCTTGCATGGGTCCATGGGTCAACCCCAACCACCCCCCCCGGGAACATCCCCTCAGCGTCCCCTACCTGGTGCTTGGCCGGGAGGGACCCCCCACGCTTGTACCAGGTGACGGTGGCCTGCGTGGGGCTGGTGATGACGCAGTTGAGGTCCAGGGTCTGGCCCTCGGCCACGGCGGAGGACGGGGACTCGATGCGCAGCGGGGTCGTGCTGCCCGGCGCTGGGGACCGAGACAAGAGGGTGACACTGGTGACCAGGGCACAGCCCTGCTGGCACAGGCACGAGAGACATGGCTCGGTGCTGCAGCATGTGGTCACCTCCCACTGACACTGTCACCCTCTGTCCCCACTCACGGTAGGCACTGGCCCCGCTCGGCTGGATTGTCACCATGACAGCAGTTTCCTTGGTGGTGCCACCGCTGGTCACCCGGCACACGTACTCGCCCGAGTCGGCCGCTGTCACCTGCAGCAGCCGCAGCCGGGAGCCGGACACCTGCAGGGACGGGACACAGTGATCACCAGGACCATCTGGGCTTCCATGGGGCTTGCAAAAGTCCCAGTTGGGTTTGCATGGGTCATCTGAGCTTGCACAGGGCCACCTGGACTTCCATGGGGGCACCTGGGCTTCCATGGGGCCACCTGGGTCATCTGAGTTTGCGTGGGCCACTTGAGCTTCCATGGGGCCACCTGGGCTTACATGGGGCCACCTAAGCTTGCAGGGGGCCACCTGAGCTTGCATGGGGATACCTGGGCTTCCATGGGGCCACCTGGGCCATCTGAGTTTGCATGGGCCACTTGAGCTTCCATGGGGCCATCTGGGCTTCCATGGGGCCACCTGGGCTTCCATGGGGCCACCTGAGCTTGCATGGGGCCACCTGAGCTTGCATGGGCCTGTGCGTCCACCCCAACCACCCCCCTTGGGGACATCCCCCTCCGGCGTCCCCTACCTGGTGCTTGGCCGGGAGGGCCCCCCCGCGCTTGTACCAGGTGACGGTGGCCTGTCCTTGCCCGGCCACCACGCAGTTGAGGTCCAGGCTCTGTCCCTCGGCCACGGTGGATGAGGACGCCTCAATTCGGACGGGGACGCCCGAAGGCGGTGGCCCTACGGGGAGGATGGAGCTGTGATGGCCCATCTGGGACCAGCATGTCCCCTCCAGCGCCACCGAGCCCAGCCTCACCGTAGGACGCGCCGGACGCAGCCACGACGGTGACGATGACGGACGCCTCCCGGACGGTGGTCCCCGAGCTCGCCCGGCACACGTACTCCCCCGAATCACCCGCCGTCACGTGGGGGACACGGAGCCGGGACCCCGAAACCTAGGGTTGGGGACATCGGTGTCACGTAGCAGGGGACAGGGCAGGACGTGGGGTGCTGCCGGCGCTGCCCGTCCCGCCTGCGCCCTACCTGGTGGCCGGCGGGCAGGGACCCGCCGCGCTTGTACCAGGTGACGGTGGCGGGGCCCGATCCTGCCACCACGCAGTCGAGGTCCAGGGTCTGCCCCTCGGCGACGGATGGGGACGAGGACTCGATGCGGACGGGCGGCGCCGTCCCTGCGGCGAGGAAGATGAGGGGGGGACACGCCGGGTGGGTTACGCCCCCCCCCGAGACCACCCCCGGAGACCCCC
>Ga0065711_1051583_pt1 | contig 10321 bp, 3 predicted proteins | sample Hoacrofraction12_FD_59098 | JGI IMG/M metagenome (GOLD analysis project Ga0065711, IMG submission 59098) | Hoatzin crop microbial communities from Cojedes, Venezuela - Epithelial fraction 12 v2 (version 2) | ecosystem: Host-associated > Birds > Digestive system > Esophagus > Crop | place...
GCCTGTTCCAGTGCTCCGTCACCCTCAGAGGGAAGAAGTTCTTCCTCATGTTCAGCTGGAACTTCCTGTGCTTCAGTTTGTGCCCATTGCCCCTTGTCCTGTCGCTGGGCACCACTGAAAAGAGTCTGGCTCCATCCTCCTGACACCCACCCTTCAGATATTTATAAGCATTTATGAGGTCCCCTCACAGCCTGCTCTTCTCCAGGCTAAACACGCCCAGCCCCCTCAATGGGAGGAACGGAGCGGTTCAAAGCATCTCCACTGCAACAGCGGTTTGTCCTGGTGTATGGCTGCCACTTCCCCCCCATCCATAAAAAAGAGATTTAACAACAACAGGCTCTGACGAAGTAGTGCTTCAGATCTGGCCCGCTGTGACGTTATCCTGTGTTCACAGTTAAACTGCCCGGGACCAGAGAAGCAAACCTGCAACACGGCAATGCTGTTGCAAAGTGTTTGACTGATGCATTGGCCTTGGATACCCCATAGCTTCTTGCAAGTATGAAAGGCTCCAGGGAAATGAGGGTCTGCGACTCAGCCTTACCAGCACTTTCACCTGTAGCATAAATAACCTCATTTTACAGCCAGAAAAATCAGGGATATGTGAGCAACATACTGTAACTATGTACTGTTACAGCCAGAAAACTCAGGGATACGCAAGCGACAAACTTCAACTCCTCTGTGTAAATCAGCACGCAAGTAGTAAAGCTGCATTAGAGGACTCAAGCAACCCCCCCCGCCTCCTTCTACTTTTTGCTCTGCCACAGATGACTTTTGAACAAGTCAATTCACTGCTCTGTGCCTCAGTTTCCCCCGTCTGTAACAGGAAGACCCTAACAGCAAAATAAAAATAAATAAATAAATAAATAAATAGCGCAGGTCCCCATAGATGAATCAGCTACGATTAAGCTGTTAATCCCTTTGGTATGCTGTCTGGTACCCAGAAGAAGGCGAACGATGGATGGACTTTGACTTGGGAAACTCTGGGGCTTGTCAGGAGTTTTGCCTGACTTGCGCAGCATCCGCTGTCACCGCGGTCTGCGGTACACACTGTGAACTGCCAGCTTCAAGGTATTTCTCTGCTCTGGGTGCCGCTGCGCGTTCTCACTGTCCCTGTGCTCAGTTAAGCAAGGGAGCTCTGCACGGCAGATTTTTTTGTTTAGTTTTTGCTTTTACTGTTGAGAGGATGTTTGAGATGTTTATTCCTCCATAATTACTTCTTCTCCTTTACACAAATAATGAGTAAGCAAAGACAGGATTTGCTGTCTTGAAGCCAGCAAAAACTCTGGGTGTTTCTTTCAGGGCTAAGCCCTGGTCTCTCTCACACAGCTGCCCCTGACTGGGAGATAACAGGAACAAAAGCAGGACCTGGGTGCTGGGACCCAAGCGCTCAGGAGACACCTGTCTCCACATCGTGTTCTTTATGCTCCCTCTCCCTCCCCATGTGGAAAGTATCCAGTGACAAGGTCTGAAACGAATTGAGGGTTCGCGCTGCTGTAACCTCTGGGATGCCTGTCTATAGATAACAAAGGATTTAATTTACCACATGCCAGAAGTGGTCACAGCCTCTCCAAAAAGCTCTATTTTTTTCAAAGAAATTGAATCATACCTGAGCACAGAGCTGAAATCCTCTGGATGATTTCCAACCCAGATCCAAACGTTATGACTTTGGAAGGAGTCTGATTTTAAAAGGATCCCTACGTAGGGCTAGCACAAGTGTGCTTCCAGAAAGCATACAATTTCCGTTCAACGCAGATCTGATTCAAAATCTGAATTGCTTAACTCATCTCTCTGCCTTTTCTTTAATGCCTGCCACTCACGTTGCACTGTATCAACACACTGTACTACCTGCTTAATGAAAAATATTCTAGCAACTTACGTATGTTTTTATTTAACTCATGCAAATAGCCTCATTAATTTAAACAAGGTAACCTGCAGGTGAAGCTAATCCTGTACTCAACTCTTTACCAAAGCAGGCCCCAAAGTTTTATGTACAAAAGAATTTGAGTGTGATCAATAGCAGATAGAAAAGAGAGTTTAAACAGCAGCATGCAACAACATCCATACTTTGCAGTTGGTAACCCTATTACCACTGAATACATTAAAGTTGAGGGTTTCGTGATTTTGATTAATCAACTTCATCTCAGCTTCAATGGTCATGCAGCCACAGCCATCCTGAGAACAAAGTTTGCTCCCTGGAAAGTGCTGAAGGGCAGTGGTGGTGGTGAAGGGAACACTGAAATGTTCCTGTTGCCTCAGGGTAGGAATGATCTGTGACTGTTTTCACATATAGTAAATTAGCAGAATGCGATTTCTCGTGCGAGGGATGCTTCTCCTTGTGCAGGGTCATGTTAGTTTTGACTTGCCCAACTCAAGCACGTATGAAGTTGATTATGTCGCACACTAAATTTTGGAATGCTCTCAAAGAAAAGAATGGGGAATTCAATGTCTTAAAGTGCTTATCAGAAGTTTTGTTTATGCTGTTTATGTAGGAAGATGCATTCTTTCCTGCAGTTCATTCATAATTATGTTGTTAAATTTATAATACAAAATCAAGTTTCTTTTCTGCATTTTGCTGGTAACTGGAATAGCTCTGAAGCAAACTTTGGTTACTGCCTCTGTAGAGGCTCTTTCAGAAGCCCGTTTCCGTAGTGGAAAGGCACAACCTCTGCACACTGCAGAGCAGGAGCAGTACAGGGCACCCCTGAGTCTTCAGAAATACACTGAGGTCATCTGCATCCATGAAGAGCTCACAAGATCTTAGACAGTTAAAATACTATCCTACTGCTCATAGACCACAGTCAGAGATATTGTGTTAGGCTCAGTACAAATGCACAGAGAGGTTTTAAAGTTTAATGGTGATCCTGAACATAGAAGATTGTTTTTCCTTACTTCCTTTCCCCACCTTTAAAAGAACTACCACCGTCGTGTTGGGGCAGGGGGTTAGGGGTTTTTTTTGTTTCCTTAAGATGTTTCACTGGAGTCTTCAGAGGTATCCACTGTGATTTTTCTTAATCCGTTTACAACCGACGTTTTCAGCAGTGCATTTTCCATCTGCTTCAATTAAAAAGCAAATAACCAGTTATTGTAAATAGTCTTAATCCCACTACAGAGTTGTGTTTGCACCAAGTGCCTTGGTGGCAGCTCCACCAGATCTCCAGCTGTCGGCACTGACATGTTCAGGAGATCAGAGCAGGACTGAAGGGGTAAATAAGCAGAAAACAGCGGTTTTAAAGAACCTCTTGGGCCTAGGATACTTTTTGTGTTCAAAAGACCTCGTGTGGTCATTTGTGAGCTAGGTTCCCTTCCAGGTGAATGTCCAGACTAAACCTGTCTGGATTGAGACTTCTACTTCCAAGGAATATTGCACAATCCAAGCTAGCTGCTAAACACTCAACAAGGGTTGGGCAATGTGGGAATTTCTCGCGCCATTTCAACTCCAGGAGGCATCTAGAACAGTGTCTCATCTCAGAAAAAAGCCAGAACCAGATAGCAGAGAACAAAAAATATGTCCTGAATATTGTATCTAGCTCACTGGAGAGAGGTGGAGATTCTTCTTAACCCCTCTGTGATTAACAGAGTTGCCTGGTTTGTAAATGCTGTGTGAAGCAAGGAGCAAGTAGGCAGAGCAAAGCCTCAGAGAGCAAAGCTGTCAGAGATGATCCATGGGTCCACAGAGTGCAGATCTGGGAGAGCAAGGAAGAGAGAGAAAGAACAGAAAAAAACAAAGAGAAAGAAGCAGAGGAAAACCAGGGAAGAGAAAGGAACTGAAGAAATACCAGTGAACTTTGCAGCAGCAGCTGAGGTCTGCCCAGGTCTAAATAGGTATTACTTCCTGAAAGGGGACGGTAGAGCAGCCAGCAGACCGTCTATCAGTGCAGCAAAGAGGTAGGAGAGGATGCCGAGAAGACAGTGGTATGGTCACAGCAGCATGCAGGTATGGGTCACTGCAGATATATTTGGGTGCCAAAGAGCAGAGGGTGAGGAGAAAAAAGGCTAAAAACCAGGGGGAAGGTGGTTATGCTTCTTATCTCTTTGTGTTAGCCATCCTGCATCGTATCTTGAAAAGATGACAAACTGTGAAAGTGAAAATATTTTCTCTATTTTGCTTAGTAGGTGGGAGATATTACCTTACCTCTGGAGTCCAACATATGAAATATGCCACAAAACACGCACTAGATAAAAATACTGAGGCAGAGGGAAGATCACAAACAATATTGCAGCCCTTAATCCACCTAGGAGACAAAAAGTCTCTGCTTTCTGTCAAGAGGCATTTTTGGTAAAACATGCTAATGTAGGATCAACGTAGTTGAAATGTGATGCAGTTTTCAAAATAGCCGAAGAAAAAGGCACCTCAGAAAACACGCAATGGTGACCATCAGGCACTGCCTCCAGAGAGCATCACAGCTACAGAAAGGAATTGCCCCAGACTGCTTCCTCCATTTCACGGATAATTACAGGGCTCATCTTAGACTAGCAGCAAAAATAAATACCTTTTGAAAATATCAGCTAAAACAATAGCACTGCTGACCAAACAGAAAATAGGTAAATGATAGCTCTAATCCACCAAAAACAAATACAAATGGATACATGGGGCATGGCATGACACTAACCAGAGCTGACTTATTTTCTCGAGGGTTAGGTTTGAATCCCATTTTGTTATAAGAGATTAGAGCTGAAGAATGCAAAATCTACCATGGCATCCCGGCTATCAGACGCCAACAGCCTCCAAGGCGTGTATGCGCTTCTTGTCAGTCCGGGCTCCTTTCACAAGGCTTGGGCCATTCCTCTAAGTGCATGGACAGCAAGATAAACAGATCCCTTCTAGCCATCTTTGTAATCATTGGAATGAGGTCTTTATGCTTCTGAGGTTTATGAGGTTCTCCACCTAAAGTAGCAGTTGCTCCGGGGATGATCATCCCGTGGCAGTGTTGTGCTCTAGAAGTCCTGGGTGGTGAGGAAGACTTTGGAAGGTCGCTGACCAAGAAATCTTTTTTTAACCACAGACAGACACAAATATCCACAGAGTTTCCACATGTGCAGAAGAAACAAAATAGGTAGGAAACTAGGTCTGATGACACAATTTGAACTAAACTTCAAGAACTCTTTCTTGCTTCTGCAAATGCACATCATGGTGGCAGCACGGGGGAAGGTGGCCCTCGGAAATATTCTTTTTTTACCAAAACAAATTAGGTGGTCCTTTGATTAAAAAAGCTGTGGGAGTGCTGTTTTAGCATGCAAATTGCTGGCAAAGGAAGTGCAGCACTCAAGATTGGTACATGTGCATGCCACCACAACAGCTCGTAAATGGCCAGAGCTAGCAACCCTCCCACATGTTAGATCATGGTGGATCCCCGTGAAGGTGGAAGGGTTGTCTTTGAAAACTGCAGATAGAGAAGTGCAGAGACTAGACATAAAGGCTCAACCAACAGGACACCTTAGTGAAAGATCTGTTAACTGAAAATTTACAATAAAAGGGGTTAATTTTTTTGATTTTTTTAATATTAAATATGATTAATCGACAAGCCTTTGTTTTGGAATATGGAATACTGCTCACAGAAGAACAAAGACATATCAGTTTCAGTTGATGGTTTGCAAATGTTAGGAAAGATGTTCCAGTAAGGCATTAAGCCACATATGTGTAAGACATGAAAGGAAAGTGGATGAAGCAACTGTACAAAAACGTGATTTTCAACATGCTCACACACACGTGTCATTCCCATGCATACAAGCAAGCAAGAAAAACAGTGGAGAAAATCTTTTCAATTACTTCCTCTGCCTCAAACAGCTTGCACGACCTTGGGTGAATGACGTAGGCCCGGACCTTCCACAGCCTGACTATCTCCAAGCATCTGGGTCCTAACTTCTGAACCTCAGCGTGCCGTCTACAACACAACCTAATCTTTTCTTTCCCACCTTTGGTCAGGTTTGCTTATGTAGGGTATAAAGTATTTTGAGGCGCAAAATTTGACCCTGATGACAGTATTCAAATACAAAATATACATCTTTAAAAGTGAAAAATACACCTGTTATGTACAGAAATAGATATTTTACACTCTAGTATACATAACTGTAGTTTCCTGCTTGTTCCTAATGCAGATATCTTTGAGGAGTGCTGCACACCGCAGTGCTAATTTCATTGTGTTCTTCCAGAGCTGCCAAACCAAAACTATACCGTTATGGATCCACCTATTAGTTGCAGTGAGCTCAGGCATCGGCCATAGTCTGGTCCCTGCACACAGAGCCTCCTGCAGCCTGCAATCCCACATACAGAGCAGGCAAAATTGACTCATTTGCTGTGCGGCTGGTTGGCAGCTACAGCTTGACACAGCCCAAGGCAGCTCAGGTAGCTGTGGTTACACCTGTGGAAAAGCTGCTTTTCCTCTCCTCAGCAGGGCTTTAAAGTACTGCCCGTACTCAAAGCTATGCAGTGAGGCTGAGGAAGGTCTGTGACACAGGGGGAAGAAAAGCAGCCCTCACGCTGCTCTGCTCACGGCAATCCTTGGAGCCCATGCCAAAGCAAATGCAGCCTGGAGACTCTGTACACGTGCCCCTGCTGTGGCATCTCCCCCCAGCTGTATTTTCTTTGGCACCAGCTCCTGAAGAGCCAGGGGCACTCTCCAGTGACAGCTGCATTAACACGAACGCAATCTCTAAGTTTTTAAGCCCTCTCGGAGAGTGCAGAGTCCTTGTTGGTACAGCTATGGGCCAAGCTGGACACAGGGAGGCTTGAGAGAAGTACGGATATGCCACGGACTTTGAAATCTGTCTCTCCTGGGGTGCTGACTGCACCTGCCCTCCTCGGAAAAGCCGGGACATACAGGTGTGCATGCATGCACCCCTGACACTTACCTCTAAATCTACTGACAAAGGAATGTTTTTACTTGCGTGTAATTTATAAGGAGGCAAATGGAGTTTGCCTAAACAAAAAACCCCTCCACTCACGGAGTGAGACAGGTTATTTCAACTGAAAATCAGCCTAGCATGACAGTGGAAGCAACAGCGTTACACTGACAGGAGAGTTTTCCCTGCCGTCGAAATAACAGTATGTTTCATGCTTTTCATCTCCTGCATGCTGTTTTTGTCACCTTATTAGTACTGATACATTTTTTTGCCTCCGATTTCCTTCTGAATGAGGCAGTTTTTTCTGGAGTTTCACTCTGCCCTTTGGTGCAACACATGTAACCCATCACAGAAATGCGCTCAATGCAGACCAGTCACCCATTTCATTGAAGTTAATCTAGCAAAACACAAGTGAAAAAAAGAAGAATACGACCTTCACTCCACAGCTTGTGACAGCTCACTCACTGCTTATTTATTCTGCACTCCTTGCAAAAACACTCCACACATTCAATCACATCTCAAAGAAAGGGGTCAAAAGGCAAGTGTTTTTAAACTGTCTTGGTTAAAGAGTCCCTTCCCATTAAAGCCATGCTGGTTGTGTCAGAGATAAAAGACTGTTTTCTACGAGGACTGACCACTCTGACAAACCAGCTATAAATTACTCTGAAATAGTCTCTGGCACAGGCATTGCAGGAAAATGAATCTCCATGCACTCTCCATTTCAGCAATGAATGCCGTGCAATTCTGCTGGTGGCTGTACACAAAGTAGGAGAATTTACTTGAATCTTTTAGTGCCTGATTCAAGAACAATGGTACTGCGTCTGGCCTGATCGCTACGGTGGATGGCCAAAGACGAAGAAGTTTAAGGCAGTGGAATGGGACACTTGTAGGGAAGAAAAACAGTGACGAGGAAAAAAAGGAATCTGTTCTTTTGAGCTTGCAAAATGCTGACTTTCAGTGATGAGTGGTGGATGTGGGAGACTTCAAAGTTTGTCAAGCACAGGCAGGAAGAAAACAGAGCATGTTGGGAAAGATAATTTTCCTGCCAGAAAAGGGGAAAATCCACATTCAGATGTGCATTTACTGAAGTGTTAATTGTTAGTATAAATACAGAATTTTGCCTTGAGAAGGACCTTTCTCTCCAAAACAAGCAATTTACATCTGGTTTGACTTCAGGCTAAAAAGTGTCCTAATCCTCGTCTGTCACTAAAAGGCTGACTGGCCTCAGCGAGAAATTACAGGTGCTTTACACCAATGAATCTGAGACACATTCTTTTTCACATTTACCCCTTTGCAGGTCCTTTAGTGTATAGAAGTAACCGGGACCTGATCTCCTGCATGCCTTGCATCTTGCTAGAAGATCTTTCAAAACTCATCACACTAATCCTTATACACTCACCCAAGCACCAACACTGCCCTTTGCCATCTGGCTTCTGCTTCTCTTGTCATCTGTACCAGCTGCACAATTCCATAGCAACTGTTAGAGTAAATGGAGGAGAAGGGCATTTCTGGAGACAAACCCTACAGTTCTGCTCCCACTCTACATCCACATATCTACATCACTACACAAAGACGTGATAAGCACCTCGGAAGAGTGTCTGTGCTAGCTCAAAACACAGATAACTGAAAACTCCTGGTCTCCTGTCTGACCTTCAGTGCCCAGTGTGTCAGTGGGGCACAGCAGGAGGCTGCAGCAAGGTAGCAGCAGCCATGAAAAGCTTTCCCCTGCTCCAGAGCCTGGCTTCAATACCTTCTGCACTGCCTTTTGCAGTCACTAGATGCAACTGCAAATGCAGGCTGAAAACAGATGTCCTTCCTCCTGCTGCGGCTCTTCGGACACGGAGGCCATGCTGAGCAGCCCTGTTGTGCTGCCTTCACTGATCACTACAAGTTTCCAGTGGTGATGTTCATTGCTTGGGAGACCACTGTCAAATGAAAGCAAATAGCTCAGCCACCGGGCTCACCAGCAGCACTGAACACACGGGGTGCCAGTCTCTGTACAGCCCCAGGAACAGAGAGATCTGGGTTCAGGCATCTGCTTCTTCCCAGCTGGTGGGTGAGCTGTTGGGGTGCAGACCCCCAGAGCCACAGAGGCTCCACATTGCCAGGGAAGAAAGCAGGGGTTGGATGTGCCAAGACCTTCTAGGAGCTGGGCCTCAGTCCCTGCATGCCCCCTTCTATCAGACCCCACAGGAGACTGACAGTGCCTGGTGGTTAACAATGTAAAACCTTCCAGGTGCCTTCATGGCAATGCAAAGTGAGGCCTTGAAGACCTCGGGACAAATAACAGGGACCCAAATACTTGCGAAAGACAAAATAAGAAGTCCATCAACTTTATTAAAGGACCAAAACGCTGGAGAATTAAGTTACTTTGTTCTGTAATTCCAAATGGTCCTTTGCAGCCAGCAAACTGTGTTTCTTGTTTTTGCTGTATATCAAGTAATAGCTTTTCCAGGTCTATGCTGCAGCCAAAAAAAACCGCAGACAACCACCACCAAACCAAACCAAAAAAACATATAGAGAAAACAACTATATGTTGAACAATATTTACCTTGATTTCTCAAACAGGTGAGGGTGATTTCAATACTCCAGAAAACAAAATAGTTTATATGATGACTCTGCACCTATTACTTACCAAAGTTAGGTCAACTATTTTCCTGCCTAAAAAGTAAGGTCAGAAGGAAAGAGAAAATAAGGGAACAATCCTGACAATAACTCATTTCTACCAAACAAGGGGACTTAACAGTCCATACCTTGGCACTCAGCTGAACCAAGCTGCCTTTCCTTACTGACTCTTCCTTCCAGCAGCATGTCCAAATATTTCCTTGGAATATGTTCCTAGTGTGTGCAGGAGCTATTTATAATCTACAACACTTATTTTTGGATTAAATACATCTAGATGGCTAGTTGCCACCAGAGCAAAGGGGGTTTCAATGAACTACAAGAATGCGTATGAAATATTACGCTTGGGGTAAGGCGTTTCCCAGCCAAGTGGCCCGTACAAGCAAACAGGCTGTCAGACGTGGTGTGAGCAGGCATAGCACAGAAACCAGCTGAGCGATGCATCAGCGTGGCCTCACTGCCCTGGCATCCACTGCCTGTTTTGGTGAGGGATCCCTCCAGATCCTCTTCCAGGGCTCAGGCCAGTACTAAAGAGCAGCCAAGGAGCAGCTCAGAAGGGGGCTCCTCTGTTTGTTCAGTACCTGCCCTGATTCTAGAGAGCATGTCCATTGGCTGAACTCAGCCCCATCACCAGCCAGCTGCCTGCCTCAGAGGAAAAAAAAGTTTGAGAAGTGTCCGTCCGATGCCTCTTGTCAGCCACTGAAGTCTTCCAACTTCTCTTAGATGTGTGGTTTGTACGAGACGACTCTGCCCTCTAAACCATTGTTCCCAGGCTTGCAGCCTTCTCCTCCAAGCCTTTTTCCACTCTGTCATTCCACCCACACACCCACCCACCCACCCACTCATCCTAGCCTTCCCA
>Ga0065711_1051584_pt1 | contig 10321 bp, 7 predicted proteins | sample Hoacrofraction12_FD_59098 | JGI IMG/M metagenome (GOLD analysis project Ga0065711, IMG submission 59098) | Hoatzin crop microbial communities from Cojedes, Venezuela - Epithelial fraction 12 v2 (version 2) | ecosystem: Host-associated > Birds > Digestive system > Esophagus > Crop | place...
CTGGACAAGGTCCTGTGCAGCCTTCTGTAGGTGACCCTGCTTCGGCAGGAGGGTTGGACTAGATGACCCACAGAGGTCCCTTCCAACCCCTACCATTCTGTGATTCTGTGTGATTCTGTGATTGCTCCACTGTGCTGGGGAGGCTACACGGTCGCTTGGCCTCGTCCTTTGGGGCCGCAAGAACAATCTCCTTATCCAAGCTGCAAGGGAGGACTGAGCTGGGCTGCCTATGGACAAAATACCCGAAGATCCAACACCAGAAGCTAGGCCCTGGGACTAGAGGCGCCTACATTTCAGAGATTAGTGCTGCCACCATCCCTTTCCTATTTTCACACAGCCCTGAGGAGCACCAGATTGAAGGGTAAGGTCCAGGCAGGATCTCGTGCAGCAGGCAGGAGGGCATCTGTTTCTATTCACCACACAAAAGTACAACTGGAAACCTCTCCCTGCCTCAGAGAGTCCAAGGACCTGGTTTTCACAGCAACTGAAAAGAAACCAACTTGCCTATTGCTCTAATGACTACAGCAGACTCAGGAGCTTCACCAGTAACTCAGCGAGCCACCACATTTCAGTTACCAATAAGCCAAAAGGTACTGCCTCCCAGGAGCTACTCTCAGAATGAGTTTAATTTTATGTTTGTTTGGGTGGGGTTTTTTTTGTGGTGGGTTTTTTTTGTTTGTTTTTTGTTTTTTGTTTTTGTTAACTGTACAGTGCATGTTTGAGCTAATCTCTGCCACTGGATGAGATGCTGCAAGACACACAACAAAGCAGATGCCCAGGATTCCAGAAGAACATGGATTCTGGGTCAGCACAGCCTACATGGAAGTTTTCACACACACAAGCAAGCACAAGTGAAATGCGTCTGTGACACTCCTGGTTACGCCATGATGACAAATTTCATTTTCAATTAGCATTCTTCAGAGATGTGATTAACAAAATCTTTATCCGCCTACGACTGACACGCATCACATTTCCATGGATTCAAGGCAAACAGAGAAGACGCTACAAGAAAACATCTGAACGTGCGTAATTCATCTTTCTCCCTCTGCACAGAAACCCAGCCAACGCCACCCAAGATGGATCCCTGACTTGATGAGAAATGATCCTAGACAGCAAGGCAAATTGGAGGCGGTGGGAAGATTATGAACTGCCTTCACATATGGAAGTTTTTAATGGGTGAGAAGACAGATAGCCTTCAGAGACAAATATCTAACTTGTCAGAAACCAGACACTTCAGACAGCACCTCTCTGCTCGCCCCACGTCTTCCCCAGCTGGAAACAGAGAGCTAGTTGCAGCCCCCTGGGCTGAGGCAGGCAGCTGAGGGGTTCATACAACACCTCCTTAGTCTTCGCAGGGAAGCCAAGGTCTGCCTGAAATCCCTCCCTGATCCCCCATGCTATCCTCTCTCCAGGTAGCACCCAGGGACTTTATGTGGTCAAACCTGTGCTTCGGTTTTGCTCCTGATGGGTGAGGGACTGACTGGAGGTGTGACCCTAGCGGGGCGAGCCTTCAGACGCCCAGTCTACCCTCAGGCAGCCGGCAGTAACGACAGCCACCATATGCTTCTTCCATTTCTCACTCATAACATCCTTTCTGACGCTTGCTTCCAACTACCCAAGAGCAATGCTCATTGCAGCACCTCCTTTCATTGCGAAAAAAAATCCCAACCCCCTCTACGAATCACCAGGACACATGCAGGAATCAGAGATGTGAACTCTTAGTATCAAAGGGGAGGGAATTGCTGAAATACAGTCTGTGATGCTCCTCAGAAAGACACGGTGGCCAGCAAAGCCACCCACCGCCTGGGACACACCATCCCAACGGGAACCGCAGGGCCATCCCGGGCTGCTGGAGCCTTAGGGACCCGATTTTGCTGCCAAGCTGCAGCACTAGCCCTAACACACCAACGGACACCAGCACAAAAAAAAGGAAACAAAACACATCACCGGCTGCCCACCACCGAAATTCCACTGGCTGGAGACATGCTAAGGACCTTTCAAGACTTGTCCTATGAAGAACTTCGCTTTCAGTAGACATTCCCAGCCCTGCTAATGCTGTGATGTTCTTCCAACAATGCCCTCAGCAGCACTGTCCCCACCACAGAGAGAAGCCCCAAGAACAAGCAATTTTCATTTTGGTCTTTACGACATGCAAGCACCATACCGCAGGCCAGTGGGGTTTGTTGCGGCAGAGGACATCTGCGTCGTGGAGAGCTTGCTGGTAGTTTTTCATCGACGTACAGAGTTCTGCTCGCTGTGCTATGAGTGAACACTTGCAAGAGGCTGGAAAACAAAAAAGAATACAAGGAGCTCCATTAAAAGAAGCACTAGTACATGTTAAATACACAAACCTAATTTCTAGCCAGAGTAACCTAAAAAGCACTACTGCACAATGGTTACATTTATACTCTCCTGTAATGGAAAAGAGGCAATTCCTTCCTTCTGCCCTTCCTAAAATATATTCCTCTCAGCCTGGAAGCAACCTCTGTGTTTTCTCTAGCGGGACAGATTTCATGTTCACATATAGGACGTCACCTGCTCTTTCCCTCGCCTTGCTTACAGGACACTTAAGAAAACAAAAAGCCCCCCCAGGATGCCTTTGCTTGAAAGAAAACAGCATACACAGACACCACCAATGCAGGACTCCAGCTAAAGCACTTCCCTTCCCATAACCACTCCTGCAGTCTTCACATTTCATATCCACTTGCCACCCGTGTACCTTGTCCTCCTTAGGGCAGGCAAACCTCCCACCATCACACACATTGCCTCAGTACCACACATTTCATGAACCCTTCAGTTTGTGTCGATTACGAACTTCTCCGGCATTTTACTCTGTCCTTTCCTAAGGCCTCTATAACACATTTTAAGACGGAAATCTTCCTCCAGCATAGAATTTCACAGAACCACAGAAAAACTTTGGCTGGTCCACGTTCAGCTTGTCCACCGGCACCTCCAGGCCCTCTCTGCAGTGCTACCGCCCAGCCCAGCCCATCCTGTCGCACGGGGTTGTTCCGTCCCATGCTTGCTTGTCTTCCCTGAAGTAGGCAAGATGGGTCAGCCTGTGCCCCAGGTTGTTGGTCTGGATGGCAGCCCAGCACATTAACTGCTTCTTCCTCCCCCAGTTTGGTGTCAGGGACAAACTTGCTGACGGTGGCTCTGCCCGCTCATGGAGGCTGTTAATGAGGTGTTGAACTGCGTCAGCCCCATTACCAACATCTGAGCTACGCCACCGGTAGCCGTCCGCCCAGCAGCCCTCAAGCCACTAACCACCAGCACACGTCAGATGGCCCAGCCAGCTCTCCACCCGTCCCACCTGTATCTACCTCCCCGGCTTGGCCAGGAGGATGCCGTGGCAGGCTGCGTCAGCCGCCTTGCGAAAACACGCTAAGCCCCAAACAACGCTCTGCCTTTGTCCCTAAAGCAGTTACCTCATCTATGGAGATGAGATTTAAGTGCGATCTGGTCTTGGTCATTCTTGACCTTCATGTGCTGGGAAAGTCCTCCGGAGGGCTGGAAGCTGGCTGCCGGACGGTGGCAGCTAAGTGCAGCAACCCTTACCCAAACGTGAGTTGATTAAAAATGTCTTAACTGGGACTAAACTTTAAAAACGCTCCAAGGTGTGCCAAGAGACAGTACTCTCTTATTTCTACAAATCTTAAACTTCACCTCCAAGCTAGCTCTTGATCTCAAGACTTTTCCTGCAGCATCAGTGCCTGCAGGGCCCTTGTCTCCATACCTCTCCTGCTCTCTCCAGCCTGCTTTGGCTTCACTGATCACATTTCACTCCAGCACGAGCATCCTAAACACGTCCTCAGTACGAGCACATTGCCCATACAAAGCCTGGGCATAGACACACAGACTAAGCATATCACTGCTGCAGGTGCCACCACTCAGCCAGTCCAAGCACCTACCAGGAGGGATGGCCCAAGAACACGTCCCCTTCCTGCCTCCTCCTCCACTCCCTTGAGCTAGCACTCACGCAGCAAACCCGGTTCGCGTGGTTGCAGACACCCAGAGCAAGGAATCAATTGACTGAAAGCTAATCCACTAAAAAACAAATACAGAAAAAGGTTTAAGAGGATCGGTTTCCTCCCAGCTGGCTCACTGTACAGCCACGCAAACGCGAGTGCCAGGACGAGGGACGAGAAAGAAAGCAGCAGCAAGGACTGCTGCCTTTTTCGGCTGTAGCGTGGACTGAGGCCAGATACCCTAACTGCAGAATGACATACCAGGGCGATGCTGTTGTCCCAGCAGCTAGAGACTACACCTGAAACAAGGAGCCCTGCAAAAGCTAGTTCACACTATGGGGTTTGTCTTGGTTTGTTTTTTTAACTATTACACATGCAGCCTGCTGCAGTGACCCACATTTCTAGCTGACAATTCTTAAAAAGACTGCAACTTAAACGCAATTGAAAACAATTAACCTAAGATCTTCAGAGGCAAGCTTTTTTCCTTCTTTTAGCAGACGCTTAAATATGAAATTATTTAACTAAGCTACCATTTGAACAGTCCATGTCTTCTGTTTGTAATTCCATCACCGTTCTCTGCCGCAGGGTGCCCGTGCAGAGCCTGCGGTGGGGGGCAGACGCAGCCAGCAGAGGTGGGTGCCTCAGCAGCCAGGCAGTGCCCGGGGAGGGGGCATTTTGTGGCACCAGGGGGGAAAGGCAGCAGCGTGAGATTGTGGGGCAGGCAAGGCAGCTTCCCGCTTCTGGTCACTCCTGTGTGCTTCGGCCACACTGACGCTTCCCAGCACTTTTCAGCACGCAACTCAGCACAGTTCGCAGAGAGGTAACAGCTTCTTCAGCTCTTTTTCGGGATCTTGTCTCCGCTGCGAAAGTTTTAAGCTAAAAAAGCCGCCGCAGAGCACAACGGTGTGGCAAAGGCTGCAAGTCCTCCCAAAGCAAAGTCCAGAGGCTCTTACAACATGAAGGGAAAATAACAAGCTACTGAAAAAACAACCACCCTATGGCAAACCAGAGAAAGCTACAGATATTCAGGGCTTGTACCTCTTGTGTGTTCACTGAGTCTCAATCAGACAGCCTAAGGTGTGTCCCATCTTAATGAGCAACTGGCAAGGAATATTTAGTTAACTGAGAGAAAGAGCGTTAAAAAAAACCCCAACAGCAAAACCAGGTTTGCTAGAGAGAACAGTATTTATGAGACTACAGTATAACAGGTTTCCTGTAGGGAGATGAAGCGACTCGACAAGACACCATAGCTGGAGCAGTGCCCGGCCGCCTCCAGTCCAGCTCACCGCAGTCAGAGACACAGCAGCACAGCCCAAAAGCCGGCCGGCTCCCAGTGCCCGACCCGCTTGGTGCCCGACCCCTGCGTCTCCTCATCCCCAGCCTCCTGCTGCCGGCAGGACCGAACCAGCAGGGTCCGCAGCCGGTCCTCGGGCAAGGCTCGATGGACTGAGACCTCACTCTCCATCAGTGGAACTGCAGCATCAGCTTCAACTTTGGGTACACGTGGAAGGGGGAAGAAAAAGTGACTATCCAGCTACAGCCTAAATAACTACAGGGTTTCTATAAGCACTGTGACATAGGGTTGCTCCATGCCACTGCATGGGCCGTGGGGAAAAGAACTAGTCACAGAAGGTGGACAGTGAGGGCTTGAGGGCATACAGAGTTTGTGAACGCTGCTAGATGCCAGTATGCTAAATAGCAACTGTCAAGTTTATTTGGAAAAAAAGAAGTCGCACAATAGCCGATGGTTTATTTTAAAATAATGCACTCATTCTTTCTGTTGGAGGTTAAAGAAAAAAGTATTTATTTTATGAAATGACTTATTTCAGGCCAAATTAAAAAAGATAAGCGTAGAAAATTTTACTGTTTCCACAATACCAGCAGATGGCATTTCCTGAATCAAACTCTTCTGGGAGCCTGCAGCTGCACGGCAAAATTTATGTCCCTGTCAGCATCAGGGATCCACCGCTGAGGCTCCCAGGATCTGCGGCTCCGGGCAGCCGGGACACAGAGACTTCCTCGGAGCCGCCGGTCCTGGGAGCCTTCCCACGCCGCTCCCTCCCAGCCGTAATCCCACGGCACCAGCCAAACCCGGCCCAAGCAGCACCCAGAGCCGAGGGGCACGGTGGCTTCCCGCCTCCCAGACCCTCCTGGCGACCGCCAAGTATCGCCTACCTTGAGCTTGGATTTTCCAAAGTCGCTAACTTGCCACTCACACCACCTGCAGATGTCTGTTAGATCACGCTTTTACTTACGCAGAAGCTAACACCCAAAATTGCTTTTCCAGATATGCCCAAACATTCAAGTTTTTTTAAAAAAACTATGTTTCTTGAGCTGGGGAGGCTGCCAGGAGAATAGGACTCCCCAGAATACCCTTGTTCGAGGAAGGCAGCTAGAGCAACTAAAAATTCACCAAACTGACCGTAGATGATGACAGAGTTTTACTGTAACAAACAACCGCTGAGATTTATTGCAGGAACTCAGCACAGAAAAAGCAAGTTTAAAGTTGCTAGAACTCCCTAATCCTCCTTATCTGACATTTTTTCCTAGAAAAATACAATTTATTCAGATCTATTTCAGGACAGAAACAATGTCATCACAAAAACACCTTTCAGTCTCACTAGTAAGAGTCAGCCTGCCCGGGACTTCAGGGGAAGTTTTTCCCACATTTTAAAAAAACTTCTGCCCCTGGAGAGAAGAAGAAGTTTGGCTTGCTTTGTTACATTATGCATTCCATTCTGAACAATTCAGTATTGAAAGCCTTTTCATAAGCTTGAAAAATAACATGAAACATTTATTTTCATTTCAGTGAGAAATTAGCAAGATTTAGTAATTAACTGAAGAGCAAGCTAGTTTTTCTCCTCCAGACTTCATGCAAGCATGACAAGTCCGTGCACAAAAATGGACGCACAGGGGTGGTTTGTGGGGGCAGGGAGAGGGTGGCAGAGAGGAAGGAGCATGCTTGATAAAATAATTAACAGAAGCAGTAAAGACATTCAGGACATTCAAATAAAACTTCATTCCACAGCAAAGACGAAAACCAGGGTGAGCTTCCCAAAACTGATTCAGAGGTACAGTGAACATGGTGGCATACATGCAATCAGCAAGTCCACATTTTCTCACTTGTCAGTCCACCTTAATTGGATTAATAACTGGATTGAAAAAAATTAATATTTTCTGAATACCATGGCATTTCCTCCCTGCATTTGTATCGCTGTCAGTCTTCAGGAGGTGAAGTAACCAAAGACCTTAGGGGAAGTGTGCGAGAGGTTTTAGCACACAGAGGATGCAAGGAAAGAAGCCCCTTCCTCCATAAGCCAACCCTTGCAACCAAGCACCCTTCCACTGCGACAACGAAGCAGGCACTTGCAAACAGTACTCTGCAGGCACCACCTGCTCTGACGGAGTCTACCTCCCATCAAGCTCTACTTACTGTGTTTTCTTTTATTTTCATGCAGATATGACATGTTTTTCTTCATGGTTTTTCCTTCTTCAGAAGTGCCCATTACAAATTTCAAAACGTCACCCCAAGCCAAAGTTTTCTCTCTCATCACCTCCACGGGGAAGCCAACTCGGACGCCGCCAGCGAGCCTCAGTATCCCCAGCCCCACTAGGCAGCTACCGAGCTGATCCATGCCCGACTGGGAGTCTACCTCTACACGTAACCTAAGTGCACAGCGCACCAAGATGAAAGAGCAGAGGAGACCTATTTAAACCGGGGTGGACACATTGCCACCTCACTTCACTAGCAGAATTGAAACCGCAACGCTCTCCCCTTGCCTTCCCACCCAAAGATACAGGACATCCACCCGCTTGCTTCTTTGCCCTGCAGCATGCTTACCTAGGTGCTCTCTGCTCTGGGGGACAGGGAGACATCAAGAAACTCCCTCATATTATCACTTTGACTGAAAAAAAAAAGACACTGGCAACAGGCAAGCTGGATTATTCTTAAGGACATACAAATTTAAGGACATATAAATTTAAGACTGAACTAACTTCTCTCCGGGCCTCTGTATTTTGCTGTTCAAAAGCCTAGACTTAAGAACACACATATTTCTGTGTGCTGGACAAAATGCTTTAGATTCCCAGCAGTTTTATTTCAGGCTCAGTAAGTCCTCAGCTAGGAAGTTCCATACGTTATTTAAAGCTGGACTGTCATCACCACTAAGCACGGCTAATCACTACTCCCATCATTACTCTGGAGAAACACCGTAAGGGAAGTTAGACGTTACCTGGAGAAGACTTGCTACAAAGAAGGTGCAGCTATCTTCGTGCCCTTGCTTTCATGTTGCACCTCCAGCACTGTGAGGCAGAAGCATGCCAGACCAATTACATCAACCTAGGGTTTAGTTTGCATTTCCACAACTGCAAAGCCAACGATAACCTTCTTTACAAACCCACTAAGTGATGAATTGCATGGTACAGCAAAAGCCCTCAATTCAAGAATGTCCCAGCAGAGAGCTAAGTGTAATATGTCAGATCCTCGCTCCCTCCTAACCAAATTCTAATCTTTCAAAGCTTTGCTAGATGCATGCTACTCTTTCCAGATAAAAGAGCACGAATCAACACCTCCTCTCTATATTTTCAGTTCCCACTCTACCCTTTGGAGATTTGGGCATCACTTCAGGTGATGCACCCCAAGTCCATCTGTGGCTGCTTGGCTCTAGTACAATAAAACCAGTAAGTGCACAAATATGACTCATTTTCAGTGCTTAGTAGCTCTCCCACCATCTAGTACGGAGTTCGGGTAAGGTTTCCTGCCAAAGCCTCAGTCAGAACCAAAGCATCCTCTCAAACAGCAGGTACTGCTCCAAAGCAAGATGCCTATGGATTGAAGTACAAAGACATAACAAGAAAGCTTCAAAACCAAAACAAAACACCCCACGAAGTCAAACCCCTGCCTGACCCCCAAAGCACCCAAGGAAAAGTCCTGACCTCCCACAGAAACGCAGAGCTGTGCAATGTGCACACAAACCTGGGATTGCAAGGAGACTCCAAAGACACCTTGTGCTTCCCAGCCAGGCAGGACCAGCCAAGCCGGTCTGCCACGACCAGAGTTAACAAGATCAACTTACAGCCAGATAGTCCATCATAATATGACTTCACTGGTGACAACCTAGCTGCCCTCTTTGTCATGATCAGTACCTAAGCTACATTTCTACCAGCTACTCTTCGGGTCTCTATAACCTTCTCTTTCCTGTTAAGGCTTATTTCAGCCCACAATTTCTGACTCTTTGTAAGTTGCAAAAAAGACCTTCTTGTTTCTCAGTTATCACCTCACTGCTTCTGTCCTCAAATAGAGTCGATCACTTAATACATTTGTAAAAGAGAAAAGGAGTGGTGCAGTATCCTACTAACTTTAAGATTAGGAAGCACAAATCAGTTCTATGAATGTCTTCTGCCAAAAGCAAAAGACACCCTGTTACACTTTATCATAGCAAAAGGAAAAGAGAATATGCTGTTTGAAGGGACTTCAAAAATTCTTCAGGCTTTCTGATATGTAGGTATAGCTTGTTCTCTAGGATTGCTGAAGTAGTTCATTTATTTATAGAAAATTACATCTGGGTTACATACACGGAGGAGGGGGGAATACTCACCCTATCTTAAGTGGTATATCACTAAGTTACACAAGCAATGTTAACCACTTAAAAAAAACCCACACCCAAGGACTGTCTAGTGTACAGCATGATGCCTCCTCCCCTTTGCGCCCATGATGGCCAAGCCTCCTGCCCACCACACAGCCCTGCAAAGCCCCTGCCTTCAGTAGACCCCCTGCAAGCGGGCAAAACTTCCAGAGATCCAGCCCCAGGATCTGAGCTTTCAGCCGCAAGCTCTTTACAAATCAGCGGTAATACGAGCTCCTGTTCCAAAGCACTTGACACATTTCCAGTGGTGTCATACATGAAGTATTTACTACTATTTTTCAAGCACTACCTGAGTAAAAAAGGGGGGGTGAGAGACAGAAGTCTGCAAAATCTTTCAAGTTTAAAAATAACACTCAGACTACTGCAGCAGTCTCTAGGTAGCCTTGACTCCTACTTTCGCACATTTTTCTGCCCTGTAAAACAGAACAAAGAGTTGGAGAGACACTTCAAGCACATTCCAAAAGGCACTTTTATAGAGGGATGCGAAATTCCTTTTTTAGCACAAATCCTCTGAAAGCAGCAAGCATCTACAGTTTTTTGTAGCATGTAATTTCAGAAAGACTCCCTCTTACTCTTCACTTAGAAGTCACTCCTTTAGGAGCTACAAAATTACATCTTCTGCTGATAAATTATTAAAATGATCAAACCACATCTGCTGTTCCTGGAGTCATGACAGCTGTCTACCGTGGCTTTTTTTTTTTTTTTTTT
>Ga0065711_1051585_pt1 | contig 10321 bp, 18 predicted proteins | sample Hoacrofraction12_FD_59098 | JGI IMG/M metagenome (GOLD analysis project Ga0065711, IMG submission 59098) | Hoatzin crop microbial communities from Cojedes, Venezuela - Epithelial fraction 12 v2 (version 2) | ecosystem: Host-associated > Birds > Digestive system > Esophagus > Crop | place...
TGGGTCCCCCAGCCCAACCCCCTGCCCAAGCAGGGTCACCCAGAGCAGGGGGCACAGCACCGCGGCCAGGCGGGGCTGGAATATCTCCAGAGAAGGAGACTCCACAACCTATCCATGCACCAGCTTCATCCCGTTCCCTGCTGTCTGCCCACAGGATTGGGCCCTCCAGATGTGCCTCAGACACCAGCTGTCTCAATATTCATGTTGCGCCGCTCTCTTCTGCGTTGCCTCACTTTGCCTGGATTTGCCGGCCATCGGAGGAAGGGCCCCATGGTTTGCTCCGCTGGATTCACAAGTGATCCTGGCCGCAGCCTGCTCTTAGGAGCTCAGACCAGCCATCCCCATCCCTGCTGCCCACACCTGCATCTCCCTGCTCCTCACAGCCACCACATGCCCCATCCAAAGACCGGACTGTGAGATGTAGTCCCCTTTTCTCCCTTGTTACCAGAGTTTTGGTTTGTATATCCACTGTTTTTACTACTCAGACTGTGTTCTTAGTTGCCCACCACACAGCCCTCCACAGCCAGCCCTTAGCCCAGGCCCCAGGGACCCCCAACCAGGAGAAGCAGGCACTCCCGGGCAGGGATCACTCCGGCCCCTTTGGGATGCTGAGTCGGGAGGAGGTGGGCAGGCTCCTGGAAGCACCTCTTTCTCTCCCATGGCCGCACCCCTGTATCTCACCCCAGGGATTTTTTTCACCTCATCATCTCCAAGACGCACTCTCCTGTTTTCTGCCCTCATGGTGGTTTCAGCCACCTTGGTCACAGTTTTTCTCTGGGAAAGGAGGGTGAAGCACAATAATTTCTACCCGAAACAAGACATTTCTACCCTAAACTGGAGTCATTGGACCCCAGTGCTCAAAGACCATCTAAGTAGCAGTGGTTCAGTACTTGGTGCCTGGTATTCTCCCCACCAGTGTCCCCTCCCTCATCCACAAACCTTTGAGCCACAAGAAACTCCACAAACCTTCTCCGCTGCCAATCCACAGACTATAACCTGGAGCGATCGGTCCATGCTTTCGAGGCTTACATTTAACTTGGGGACACCAAAGCCAGCATTGCTTGTGAGGCAGACCCTAGGTCAAGCCCACCAACAGGTCTGCCGTCTGTGGGACTTGAAGATCCCAGCACAGCCTGAGGAGTGAAGGGGATGAGGATGTGAGCGCTGAAAGTGGAGCATTGCCCTTTACACTTCAGTCAGCCTTACTTTGGACAAGCTAAGAGTTAACCCCTTCAGGGCTTTACTGAGATCTCTTCGTCACCGCTCCTCCACGTCTCCTTCATCGCCTTTCCATGATGACCATTTATCAATCCAGATGCTACACTTGGGCCCCAAAGTGGAAGCGTTTGTTTCACAGGGCTGGGGTGAGGAGAATGGAGGGCCCAGCTAACCCAGGCTAGCACAGCTCCTCAGTCAGCTGAGAGATCACTTGGTCTAAGAGATCTCCAGCTGTTTTCAGGCGGTTTTCTGATAGCTGTGCGCCAGCCTGGGTAGGACCATCCCTGGATGCATCCTGAAGTACCAGAGTCACTTCTGCAAGTGGTACGCAAGGCTTGTTATTGCCAGGCTGCAGAGACGATGCCTTGTGTGGGAACCTACTTCCTACCCAGAGGACAGCCCGACTCTCATGTCCCAGTCTCTCAAACAGCAGTTTTAACTGGATGTTTTCCAAAATGTTTCTCCGTCCCAGACATCTCTAGAGCCAGAGGAAGTTGGTTCACAGCTGACAACTTGGATAACTCAAAGTGTATTGTAACCACACCATGTTAAATAATGCACCATATGGACAGCGTAGAAGTTAATTTTTAAAAGATTTGAGTTATGCACTACTTCCTGATTGCTTTCTCGTCTGTGACATATCCTCCAACCCTCTTCCTCTCTGTGTTACTCAGATGCTATTGTTTCATGGAGATTTCTTAGAGATACTGGCACTTTCATGTGTTTTTTTTCCCTGTAAATAATCACTGTTCATTTCTTTCTGCATTAAAAATAAGATTATTCCATAATTTTTCAACCAAGCCCACATACTGTCCTGCTATCTTACGAGGGAACTGTCATTGAGTTAAATTACTGATGAAGGCGACATTACTCCTGTTGGAAAGCACCATGACAGTTCTAGTAAATATGCCTGGGTTGCTTAGAGTTTTGATGGGGTTTCGTGATGCACCCACAGTTTTCACTGTTGACCTGGAGCCCAGGAGCTGTCACGTGCAGGGTAATGCAGTGCAGAGCATCGCTCCATGGAGGGCTTGTGCAAAGTGGGACAGTGCTCAGCGGAGCAGCAGCTCTGCTTGCCATCACATGTCCACCCTGGCAGGTTCGTGTTACCACCCCAGGGTCTTGCAAGCTTCTGAAGGAGGTGCTGGGATGAAAGGGAGGGTGGTCTGAGAGCTGCACCTTGGGAGTGAGCAACCAGGAGGAGGGGAGCTAACTAGCAGCATGTGGTTTGATCAGCTCAGCCATCCCGTGTCCCTGCACCAGCAGGGTCAGTTGCTGCATCTGGTTCCAGCACTTGACCGGGCTCCTGGTGGGTGGACACTCCCTGTCAAAGCAGAAGGGTGCATGGAAAGAGGAGGCCCGAACGGATTCGTCCTTCACCCACTCCCGTTAATAACCAATGCCATTGTGGAAGATGGAATACGGAACAGGCAGAAATTTGAAAAAGACATAAAGTTAGCAGAAACTGTAAAGGCAAGATTAAAATTCAAGCTTACCTGGACAAACTGGAGATCTATCTGAAAGCAATAAGATGCTCTTTAGGAGAGATACTGCCTGTTATCTTCCTGGCACGGGAATAATCAATGCACAAAGACAGAACAGGAAACACTGGTCTGGGGAGCAGTCTGATGGGAAGCAGAAATTCATTGTGGACCTCATGGTGAAGGTAAAACAGATGGATCACGCTGATGTGGAAATGACAGGCACAAAAACTTGCTTTGCAACCAGAAGAATCCAGAAGCATCCGGTGGAAGACCCATGTGTGCACAAGGACATGGCCTGGGGAGAGCCTCAGCATGCCTGGAGACTGCATGGCTCTGGTGTGAGGGCCATAGACGCGGGCCTGGGGGACGTCTCCTTGATCATGCTGGTGAGGGGAAAAGGCTGGGGATGGTTGGCTGGATCAAGCAAGTCCTCACCAAGTTAACTAATCCTGGTCACAGCTCCTGGGCTAGCGACTCAGGCAATCTTTCCGTTAGAAGTCCTCTTTGATGCACATCTCAATGCCTCTTAAAAGCAGGCCGGAGTTTGCTGTGGGCAAAGCACCATTTCAAGTGCATTGACATCAGTTCTGTGAGGTTTGCAAGCCATAAAACACTTCAATTTGTTTCATTCAAATATTAATATCTGATTTACTTTAACATCCATTTACTGAGTGTGAGGAATAAGGACTTTTGAGGAGAGACAAAGGTGCCGTGGGTGAGTAACTTGCGTGGCTGGAGGCAGGCAGTTCAGGAGAGATGGTCGCATCTTGTCCCCTGCCTCCAGGGCTGCAACAGGACGGGGCTCGTGCCTGCCCCAGGACATGCCCTCCAGCCAGCTGTGCTACTACAAGGGCAACACTGGGTGGCTTTTTGCAGGGTCCTCACAGCAGCCACTACCCATGGGTGCAGGATGCCCAGCCCTGCAGACAGTAGCCTTTTTTCCATATGCATCTCCTAGGGAGATGCCATTCCTCTCCTTAGGAGCAGTCACTGAAGATCTTATAATGAGCCAAGACAGGTGGATTTCTTTTGCCTCGTGGTCTTAGGTGAATGATGTTGGTCACAGCTGGGCAACGTACAAAATGTGCTACCTGCAACAGTCCTGAATGGGTTTTACAGGGATAACGAGCACGGGATGAAGGCTGTGAGTCCAACCTGCTTTCTTCACCCCCTCCTCACAGGAGCATTTGGTGGCCTGGGGAAGCAGCACCAACCCCGCTGCTGCCGGCTGAGCCATGCCCGAGCCAGTCCCCAGGGACCAGCACCCCCGGACATGTCACCGTTTCACACCAATCTCCCAAAGCAGGAGCGTGGCTTCATCCAAGCCTGCAACCAAAACGCTGAGGACAGCATGGGGGATGAGCTCCTCTACCCCAGAGAGCTGGAGAGTGGAGGCAGAGCTCCTCCGCTCCCATGCCAGGGAGATGCCAAAGCCACACTTCAGTAAAACAGCATCTCTGAAGGGACACACAGATCCTGTATTAACCTCTTCTCCTACCCAGAGATTTCCGGATGTGCCCAGACAGTCAGATCCAATTTGAAAAATCTCCCCCCTTGGTCCTCTTCAGCAGTTCTCAGCCCTGCCGGGAGGGCACAGTCCTGTGTGCCACCAGCCATGCAGTGGAGCTGTGTCCGTACAGGTCACAGCATCTTCACTGCACACATCTCCTGGGACACGGCATCTTCACTGTGCACGGCCTCCTGCAGCCAACTCTCTACTGCCAGGAGCTCGGGGGGCACCGGCCGTCCGAGAGCAACTTCTGCAGCCCAGTCCCAGCCCCAAGCCCTCCTGGAGCCACGTTTGTGCGACTGGATGCACACCCACAACGAAGAGGGGAACAAAGCACCCCAAAAGCCTGCAACTGGAAACAGCTGGCCCGTGCCTGGCCTTTGAGGAAGGCTGGTCCTTGGGAAAGAGATCTGGCAGGGTTTTCACAGGCTGCATTTGGACCAGCATCCATAGCGAGACCACCTCTGTCTTAGGTGATGACAGATGCGTCTTGTATTCACCCTGAGCGAACACACCATGTCCAGTGCTTCCACAAACATAAGGACATCCAGAGCATCCATCCGGCCCACCAAGTCACAAAAAACTACACCACAGTTCAAAGGGGAGCGTGTTCGGAGGGGGGGTCCCTTGCCTGTAGAGCCTGGCTTGGCCAGTTCTCCAGGCAGAGCCACCAGCTGGGCTTTGCCTGGAACGGGAGACGTTCTGGGTTCAGCATGTGCGGATCCCACATAAATATGGATATAAGATACCATATACCTCTACTGAGGCAGATCACACAGCAGCCACAGCGACTTGTGATTCTCCACTCTGCCTGCTGTGGCCTGGGTCCACACCTCCCACCCCACAGGAAACCACTTCTTTTCCTAATAAGTGATAAAGAAAGAGGAAAACCAGATGGCTGGCCCCAGCATGGGTTTACTCGCGGGCTGTTGTGGATCTCTGTAGCATTTCTGCCAAGGGAGCCCAGCTGCCAGCCCTGGGTGAGGGGCCAGGGAGCAGCTCCCCTGCACCACAACCCCATGCGGCACCGGGCACAGGCACACAGGACGCATGAAAATCATTCCCAAGTTGCACCAGGAAGATGAGGGCGATTTCACACTTCAATCATGAACGCCCAAGTATTTTAATGCACTCGAGGTGCCTCAGGATTTCTGATCTGCTTGGAGACACCTTCTGCCCCGCAGGAAGCAGCTCCTATCTTCACGGGGGTGCAAGGAGCAAGGGAACTGGAGAGGGGACGCAAAAGGCAGGCAGAGACACAAGGTCCCAGCCAAGGCAGCCAGGATGCAGAAATTACAGGTTTTCACAGAATTTTGGTGTGAAGACCTTCTCTCTTGAAGGCACTGCAAGCTCTGGTGTAGGAGGGAGCTGGGCAGAACAACTGAAACGTGGGAGGCAATGACGGCAGCTGTGCCAGACAGATAATAAGACAGATCATCACAGCAGACAATACTCAGGTAGAGGAGCTGTCACGCAGATGTGGACGGTTTCACAAAGGGGATAATTGGAGTTCACTGAAGTTCAAGACCAGGAGGCGTGCTTTGGTTTCTAACCAGGACTGGCAGACCATCACACGCACAAGCACACAGCCACTTCTCTGCGCATGCATTTATTCTGCTGCCAGAATTTGGATGTCACCAATGATCACCTTCCAGTGAATCATGGAGGTCACTGCCACAACAAACTTTCTACACTGGCTGCAATAAGGAACAACGGACCTGTCTGGTGTGCAGCTAACTTAAAGCTATTTAGGAATTACAGGAAGGAAGATACAGGATTGGACCCAGGCAGGTCCACAGAAGGAAAGGTACTTCACACTGCGAGTGGACTACGTGCACCTCCACGACACTACGGGCTAATTCAACTCAATACAGAGAGAAAAGAAATGGCTCACATCCAGTTCAGCTTCTTTTTGATGGATAAAAAATGCAAAGGTTATTCCTCAGTAACAGAATCACAGAATGTTCGGGGTTGGAAGGGACCTCCGGGTCATCCAGTCCAACCCCCCTGCCGAAGCAGGGTCACCTACAGCAGGCTGCACAGGACCGTGTCCAGGCTCTTCCCTTCCCTTGGGACCCGCTGCCCAGCACCACCTACACCTAAGATGCTGACGGAACCACCACACCCCAGGCCCGATGCTGATCCCTCTCTCCACTGTTCCCTTCACCTCTCAGGGGACGTCGGGTACAGCCAGCCACATGTGGATGCAACCTCTAGAAGCACAAAGCTTAAGACAACCCATAGACATGAGGTGGTGACTGCCTGTGACCTGCCTAGACTTTCAAAGCGCGCAGCAGCTGAGGGTGGGCAGGCTCCTGGAGGATCTCCTGCCCCTGCTCTTGGCTTTCGCAGCGGCTGTGCAGGGGCAAGAAGCATCACCTTGGAGGAGCGCTCTGGAGACCACTCGCACGGGCGTTTGGCTCGCAGCCCCCGTCCCTGCGCGCCAACTCAAAGGCAGGACGGAGCCAGCCCGCGCCTCGCAGCTCGGTCCAGCAGCCCGGCAGCGCTCAGCTGCTGCCCGGAGACAGAGCGCAGCACTCCCCGGCTGCCATGCCGCTCCGGTGGGAACCCTTCTAACTGATTACATTCCCAGTTTCATTAATTAACACACATAACAAGACTTTTTCAATCTCTTTTTCATAGTTTGAAGCTCCCTCCCCACAATCCTTCTTCGTTTCCACATTTGTCCCTAATTCAGCCACATCCAACATTTTCCTACCCACAACTGAGTTGCCCAGCTAGGAAAACAACAACAAAACCAGAAATCACCCGAGAGAGAAAAAGCAAAAACTTCTATGAAAAACGTAATTTGCTGGCTTGCTACATTTTGCACGTACCAGCCCTGACTGCTAAGCCTGAAAATGAGGAAGGGTCACAGACTGCGAGGGACGGCAAATCACAGCAGAAAGAGCAAGCGAGGACTGCGTTTCGTACAGACTGAAAACACGAACGAACCCTTTCTCTTTCTCTTCCTTCGCACACTGCTGGCCCCGCTGCCCTTCTCTGGACGCAGATGTTGGTGGAGAGGGGAAAAGAAAGTGTTTTGAGTTACATCTTCAAAATGCTAAAGAGGGGCAAAGCACCACGAGCAAGGGGCAGAAAGAGGCAGCACTGCGCAGCGCGGTGCTCAGTCCCGCCATCAGCTCCATTTCAGCTCCCCGTTCCTTTACAGTAGCTCCTAACACCCAACTTGTCTTTCAGCTGCTCCCGAACACCGAGCTGCTGTCTGCCCTGCATCCCCTGAACTAGCTCTAGGGTCCCACGGTGGATCAACAACGGCCAGCACCAACACCACGGTCTTGTGCACCAAGTGAGAGCTGGGTTTCCCATGTCTGACACAACTTCATCCCTGGTTTCATTGCCCAGACCTCCAAGCCCTTCAGCCTGGTTCTCACCCTCACACCCACAGCATACTCAGAAAACTTGGTTGCCTATCACTCATCCTTCTGCCAAGAGTATCTGCAGCCTCAGTCTTGTCCTTTAGACGCAGATACAGAACTTCCCTCACATTTTTTCTCCATTCTTCAATTTAAAGATCTCACCAATGACCTTGTTAAGCACCAGAACTCCATCCCTCCTCTACAGGCTGCCTTTATTACCAAAGTATTGCCCCTTCCTCTGGTCCAGCTCTCCTGTCCAAACCCCTCTCCCCTCCTACAGACACTGGATGCCCCTGAGGAAGCTGCAGGACAGCTCTTCCATTGCCATTGACCATAACGGCTTTTTAACCTTACATAAGCATTGTCACTCCGTCTCCTCACTTGCAAAACCCCAAGCAGGGCTTTGTACAACACCAGGGTAGGGCAGCACCTTCTGCTCCTGAATTTCCATTTTCTGTCATTTTAGGCCAGACAGACAGCTTCAAATTCAGATGTGGACTCCAGTTCACAAGCTCTGAAACTTCCTACAAGGGCACTCTGAGAGGCCATTTCTCCAGTTTCTCCTTTCTTGTCCATCTGCAGAGCTCCTGTCCTGCAGCAGGACAAGCCGAAAAGACAGGGCCTCCTGTCCACCGCTGCTGCAGCACCGAGCCCAGCACGTCCCCGTGCTTCCCTGTGTTACTGTGGAGCACTGACACCACCAGCTCACGTCCACAGTCTCCTCCAGCCACTGTGCATCTTAACAGACTTCTGTTACCTGAAGTGTCAACTCTTAGAGACCCCATACTGAGCAGGACAGACTTACCCGTCTGTTTAATTGCATTATTTACATTTTAAGGAGCAAAGTAGTTTATCGGTGACCAAACCCCTCCTTGACCTTCCCAGCAGAGACGCAGGGAACTGGGTTACAGGAGCTGACCAGGGGTCCACGTCGGTCCCACTGACCCGGGCCAAGAGCAGCTGCAGCGGCCAAAAGGAAGAGAAGATCGTGACTTCTCCTTCCCCAGGCAGAAGGGACGGCTGATGCAGGAGCTGAGGGACACTGCCTGGACACTGCTGCCTGGTATTTCTCAGTTTTCTTTTATCCCTTCTATTGGTGCAGAGAAAACAAAACCACTGTGGGCAGGGACATCGCAACATCCCTTATTTACAACCAAAGAGGTTAAGTTTTGGATTTTAGGGTTTGGAGCTTTTTGTTTTTAAAGCCTTCCACTATTCCATTTGCTGCTTATTTGCCACTTTGGGAAAGTGGTATCACACCTGCATCATTTCTCACATTTACTTTCCCATGATCCACAAGACCACAGAGGAAGGTTGGCTCAAGAGCATCACTCATGCGGCCCAAAGTAAAGCTTGTTATTTAAAAAAAAAAGGGGGGGTTGGGGGCAGGTGGGGAAGAGTTAGTTTTTCTCCCGATGGCAGCGGGTTTTCATTCCACTCTTCCACTCCACAGCAGAGCCCTTTCTTGGTGGTGGGAAAGCACCTTTGCAGATCTCTCACCCAACCTCAAGCCTCAGGTAGGGCAACCCCCCACCCCAAGCTCAAGACTGTAGAGATGGAGACCTCCCCAGCCCGTCCCACTGCTCTCCTCACAAAGACATTGCTCATGTCCAGCCTGAAACTCCCCAGACACATTTGCAGGTGTTGAATCTCATCACCTCCCCTGCTCAGCACCATCCTCTTGGTCCTCCAAGGAGCCGCAGGGTTGCCACTGGATCACGTCCTAGCCCCTTCGGCCCGGCTCTGATGTGTCGGGTTAGCAGGTCTCTCTAACTCCCGTCCTTGTAGAAGACTACGAGATCAAGGAAAGCTTTAGTGTTACAGGGGTGCTGTGTGCTTCAGTATTCGTAGCACATTTTTCTGCAGGCCAGGTGGAAATTAAGGATCTCCACCATTTTGTAAAGGGCTTAATGCCCCTTGCTCACGTCAGGCCAGGGCGCTTGCCTCTCTGCTGCAGTGTTGAAGATGTCCTTCCTCTGCCGTGCTGCTGGAGATGCTGCGAGCCAGGAGCTGGGACAGGCTGACACTGGTAGCAGCTCTGAAACACACCGGCTGGGGTGCCTCAAAAACAACGTATCTTGGGAACGACACCAAGCCCTGCTGTCTCCAACACAGAAAGTAATGTTCTGTTCAATTTTGATCGATCACACCAGATGCAAAAATTAAAAGGCTTCATCTGAGCCCAGCATTGCCCAAGTGCACCCACGACAGCCCCAGCAACGCTTCTTCCTCAGCGCAGAGCCGTCCTGGGCAGACAAATGCAGCTCCGCACCGCACCCCCGAGCACGTGCCAGAGACACCGCGCTCTTCACGGCCTCCAAGAGCGAGGACGTGGGTGCAGTGCGACCCAGGCATTTCCCAGGAGCTCGTTCTCAGGTGAGGGGAAGCCCTGTGGCAGTCGGTACGGGCTTCACGCAGAGTGGGTCAGGTCACAGCCTGCAAAGCAGACGAGGACGCCGTTCCCATCCTGCATCAGTGGACGAACGCCTTCCTTGCTGGGAAAGGCAGCCCCGGGCTCCTGCGCTGCACCCGCCCTCCCCACGCCAGGGCCTGGGGCCCGACCTTGCCGCTCCCTGGGCACCCACCAGCCCTCTCACGGCCACAACTCAGCACCTTCGGGCACACACTATCCCTCAGAGCCAGGCAGAGGGGACTGGGGCAGCTGCAGCTCAAACCTGAACCGTTGTGTAGCTCTGGGGAAGGTCACGATCAAAGGGCGTTTATTACCT
>Ga0065711_1051586_pt1 | contig 10321 bp, 7 predicted proteins | sample Hoacrofraction12_FD_59098 | JGI IMG/M metagenome (GOLD analysis project Ga0065711, IMG submission 59098) | Hoatzin crop microbial communities from Cojedes, Venezuela - Epithelial fraction 12 v2 (version 2) | ecosystem: Host-associated > Birds > Digestive system > Esophagus > Crop | place...
GGGTCACCTGGTCATAGAAGGAGATCAGGTTGGTCAAGCAGGACCTGCCTTTCATGAACCCATGCTGGCTGGGCCTGATCCCCTGGTTGTCCTTCACATGCCCGGTGAGCACACTCAGGATGAATCGCCCCATGATCTTCCCCAGCACTGAAGTCAGGCTGACAGGCCTGCAGTTCCCAGGATCCTCCTTCCGGCCCTTCTTGTAGATGGGTGTTACACTGGCTATCCTGCAGTCATCCGTGACCTCCCCTGTCAGCCAGGACTGCTGACAGATGATGGAGAGTGGCTTGGGCAGCTCCTCCACCAATTCCCTCAGCACTCTTATGTGGACCCCATCTGGCCCCATAGACCTGTAAGTGTCCAGTTGGCCTAGAAGGTTGTTAACTGCTTCCTCCTGGATTAAGAGAGGTTTGTTCCACACTCCTTCCCTGTCTTCCATCACTGGGGCTGACTACCCTGGAAATAACCAGTCTGAGTATTAAAAACTGAGGTGAAGAAGGCATTAAGTACCTCATTCGTTTCCTCATCCTGGTTGGCAATATTCCCCCTCACATCCAGTAGGGGATGGAGACTCTCCTTGGCCCTCTTTTTGTTCTTGATGTATATGTAAAAACATTTTTTGTTGTCCCTTACAACAGTGGCCAGCCTGAGTTCTAGGTGGGCTTTTGCCTTTCTAATTTTCTCTCTGCATGACCTAGTGAGACCCCTGTGTCACCTGCCTTTGCTTCCATAGGTGGTAGACCTTCCTGTTTTACCTGAGTCCCGGCAAGAGCTCCATGTTCAGCCAGGCCATTCGCCTTCCCCTCCAGTTCGTCTTGCAGCACATGGGGAAGCCTGCTGCTGTGCCTTTAAGACTTCCTCCTTGAAGAATGTCCAGCCTGCCTAGACCCCTTTGTGCTTCAGGACTCTCTCGCAGGGGACCCTCTCAACCAGCTTCCTGAACAGGCCAAAGTCTGCCCTCCACAAGTCCACGGTGGTGGTTTTGCTGGCCCCCCTCTTAACTTCACCTCAAACCAAATACTCTATCATTTCATGGTCACTAAGCCCAAGACAGCCTCCGACCACCACATCTCCCACCAGGCCTTCTCTGTTAGCAAACAGCAGGTCTAGCGAGGCAACTCCCCTGGTAGGCTCACCTACCAGCTGTGTCAGGAAGTTATCTTCCACACACTCCAGGAACCTCCTAGACTGTTTCCTCTCTGCTGTGCTGTATTTCCAGCAGAAATCTGGTAAGTTCAAGTCCCCCACGAGAACAAGGGCTATCGATTGTGAGACTCTGTCAGCCTCTTGTAGAAAACTTCATCTACCTCTTCATCCCAGTTGTTCTAAGCAGATTCTTAACCCTTTCCCAGGCCCCTTCATTTTACTTACAGAAGCATGTGGCCATTTTTCTTGGAATAGTCTAGCAGTACGTCAGTCATTTTGTGTTTCTGCTGAGAGAAAAGCTTTAGGTCAGTCACATCCATTGTAAAACTATGATGCAGTTGTATGTACATTTTACAGCCTGAAGTCATAGGTAGCTGGATCAGTACAAGCAAGGTATTAGTAAAGTAGTGGCAGAAAGAAGTAGCTGGAACAGCAGAAAGCACAAATTTCTGTGGAGGAGCTCACAGAGAAAATCTCCAAGCACAGTATGTAGCATAGCTATACTGTTTGAATCTTCAGAGGCGAGGAGAGCTGGAGTAGAATGAGTTAGGGGAAACAAAGACATAGTCCGTTAGAATAATGTTTTGAAAGGTGTACAAAAGTGGAAATTGTTCTGAGTTTCTGTTCTTATTTTCTCTGCAAGGAGGAAATATTCACATACTATAGGTCCAATGTATAGGGTTAGAAGTTCTTCGCTATTAGGCCTCATGCTTTTGCAGAAGAAATTGTGCTCTGTATCACAGTCTTATCACCCGTACTTTCTCAGGAAGTTCAGGTGAAGAAGTGTACCTGAGTCACATTCCATCTTATAATGGTATTATTAATTGAAATGTCTTGCTTCTGCTGATGTTTTGCCTTTCTCAGTGGAAAAAAAGGTGAGACCTCTGTGACTGCTACATATTACAGAGAACATTTAAACGAATAGGACTGTTGTAATTTTGAATCTTATGTCTAACAAACACTGCATGCTTTATGCAGTGGCTTTCTTTTGCCAGAAGAGGAAAAAAAACCCAAAAACCCCCAGAGAATCAACCCCCAAAACCCCACTTATATAATGAAAGCCCCCCTGTCCCAAAATTACAAAAAGCACCTACAAGATTGTTTGTGAGTCCCAGGTATATAAAAAAAGGTACTTTTAATCTAATTTATAATATTTCAAGTTAATTTCATTCACTTAAGAATCTTTCTTTTCCTCAAAATTTTGATTAATTTTATGTCACAATCTGTAAGAGCCATCTCTAATATTTTTAAAGGTTTAAAAGGTATGTGGCTACCTAGGTCTGGCTTTTGTTCCTGGGAAAACAGGCACCTTGAGGCTAGGCTTATTTATTAGAGATTAATTAGAGATCTACTTTAACAGGAGGTGAATGGTACCCCAGAAGTGGTATTTCTCTCACTATAAAGGCAGAATAGATGGTTAATCCAGATGTAGACAGCAACATTGCAGATGGCTGTGTTTGATCAGATGACTTGATGAAAATACTTGTACAGGAGCTTCGGATAATAAATGCCCAAGAGTTGTGTGTTAAGTTAAAAAGCTTGATTCAAAAGCCTGTTAAAGTCTCTAGTCATCCTTTATTATCTCAGAAAATGTCTATCATAAATGTCAGTCAAAGCAGAAATGGGGATTTGCTAGCTTTTGTTATTTTCTACTAGTTCTCTAATTGTGCTTTTTTTGTCTCCCTTATGAGCAGAGCCCTTTTCCTGTTTAGCTCACTTACGTGTGTGTGTGCATCTGTGTGTGTGTGTGTGCACACGTATGTACAAGCAGTGCTGTCACAAAACCTCCTCAGGATTGTGAATTGATTTCTTATGCTCCATGGATGGAGCAGCAAGAAGGGTTAGAGGTCAGGCCAGAGCAGAAGGGGAGCTGGTGACAAGTAGTGGGGGAAAAGGGTTCCCTTTACTTCCTCAAGCGTAAGTCAAGGTGCAACTTTATGCCTTCCTCAGTGGCAATACGAGCCCGATGACCACCGTTACTGCGACTGGACCCAGCCTGCTGAACGTACACGTCCGTGGGCTCTGTGACTGTGGCCATGCTGGTATTTCTAGTAGTCCTAACTTACTGCCCACTCTGTTACTCTTGGAATAAGTAAGGATATTATACTATTTTAACACTGAATAATTTTAACATTCATTTTTTTCTATGCCAGAAGATTTAACATTAAAAATCAGGCTGTCTACTTAAGTGCCTGTGATGAAGGCCACAGATCAGCAGGTCTAGATTCTACCAAGAAGAGGTGCATTGGCTGCCTGTTTCTCAGGGCTACCTAGTCATAGAAACTTCTGAGTTGCCACTTTAAACCACAGAGATCCCAGGATGTCTAAATATAGATTTGCTCTCTTGTTTGGAGATGTCCCATTCTGAGCTGGCAGTCACATAAATAGTCCCCCACATCTCCTGCCAGCGCTGCCCCGCTCTCCAGGGAGAAGAGTGGTTTGGGCAGACAGTGCAGAGACTTCAGACAGCCTGCATGTCAGTTGGGATGGATCTCCCAGACTGCCTGAAGTGGAGTCATCTGAAAAGTAGCAAATATTTCCATGATTATGACTTTCATTTTTCAAGCTGTAATGAAATCCTTTTTGTGTGAATGTGCTATGAAGCCCTATGATCTACTTTAGCTGGTTTACCAGAGGCATTTTTTTAAAAACTGCACTGCCAACTGTGAAAATCCATCTAAAGTTACATCAAGGATATCAAAAGCGTATGAATGTGCATCTTTAGGTTAGCATCAGTGGAAATAATAAGTAAACAAACAAAGTTATGTTATTCTCAGTGGGCTTAGAATATCTTTCAATTATTAAATATATGCCAAGAAATTATTTACAAATATTCAACAGTGACTGTTTAGAGAACTTGCCCTCTAGTTAGAAGTAAAATGCTTCTTCCTTATTTTTTAAGTGTAAAAGATGACAAGAGAAAACTGGCTGAAGAAGTCCAGGCTGTGCCCTTCGCTGCACAGCTTGAACTCTCCCTGTATTTATCTGAAGCAGATGTTCCAGGCAGGATGCACACTGCAGCCAGAGGTGAGGACGGAGGTGTACAGGACTTGAATACATTTCAGTACAGCTCCCACATCCTGTTTACACATTGATGCTGGCCTGTGAACAACACCGGGGAAAAAAAAGAAGGTGGGGAGGGTGTGATAGGAAGAAATGGTTGATTTGAGTCGTGATACTAACACCACTGCTAGGCGTGCATATCGAGAGTGCCATAGATTTGTGGTTCTCTTCACATCTACCATTGCCAGCAACATTTTCTCCACTGGTTTGGCAGGCATTGATGGGCATGCTGTCTTCTATCATAGAGGAGGGAGCAGTTTATTAAAAAAAAAAAAAAAAAATACAGCTCACCTGCAGAGAAACTATACTTTCTCTTCTATTCAGCAATGCTAGCCAGACTCAAGAAAAAACACAGCTGGAATTCACTGAACAAACTTTTCTGCCTCATTAAAATCATGGACTGATTTCTAATAGTAGAAAGGCACTTACTGAATCACCGGTGGGCAATGAGAAATATGAATAACGCTAAGCCCCATTTAAACATTCATTCTGCTGGAGGATGGCTTTTTTTCAGGCAAGATACTTACTGGCGATTTGATTTACATACATGAAGCAGTGAAAGGCCCACTTTTACATCCACTGGACGTGCATTTTCATTTCATGCCTCATTCCCAACCTACTACACCTCTTCCACATCATCCGCAAAAATTCCTGTTTAATGTTAGGGAGATAAGGAAGAAGTGTGTATATACTCTGTCTTTTAATATATATATGTATATATATATATTTTTTTTTTTTACATATAAGCCAGATCACTAAGGGATCAGCTTTTCCTTGTCTAAGATTCATAAAGCTTCTAATGGCAAAGTTCCCAGGAGGTAGAAATGGAAGAAGCAGTTTTTCAAGGTTGTTTTTCACAAAGTTCACAACACTGCCTGGGAACACTGTGTATCTCTTAGATGTCCCTGTAATATTATATTCTGCAGAGACCAGCTACTGGCTTCACATCTACATGGTCATGCACACATACAACATGGGGTAGTTTGAAGGACATGTACTTTCTTGTGCTTAAATGGTATGAACTTATCAACACCACAGATCAACCGATGTCTCATCAGCTCATATTTTAAACTGCTTGAGAGGCAGAATGTATGTGAGACATGTTTAATGTCAGAAATAATTAATTTTTTTTACTAGGACAATATAAAAGAAGGTCAAAACTTATTAAAAATCTGGAAATCTTTATTATTATGGGTTATTATAATTAATTTATTTTATCTCCTGCTAATTAGAATTTAAAAATTTAAAAATACTAGAATTGCAGCATGAAAGATTGTATTCTCTGAGCTCAGATCACATTAACTTCTTTACCACTGCTTTTTCTTTTTCCCCCTCCCCAAAAGGAAAGGAACTACCAAGCAACTACCATGGTGTTAGGCTTTGATTTTCTTATTTAAAATCATCTAAAAGAACAGAAATTTGGGATCAAATTGGAAGATAGAAAGAAAATTTAAATTCTGCTTTATTCTCAAGCCTTTCTTCTAAGCTTCAATTTACTTAGCACTTGAAACTCAGTCTTCAGATAAGGAACAGCAGTGAATCTCTTCATTGCTTCCCATTTGTTTTTGTACAAGACAGCCTATCAAGTTCCTTTTTCCCTGAAAAGACTATTAAAAAAAAGATGAATTAAGACCTTACTGTATTATTAGTAGTAATTCCAGCTCACATTTAAATAGCTTTGTAATTACAATGTTTGTTAAAAGCTTTTCAAGCTGCATATGGAAAAGGCACCACATCCATGCTAAAAAACATCCATCTTAGGGTCAGGCAGAGGCTGCGTGAAAAGTGTTTAATTTTGTGTTACAAAAAGGTTTAGAATAGGGTGACGCACTGTAATTGGAAATACAGACAGTATTTGGGGAAGAAGGCTATTTTATCTTTCCTAGTATTTTCTGTTTCCCTATATTTCACAGTATTTCACTGAAGAATCTGGATTTTTGGACTAGTTTTCTGGTCGTGTCTTCTACCTTCTGGCATAAAACTCAGTGTTAAAGTTAACGAAAACTAAAAAGGCATCGAAGAAAAGATGTTACTGGTAGACAAATAGCAAAATGCCATTTTCTGACTTAAGCTTCTGTCCTTCAGTCAGCGGGTATGCTTTGCAGTTCCATGGATTATTGTTGTCAAGTGGAAATATTCCCAGGATGGTCCCTAAGACAAAGACCTTAAGAACAACAACATGATATCAAAGATATGTAGCAAATGGAGAATGACAAGCATATTAGTGGTACAATACTAACATCCCATTCAGGTTGAAAAGACACCAGGAGATGAAAAAGCACTAGGGAGACAGCATGAGTATTCGCTCAGAGTTATGATACAGGTAAGCATTTTAAAGCAGACTTCTATTCATATTTTATTGGCATTTCCAAAAAAGATAAGATCATTTAAGATAAGATATTTTAAGATATGAAAGATAACTTTCTACTTATTAGTAAGAAAACAAACTCAGCTAGGCAGCATGAAGACTGGATATGGACATTTTATAATGATTTCCAGCAACTAAACATCCAAAGCAATCCTCCTTTGGAACAAAATAATGAATCATAACAAGATCAGAATACGTTTAGTGTGCAATCAAGAAGGATTTCTATATAATTTGCTTATGATCAATAGAGAAGATAATAATGGCAAAATACCAGTATTTCTTTGCTGTTTTGCACTTCTACATTGCCTGTCCAGAGGTCTTCGTTTACAAAGTAAAAGTGGAAAGAATTTCAGAATCGGCTTTTAACTATTACTGTTACCATTTTTATCCATATCTGTTTATACTCTAATCATGCACAACGGTTAGGATTGGTATCTGACTGTGCTGACAGTTACATGATATATGACATGATGCACTTTTTGTTCCAAGCACCCTGTTGTTCTGTGGTTGGAATCAGCACAGAAAAGTTTCCGTAATCACCTTATCTTCATAATTTTGAGAAAACTCTTTCATTCTAAGTAAATTCCTTTGTGTTTTGAATTCCAGGAAAGAACCTTAATATTCATATATACCTGAGGATAAATTTTTCTTTCTTGTATTATTTATCTTGCTTTGCCTGAGCCATGTCTAAAAAATTTCCTGTCCTTGGTTTCATATCCAAGCTGATGCCTGACCTGCCACAAACTCTGTGTTCTCTCATATTTTTCTTATGTCCTTTATAAATGTCCTGATAAATGTAATCAGCTGCAGTATTTTCTTCTAATCTTCTTTCTCTTCGTGAGTCAGCATTATTATTATTTTTTTTAATATATAAAACCGTTTTCAGTCCCACAGTCAGATCATGGTCGTTTTTTCCTTTGTCAGTGAAGAGAGTTTTCCATTTCTCATACAAAATAACAAATGTGAAAGTGATGAGGGAATGTTATATTGGTAGCTTGTGAAATCTTGAAAGAGTCAAACATCACGCTGAAGACAGTTTTGTCTGCAGGGTCTGACTGGGCTGTGCTTATGGCCAGCAGACAGTGTATGTTCACAAGGAGCAGAGGTGTATCTGAATGTCTACGGTAACCTTAGCTATCTGAATCACCTTGATGAGTAGCCTTGCTTAAGCATAGGATAAATTATGTGAAATAGGTTAAATTTATACTTACGATGTACAACAAATACTTCAGATTCCAGAGATTTTCAATATTCTTTTTGTAAAACCAAAACCAATGGATTGACCATTAGAGAAAATGATAATATTTTTACCAAACAAAAGTATATCCAAGAGTGTTTCATGGATAAGTACTAGCCAATTATTAACTCTCACATGCCGATATAAGCTTGTTCAGAGTGAGGTTCCTGTGCAGTTGGTAATACCACTGAGGTGGAATATAAACATCTCCGTAGTGCAAAGGCCCACAAAAGCAGTAGAAAATCAGTGGCGACCAACCCCTTGCCATTGGCACCCTTTTCCTGGGCAGGCTGAGGAATTCTTTTAGTTCTTTTTTCAGCTGTTGAGACAATCAGACTGAACAAGGATAGCCATCACTTTAGTGGAGGATTAATTACAAATTGTGTAGAAAACACTAAAAGCATTTGGCATTCATATCAGTTTGCAATAATACTGAATACTGTTCTTTCTCATGAAGGGGATAAATGCTTCAAGAACGCTTAATGTTCAGTTTGCAGTCATTATTCTGGAATGGGAATAACTCAGAAATACAATTATGAATCTACTGTGTCTGACGGCAGTTTTAATTCCATTAACAACGAAGTGGGCCACTGTGAGAATTTCTTCTTACAGTACTTTTTCTGCAGTCACATAGATACACAGTGCACCTGACTCAGTTTAAGTTATGAGCAATACATTATTCATATTGCTCACACCCTTTTCTTGGGAACTTTACTTGTACACTCAATTTCATGTTTAGTGACTTCACTGTGAGAACGATAAGGACAGATAGATAAAAGATAGAATAATTTCAGGTTGTTTAGCCTTGAAGAGCATTGTAAAATATGAAGCAAAGAAAGTTAGCAAATCCAGTGCTGCAACTAGAAGATTACAAGCCTTATCACTGCCTGAAAAGTTTTCATGTTTGATTGTCTTGTGATTTTAGTGCAGAAAAGAGAGGTTACATTCTCAAACCTGAAAGAGCTGCCACTGTATTATTAATTCTGATGAGTGCCTGGTATTTGCACTTCATAAAATCAGAAGGAGGGTATGACCTCAAAAGATCATCTATTAGTACCCAATTTTCTGTCATCTCAATTCCAAGCCTCTGTCCCAAGTGCAGAATAGCTAAATTTAGCTGATCACAACTATTGTTAATGACACTTTTGATCTAAGTGCCAGGAGCTGCCTTCTCTTCTTGCCTCAGAAGATAGACATATCCTTTAAACTATTTTAAGGTAAAACTGTCAATAGACCAAAGCGTACTTATCATGCCAAGTCTTGCACACAAACCTATCATTAGCCAACGGAAACCAACTACAGATGCCTGTGAAAGAAGTACATACATAAAGTTTAAGTTCATCATTAAATGTAAAGCTAAGGATATTGGCCAACCAGGTATAGTTACATGCATGGTACTAACATTTTAGAGATTTTAGTAGATTATTTTCAGAAAACTACAATAATTACAATGCGTCAGTGACTATGCATACTTAACAATACTGGTCTTAGTATTATTTTAAAACATAGGAAAAAACTGTCATAGCTAATGATATTGGATTACTTAGGTTTTTAATTAGGAACAAAAAACCTCAGTGGTCTTTGTGGAGTTAGTGTGGTAGGAAAGAAGAAAGTAACAACATACCTCTGCAGTAGAAAATTAAAACATCATGAAGAGGTCTGCTTTATATTTCTGATTTAAAGGAGATTACTCTGTGCCACATCAACCAAACTGTCTAATAGGGGAATTTATTTTGGGGAGCATAGAGATTTGTATTGTTCAAAAACCATCTGTTTGTTGTGGAACGGTACATAAAGGTATTAGACTCCTCTTACGTGTTTTACAGTGCAGTTTTCCATTTTCTGTCCTCAGTGTGTTCCAGAGTACCTGCACATTCAGATGGTACTCAGCCATGTCAGCTGTTGACATACAACTGAATTTGTCTTCAGAAAGTGCTCATTTACACTACACATACAACTATCTAAATCTGTAAGATCCATATCTATCTATCTATCTGTATATAAACTATATAACATAGCTTTCCTTTAGCCACCTAGCTTAGTTTTAATGATGAGCTGACTCATTAGGGTGATATCAGGGTGATATGTACAAGACAGACCTAGGAGTGGTGAAAGAGGGCGAAAGAAGGCCCATCTCGAGTAGGTATGAAAATGCCCATGGCCAGGGAAAAAGGTAGGACCAACTAGCGCTCTGCTCACAGTCACCAAATTACATTATGACTGGAATAACTGTGGTGGGACAGCTCACATGGTTGAAAGGTTGTGATGGGTGGATACACAATATTCAGTAAAAAGAAGCAGGGGGTCAATGAGGGTGTCACACTTTCAGTAGAGTAGGAACTTGAATGTATTGAGCTCCTCTATGAGATTGATGACAATCTGATTTGTCTGAGATTGACAGCCCAGCTCAAGTGTGTCTACACCAATGCACGTAGCATGGGCAATAAACAGGAGGAGCTGGAAGCCATTATACAGCAGGATGGCTACGACTTGGTCGCCATCACAGA
>Ga0065711_1012959_pt1 | contig 10320 bp, 7 predicted proteins | sample Hoacrofraction12_FD_59098 | JGI IMG/M metagenome (GOLD analysis project Ga0065711, IMG submission 59098) | Hoatzin crop microbial communities from Cojedes, Venezuela - Epithelial fraction 12 v2 (version 2) | ecosystem: Host-associated > Birds > Digestive system > Esophagus > Crop | place...
CCCGTATGAAGCATCCAGGTCTGACGAATGTAGCCACAGGGCAAGGCTCGTGCTTCCCCCCGTGCCGCCGCTGCTTCCTGGGGATGGGAGTGGGCTGATGACCCTTGCAGGCGAAGGAGCTGCTCTCTCCTGTCTCGCAAGGATTTCACGGGAAGTGTAAGCTGACACGGACAGGCTCCCCGCTTCATGCTGATCCTGTTGGCTGCTGAGCAGCAGAGCTCTGCAAAGCCCAGGCTGTCCTAGGTATCAGCTGCTTTCACTGCGCTTCAACAGCTGAAGGAGGCGGCCGTGCCGGCGCTGGGGAGGGGAGGCTACAGGGAATAAGTGCCGGCCAGGGAGCGAGGGCAAGGGGGCTGGAACCCCTTGCTGTAAGTCTCACCAGGCCCAGGTGAACCAAGGGACAGCACATGTTCACTTACCCGTGCCAAAACCCAGACGAAGCCAAAACTAAAGTATTCCAATTAGCAATGTTCCCTTCCCATGGCAATGCGTTAACTCTGTAGTAACAAGGACCGAGAGAAGATAACTGCACCAGCATAATATTTTTCTTTCTCTGGTAAGAAACAAAAGCTTTGCTCACCTGAAACATCAGCCTTTCTGCTTTTAAGAGAGAAGCAGGAATATGGTCGGTCATGATACTTGTGCTGGGGAAACTTTGAAAAGAGTAAAGAAGTTATTCTTATTTTTATTTTCATAGCCCCTAAAGTTCTCTGTCAGTGGACTATATGAGCAGATAACAAGCAGTATTATCATGTACGCCAGCAGTTTCTCTCCAGAGAGAGCTCGCCGGTGGTGCTGTATTTGTAGATTCTAACCCGTACGTCTTCAGAGGTCACGTAACAACATCCTGAAGCCCATTTCTCACCCACCTCTACCCTGTTGGTGGTGGGGGAGAAATGGAAACCTGTAGGCAAGGTCTCTTCTGTGCACCTAAGCTGCCCGAGCTAGTCCACAAACACAGTCCACGTGTAGCTAAAATGCAGGTTGTTCCCAGGTCATTCGGGTGGAGAGGGGCCACGCTGAGTACCTTGCCTTCGTGTGCTCCAGCAGTATCTCATGCAGTGCTCTAGACCTGCACGGGGCCTTTTGCACCACCAGGATCTTCACCCTGGAAGCGAAGCTTAGTGCCAGTTCAGTGGAAGGGTTGAGGGCAACAGCCTGTTTTCTTCTGGTTTATATGGGTTATGTTGTTTTTGGACCTATAATATTGAGCACCTTCCACCAGCGTGTCGGGCAATCTAACTGATGATTGGTGTTGAAACAATGACCTGAATTTTTTTTTTTTTTGCCTGAAAGCAGAGTCTGTATTTATGGTTTTTATACCTGATCTGTGTAGTCCCTAGAAAATGGAGCCCTGATCTTTAGGTGCACTAATTCAGTGACTGACGTGATTCGTTTCTTTTAAATTATGAGGGCTCACATGGTGGTTTGATGTACTCAGTCCTATGTTTATTAATAGCTTTCATTTTATATTTGCTTCCTTATCTTTTTAATAAAGTGAGCGTATTACTGAATAAATGTGGTACAGTTTCACTGATACCACCAAAAATGGACGCAATGATTGAATCACAGCCACAATTAAAATAGGATAGATAAATCTGGCGACTCAACCGGGCAAATCACGAGATTAATGTGGCAGATAACTATTCAAGGGGTATGCAAAAGGGATTTGCTTTCTGGTGCTTTGGCATGAGGGAAACTTGAAGGAGACCATTTCAGTCAGGGGCTCGAGCCTGTTCTAGGCAGCATGGTGCGGTGACCCAGACAGCAAAGATACCCCGGTCCCTTCTGGCCTTAGAGCCTTGCCAAGTGAGACTGCCCAAAGCAGATGGTAATCCATCCTGGTTCGTTTCATTTGCCCTCGGCAGCTCTGCGTGAATGCTCTCTCGTTAAATCTCCCTGTTGTTGCGAGTTTCTAATTTATTGTTGTTTTTTTGTTACTTCCCCCTTCCGCACAGTAACACAGAATCTGTCAACACGAAGATGCTATTTAAATCCTACACATTAGCAGTTTTTAAATAACGTCCCTTGCTAACGGCAGACTATACGCAGCTGACGGTGGCAGACGCAGAAAGGGGGGAGGAATGGAGGGGTCTGCTTTGGAGAAAAGAGAATGGCTAAGAAGTAACCGATGCTCAAAAGTTCCCTAAGATCCATGAGTTCGCATTCGCTGCTGAAACATGGAGATGTTTTTTCATCATGACAAAAAAGAAAATGCCTTTGAATTTCCTCTGCCTCCCTTCCTTGGGGCGTGTTCATGTCCCGCTGTTCCTGGGCTCCTGTGCCGAGCCCCAGCCGGAGGTGCCAGCACAGGAGCCGGTCTCCGCTGGACGCCGTCTCTCAGGTCTTCAGGTGGCCTGACCAGGCGTTGCTCAGGTGACGCCGATGCTGGCCACGGATCCAGCGCTTTCTGTCCTGCTGGCCTGCGGCCTCACACGGTGATTTCCTAAGGAAGCGGCTTTGGGATCCTTGGTGTCCTGAGCAAACTGTGCGGGCAGGAGGGGACCCACTCCCCTCGCACCGGCCACCCGTGCCACCCAGGTTGCCATGGAAAATCCCATAGCCAGACAAATCCAGTTGCTGTTTGCCGGCTTGATTTTTTTTTTTTTTCCCTGAAATTGGCTCACTTTGCTGGAGCCAGGTGTTCTTCCAGAAATGCAGATTATTGGGGGGGGGGTGGGAGGCGGTGGGTCCGTGCCAGGAAAAAGGGGGTTGCTGCTGCTGCTTAGGTTAATGAACATTAGTTCTGCTGACTGTGGGTCTAATGATCTCATCTGCACAGTCACTGCCTGCTCCTTACAGTTGGTATTCCTCGGTCTAAATTAGGAAACTAATAGTTGTAAGATCATAACTTGCTCTAATGACTTTTAACCTAGAATCAGAAGCTGCTTTTGCATATCTCGGAACAGACTGCTCTTCTAACTAGAGAATTAAAATTTTCCCAGCTCCGCTGAAAGCTGAGCCTGTGTCCCTCACATGTAGTCTAAACTGTGCGTAATTAGCTCTTTAATTTCTATTAGAAGATGAAACAGCAGCCGAAGTTTCATCAAAGACGAGATCAATCTTGTAACCTTTACAAGAGTGGTAGGAGTTCAGTGTTTGTGTGATACCAGGTTGTGGTCACGGTGGCAATTTATTCCAAAGTTGTTTTGCTGCTGTTTGTAAGCACTCCAGCTTCTGGTTTTCCCCTAAAAGAAGTCCCCGTTCAGGAGAGTTGATCCTCGGTGATGATGGAGAGAAAAAAACCAGTATATGTAACAGAGTAGAAACCGATCTGAAAGCAGGCAGGAGCTGGCCACGCACTGGTCTGTAACACGCAGGTTTCTGTCCTTGGAAAAATCCATTCCCCTTAAGAAAAAGCCCTTCCTCCTGCCCCCACCTCCTTCCCCGGAGCCGTGGTGGAGGCTGAGCCCGGGAAAGGGGTGGACCTGTCCATAAGCCCACCGAAAACTTCTTGGAAATACCTTCTCGTTTAGCGTGTTTCATCAAGAGTAGCTGATTGTCGGTGCCAAGGGGAAAGGATCGATCTAGCTCTAGTGTGTGTTGTTCTTGCCCTACGTTATTTTAATATTTGTCCCCCTCCTTAACCGAGGAGGGGGGGGACATTGAGAGACGGTACATGCGTTGCTTCTGTATTCATGTTCTTGCTGCAATTAAGCGTTCGAAATGTCTTCTCATCCCACAGTACTATAAATATTTAGATAGCTTATTGTACAATCGTATTTTTGCATGCCTCTTGTGGCACAGGCTGAAAAGGATTTAAAAAAAAAAATAAATCCATAATGCCGAGAAACTGGAGAAAACTGAAGAGGTCCGTGGGGTTCTGTACATGTCTAGGCGCATTTATTTCTGCTGCGTGTAGCACACTGTGCCATTTACTCCACAGCCAGGACATTTCACAGGTCTCTCTTCCCGCAGCAATGACCCTACTAATAGTCATTTTTCATTATTAGGCTGCGGTANCCNAGGTGTGCTATCTACGTTCCGGAGACAGAAGCTCAGTCTCNGAGTCCGATAAAATCTAGAAAGGATGNAGATGCAGAAACACAGAAGTGGGGGCAGGGAGCATACGGAATCGAATGATCGCAGTAAAGCCTGGGACAAACCTCATCATTTTAGATGCGTGCTTGGTTTTCTGCNTTAAATGCATTTTTTTCCCTTNTTCCCATCATATAAAATCAAATGAGATAAATATGCTGCCAGTGTATATTATGCCAATTCACGCAGATTTATTAAACAGGCCTTCAGCTAATGTGAGCAAAGATACCTCTTCATCTGTCACAGGAAAAAATCCTAGTAAAAATGCAGTTTAAAAAACACTGACGGATTTCTTTTTTGTTTCTGCCATCCGCTATTGTAGGGCCAAGACCCAAGTGACCCCTTCTACTTCACAGTAGGTCAGGAAAGGTGAATAGCATCCTTGTTTTTCTCTAAAATGTTCTTTATTAGTAAACACTGATACTGTATGAGTCTTGTGTGTTTTTAAAGGATCCATCCCAACAGTCCATGTTATGCTATTTCAAGATGTTGGCCTTTGTTTTGTCCCCATTCTTGAGGGTAAATCCAGAGCCGTTTGACCGAGGTCGGTGGAGTTCTACTGATACCAAGCCAGTCGAAATGACAGATGAAGCAAACCACAGAGCTAACTCAGATGAAGTTTATGCGTTGCTTGGGTTGGGTATAGATTTTTTCTGATCTCTCCGCACACAGACGAATTTCGTCTCCAGCAGTCATCTGCTGGGAAAACAGAGATGCTGTATTTAGCACAATCTAACTCAAAATTCAGTGAAGTGTGTCGAGACATTCCTGCGGATAGCTGTGAGTTTTGGGTTGGACCCATACAGTTTTGAACAAAATTCACATTATATTGATGAATCAAACTCTCAAAAGCAGGAACATTGTAACGCCTTCCAAACTGCGTGACGGGTGCTTGCAGAGGTGGCCTTCCGGCATCGGGGAAAAGCATTATCTAGCCAGCAATCTCCCGCAGAGGAAGCTCTATCACAAAGCCAAACGTTGCCTCCAGCGAGCACCCTCTGACCAAGGAGAAGGTAGCTAGCTAGCAGCTGTTTTCCAGCTGACTCAGAGAAAGCAGCTGCTGCCGAACCAGTCGCGGAGCACTCAGCAGAACCGCAGCCAGGTTTCTTTGAAGTGCCTTCTAGGTAGAAAGCCAGAACTTCACAACCCAGCATCTGTAATTTGCAGGCATAGGTTTATGTGTGAGGAAATGGAGCCAACAGGGAAGAAAAGAAAAAACCACCCCACAAAACCCAACAACAACAAAAAGTTGAACTCTGCTTGCGCAGTAGATGCAAAGCCGTGAGTTTATGTTCCAAGACGGGGGAGAAGCAGAATGCCACTTCTCGCTTTTGGGTGACCAGCTATACAACAGCTGTTGTATCTGCCTAACTTTGTGAAAGAGGTGGCTACCTTTCAGCAAGCGACTCCCACCAGATGTCCTCAAGGAATGAGCCATTCCGAGGTGTAATTGGAACCAAACTTTGTGAGCAGATGAAGGATAATTCAGTGGTCCATCCAGAGCTGGCAGATATACCTCGTTTTGCTACCCAGAGTTTTTTTGCTGGTTTGGGCTTCCTCAGTTTGGCAGTGTAAAAGACACTGTTACCCAGGTATAGCACCGGGAGCGTTCTGCTCTTGTAAGACCCACTGCGCTATTTGCAAGCTGTGCAATCTGTTGATCCGCTTAGATATGAAAAATCGTAGCTAGTTGTATCATGAAGTGTGCCTTTTCAGCAGAAGACAAGGGATCTGGCAGTATGGGAGTGCCTGTGTTACTTTTCATTATCCTCTGCGCACCAGTAAGATGATCTATGACTACATGTAAAGGGATCTGTGGGGAGCCACTTCGTTTCTGTCTTTGTCCTGCACTGCCTACTGCATACGAAACAGCTAATTCTTTCACTTCATCTAGAGGAAATAAATAGAAGTCACCTTACTTAAGCATTTGACATTTCAAGGGTTTTTCCTGAACGGGAGATGGTTTAAGAAGAGCAAAAAGTGATCAGAAAATGAAAAAGATGGCCCTAAGTAGAGCAGACTTTCCACCAATTAACAAATGTTGAGCTTTCAAGAAAAACTAATGAATTGGGGGTTTTGGGGGGGCAGCGCTATACACTACACTTTTGAGGATATATATTTGTGTATGTATGTCTGATCAGAAAAGCTGCCTCCGTTCTGCCGTTGCATCCCATCCCTGAAAGCATAGTCCATGAAAAGTGAGTGTAGCTATGAAAGGACACCGGGGCTTAGGAAGATCTTTGCTTGTCTACGAGTAACGACTGTTCTCCAGCTGCTGGGGATTAGTGGATCGGATGCCGTGCCCTATGTTTATGGCTCGTAATAGGTGATTGCCACATTTATATTTTTTTCCTACTTGTGATGCTTTTGTTTGGAGACCTGTTCAGATTTTTTTAAATTTGGGAAGTTAATTTTGTAATAAATCTCAAGAGAAAAGTTACTGTGCATATACCATAGCAATCGATGGTGGATGTAGATCAAACTGTAGGCAGAGTAGTGCTTCTCTGAAATACAGGTTGCCTCCAGCAGTACATCAGCCATCCTGGTATGCCGCCTCATCAGACGCTTGGACTCTCTTCCAAAAGCCTCAGTCTGCAGCTACAAGCTGTTCCTCTAGTGCTTTCCAGGCCGATTACATGTACTGCATCATCTGGAAGGAAATAATTTATGATGGAGGATTTCTGGTCGAAAAGGATGAGGAATCAGATACGTAAAAATAATGCAGCTAAAGTCTGGAAGTCAGGCTATGCTGAAGTGGGATAGAAGAAGGCCTGTGTGACAATTTGCCAGTCTTCTCCAGGCTTAAGCGTCTTATCTTTGTCTTTGAGGTGCCCTCTTCATGACCCCACACTGTGTGCATACCTTACTATCTGTAATGTCTTTATCCAGGTCAATGCTGTCATCCTCATATTATGGATGAGGATTTGCACGGTGATGCTAAGGTCACCCAGAAGTGTGCAGTAGAGAATTAATGTCTTGCCAAAGCTTAGGACAGTGTCCTAACTCTGGGCTTCCCGTTCAACGCATCAGGCCTTCCTGCAAAATGCAAGCTGATGGCAGCTGGTGGAGATTCACCAAAGCAAATCTCTCCTGTGACTTTGGGTGCCTCAGGGCACTCATGAGGAACCGCGGAGTTTGCGTGGCTGGAGGACGTCACGCCTTGGCCGTTATCATGATTGAAACCAGTTCAGAGTGGCCCGGCAGCATGTCTTAGACTCAGAGGATGCCAAACACAGCTCAGCTTTTGAGGCCTTTCTGCGTAGGAGAAGCTCTGAGCATCAGTGCTAGATTTGTGTCTTCTGGTGTCGAATTTGTGTCTAATGACCTTTGACAAAGGTCAAAGTTTCACATGGGTTTTACTGGTGGTTGGGATCATTCAAGGATCTCCTCTTGAGGTCCCTTGGTGTCTATAAAAATGAACTTAGTTCGGAGCATGTCTAGAGTCTCTGTTCTTTTTGTCCTTTTCCTATTTGTCATCTTCAGTGAAACTTGCGGGAATTTAATTACTTTTGAGAAATCTGTGATTTTCACGTTTGGTTCAAAGCAGCCAATTAAATAAATAATGGATGAGGGAGGAAAGAGTTGCATGCTCATAATCAATGCGATCACATAAGCCCTGCTTCCACGGGAAACAAGGCTGAGACCTGACCTCCTCACTGCACCGTGAAGCTGTTCGACATCTCTGATCTCAACAGTGAGGATGTGGCAGTAGTTATCTGTGCTAAAAATGAGAAATAACTGAAAAATGATTAATGCCTCTAGAAAGAAAGCACACATTAAGAACTTCATACTTGTTGTTTGAAGTTCCGTATGAAGTTTTTCCCCTAAAGTTTTCAACGTGCTCTTTTATGTAATTATTTAGCCCAGATGGGCATGTACACTCAGAACAGTCTAAGGCTGGAGATGCATATGCATGTTGCAACAAGGTTAAATCATTTCTCGTGGCAAGTTTGTTTTCTTGTGGTTATTCCTCCAGTTATGCACGAACCAACGGTGATTCCATTAATAGCTTGCAGTGCTCTTGTGGCAGTGGAACTCCCAGTTTGAGTTGCGTCGCTTTTCTAGCAGTGGAGAGGAGATCTCGTTATCATTCAACGAGCCAAGCAGCTTCTGGTGGTTTGAACTGCTCGAATTGATGGGACAATGATTGTCATCGTTTGGAGTGCTCCTGTGATTACTTCCTGAGGGTATTACCTGGGAAGGCTCTCTTAACGTCAAACACCAGCTACTATTTTGTCCACCGTTGCATGATAAATAACAACAAAGAAAAGTCTGTAATCTTGCTAATCTACTCTTTGCCAAGCTGCACATTTTATAAATAGGCCAAGGGGAAGACTAACCACTCCTCCCCATTTCTCAGCCGAGATCGAGCGACAGAGGGTGAAGGGATTTCCTCTGTATTCCTGAGGTTTCATTACTTTTTCTAAAATACAGCGTAGCCTGTTAAGAGGAATGAGGAATTATTAAACCTAAATTACAATTCTCCAAATCAATACACAATATGTGTTTTGGTCACAGTATTTATTTTTTTCCTCTCTTTCTTCACTTCCTTCGTAATTAACAAAATTCTGTAATGTGCTATGGGTCTCCTAGGTATTACAAAGAGAGAGAGTGTGTGGTAATTGCAATTGAAAACCCCAAGCTAGCTATTTGCTTAATGCTGATGTATCTTTATGCTTTGTCACTATCTACAGCAGTGCTGTAATTTTGCTTTCATTTTGTACGTTTTCCAGAAATCTTATTTCTAAGCCATTTGATGGTCTTTAACAAACATATCGTTTACAGAATGCAATAGAGCATCTGCCTCTGGAGCACCGTCTCTCCCGGGTTCTTCAGATAAGTAGTCTTGGCTCTGCCACTCCTCCATAGGCTCATGCATGCCCTTGGTTGCTGATGATCGGGCTGGGAACCCGGCCTTCACCCACCACCAGCCCTCCTGGCCTTCACGCCGTGCTTGCTGCAGAACCGTGCGGCACAGCGGAGGGACAGGCCCCGTGCTCAAGTCTTTCCCTGGTGTGAAGTCAGAAATTACATTTGAACCCAGGTTTGGGAAGCGTTCCTGAGTTTAGATCCGCAGCTTCCCATCTCCTCAAGGTGCCAAATTGGTTAAAAGTGCTCTTGAAGGTCAAACAAGAAAATAGTTAATTTTAGTTCAGTGACATAACCCAAATGCGCTTATAACGATAGTAAAGGGGATCTGACCAGGCAGTCCAGACCTCCTACCTCACATCTTTTGGGCCGTTTTACATTCTCTGGATGGTATGTGCAAAAGCCATGGGTATGTGTAGAACAGATCAGTGTAATTGGGACGGGGGTTGGACTGGATCTTTCCCATTACTCTTACAAAACTGTGATGGCAATGCAAGCTCTTCACCATGGTGAAGACTAAGAAAAAAGAAACAAGTGTTTAATTACATTCAAATAATCTTTACTTGAAATAAGTATTATTGACCTAACAAAGGGCAACATTCTTACTCTGAAAAAAGGTGAATCGTTCTAAATAAAACTCGAGGTGTGGCAAATCGGCAGCACTGCCAGGAGGTCAGCTGTACAACGCCGAGCACAAGGGTCACCTGTCCCTGCTTGGAGTCAGCATCCACTACTGCAAGACTACAGAAAAAATACTCCATCTGGGCTCATGAGCTCTTGAGGATTCATGTTACGACACCGCATTTAACGAGCGGTGTAAGAGCAGTACCGCTGTTACCAGTAGTTCTGCCCTTGGCACTCCTGGAAGCCTTGAATCTCTGATTATTTTGCTGCATTTGCCGGAGCCGTTGGCACTAACCTCGACTCTGAAGACACGTGATGCTAAAGAATTTGGTATGCGACGTTCATATCCAATCCAGATTGTTTTAGCTTTTTATTTGGATAGAACTTAGAAGGTGCTAATCACCTTTCTGTCTCCCAAATACGGTCTGTGCCAGCGCGCAGCATTAGCAGGCCCCCGTATATTGGATTGTGCACAGCTGGAAAGCAATATGCCTCAGTATCGAAGCGCATTTCAGGCAGTAAGCTATGAAGGCAGCCATCATTTCAATTAAAAAAGATGCTTTGGCTTACGTGTGGGTAATAGACACCGTTCCCAAAACAAGGGCTGAAACCTCCTGATGCCACCCGGCTGCTGAGACGTGGTCCGTGCGCTCGCACGATGAGCTCTGCCTACAGAATCACAGAATCACAGAATAGTAGGGGTTGGAAGGGACCTCTGTGGGTCACCCAGTCCAACCCTCCTGCCCAAGCAGGGTCACCTACAGCAGGCTGCACAGGACCTTGTCCAGG
>Ga0065711_1051589_pt1 | contig 10320 bp, 5 predicted proteins | sample Hoacrofraction12_FD_59098 | JGI IMG/M metagenome (GOLD analysis project Ga0065711, IMG submission 59098) | Hoatzin crop microbial communities from Cojedes, Venezuela - Epithelial fraction 12 v2 (version 2) | ecosystem: Host-associated > Birds > Digestive system > Esophagus > Crop | place...
CCCGGGCCGGGGCGGAGGGGAAGCACTAATACTCTAGTTGGGTGTCTAAGGTGGAGGTTTGTAAGTCCCCTCCTGTCAGCAGATATGGGTCAGAGCTGCCACCAGCAGAGAAAGCTGCTCATAAAGAACAAAGCTACACGCGTGAAAACTAAGTGCTCCTTGTTTTGTACATAACTGTCTGGGAGAGGAGAGTCCAAACACTGAGTAAACAGTCCACGCACAGCCTAAATCAGCTGCAGAGCGCAGAGCTTCCCACCCAGCAGTGTCCCTGGGACCTTGCAGGGAGCTGGTCTTGCCTGGCGAAAGGAAGGTGCCTGCAAAGACACAAGACCCAAATTCCGAAGAAACCCTGTTTCACAACGCTGTGGCTCACCGAAGGGATGGTATTGTTTTCAATTCAGTCGTGGAGTAAAACTTAAAAGACAAAAAGATACATATCAAGGTTTACAGCAACAAAAGGTTTATAGCAGCATTTTCTCTCACCCCTGGACAAACTCTTCAGCTACAGAAGCTGAAGGAAACCACACCGACAGCAGTGGACACATATACAATCCCTGCATTTGAAAGCACAAAGAACAAAGCTCTGCTGAATCTAAGAATTAGAAAGCCTGACAGATTTAACTCTGGTTTATCCCCTGGCAAATTAGCTACTGTTTAAACTTGGGCATTACATCATCTGTTTGCAGTGGATTTTTTTTTTTTTTTTAAGCTAAACTATTCTCGTGTTCACAGCTTGAGGAACATCATTCATTCCCAACAGACTTAACAAAATGAAGGGGTGGATCAAACTCTGTGCAGGAGCCCTGCAAGCAGGGAAGCACACACCTAAACTGCTTTGCAAGTTCAAACAGCAGAAGATCTTATCTCGAATTTAGCAGGAAACACAGAGTGCCCCTCAGGTCTGTGTCTATTCAGATACAAGGATGAAAAGCCCACTTTTTCAAGTTCTGATGTGCAAAAACCAGCCTGATTAGGGGGCTGAAATCACACATGCTTCTGCTCACCCAGCTGCCGTTCAATGTGGATCTAAGGAGAGATGTGGTTGAGTCCCATTTGATTCTGCCACTCATTTCTGTTATCTATGCAGCTAACTTCAGCATTTCAGTCCTTCTAGATACCATGCTGCATTAATGCACCAGGCTGAGAGGCAGGGAAGGACCAGCTGCAAACTGAGCTACTGGAGGTATTTTCAGTGCCTGTTTTCTTGTTCTAGCTTCCTCGCTCATTTTGGAGACTTCTTTTCCCTTGAGAGACACAGAACTCTGCCAGTGCAATTTTGTGTCTCAAAACTTGGCAGAACCCTAATTTTGCAGCACCTGCTCTTTGATGCTTGTTTCACAGAGCTTTCTTCAGTGTATCTGAAGGATCAGGCTCTCACAGCCTCTCCAAATGCAGCTTCAGAAAACACACGGTGCAGTGGGCTCTCATGTGAAAACTCATACTTACACACTGAGTTGATCTGAGATATTTCACACAAGCTGTTTTTCCGACCCTTCGATCTCCAGAGCTGTCAGATTTTAGAGAGGCAAGAGGAAGAATGCCAGAAGAGACATTAAAAGGAGGAACCACTGCTCTCACGCCCAAGAGCAGCAGGTTTCACACAGACAGACTGTGTGGAGTGAGGCCCTCTCAGATGTTTGACATTTTCCTACATACCAAACCCACAGTGGGCTGTAACCACAATCCAGTGACATCGAGGAACAAGACTTCACAAGACTTTGCTTAAACTTTGTCAGAAAAAAAAGTATATTCTCCCTAAGCCTGGTACAATTCTGTGACCTAAGCACATTGTAACCTGTTAAACTAAAACAAAAGAATTCAGAACCAACCAACCAAACCAAATAAACAAACCAAAAACCCAAACAAAATCCAACAAACCACAGCCCTTTCATCATCATGCCTCTAGCCATTCAAAAAATAAAGCGAGAATTTTATCCTTAGCTTAAAAAAAAATTAAAATTAAAAAGATTTATTTTGAAATAAGACCAAGGACAAGCAATCCTGTATCAACAAAACTCAAACCCCAAGCACAAAAGACTTGCAAAGTTTCAGAAAACTACATCTGAAGAAGTCCTGTTAAAGACAGCTTAACCTTTAAAAAAGCCAGAACTGTAATGCACACAGAAGAACAGGCTTTGCTGTCAGAATGTAATTAAAAAAACAACTCAATTCTGCCCTATATCGAGATAGCCAGGAGCTGATCTGGGAGAAAGTCAAGTAAACAAATTTTCTCTCTCAAATTCCAAAAGGTCATTGCAAACAATTACTAAAATGCAATACTGATAACAACATATGCCAATTCTTCTTTTCAATTTAACAAGATACCTTTACTGCTCTAGTTATTACTTGGAAAAAGCAATAATCCCAAGGATAACAGCACCGGATAAATAATTATATGAATACCAAGAAACCACTGAAACTGCATTTCAAAGCAAGTAGGCTACACAACTGTTTGTTTCCTCTTCCTCTCCCTCTGCTTTTGCATAATGCAGTTCCCAAAACAGATCTCATCTGCAGTTAAACTTGGGCCAGAATGAAGACATTCCTTCCCATGTATGGGAAATCGGGGAGATTATTAACTTCACTTCTCACAACAGAAGAGCAGAAGTCATAGTAAGAAGGCCTCAGAATAAAGAGTCAGGCAATAAAAAGAAGCACCAAAGTCTGAAAAGATTTGTGTCAATACCACATGCCTTTCCAGTCGTCTCACTGCCAAGCAGCCTTCAAAACAGGGCACTTTCTTCTTTCCGTGCAACTCCAGTCCCCATTAACAGGAACTGCGTGTGTCAGCACAACCCTCGGTTTCACCCAGCAGCATGCAGGAACTGAAAAACGAGCATCCTATTCTAGTGACCTTCATAGTCCTATACAGCACCGAAACAGTCCTGTCCATTCAGCATGTTCATTTATAACAAGTCCCCCAGCTTCATTAAATTACCCTCGTCGGTCCTGAGCAGACTCCAGATTTGCCATACAGATAAAAGAGCACTGGAGCAGACCTATGACATGGCACAGCAGCTCTGTCACTGTCCCACTACCTGTTCTACATCTGCCCAAGCCTTGCAATGCTCGGCCGCTCCGATCGCTGCCAGGGGAAGAACCCAAGCACATACGGACACTGCCCACCCTAAGTGCCCATCGCTACCATCCCCTCCAGCAGCAAAGGGGCAGTCAGTCCAGCTTCTCGCTGCTCTGCCTCTCACTTTGCCTTGTGAGTAACAGAAAGCAGGCAGCTCGTACCAGACATCCATCCCTCACAGCCTTGGGGCAGCCAAGTTCAGAGTACCAGAGCTGGGTAAAAATATCAAAGTACAGAGATACTCCCTGCCAAGTGAGCGGATTTCCTCCTCGGGCTCTGCCAATGCTCCTGTCTCACATCTTGGGAGAGCCAGGCTGGACTCAAGACAGGAATAGCCTAATGCAGGATCATTCAGACAGTAAACTAACAGTGAGAAATGGGGAGAAGGGGTGCCTAGCAATCACCCCCCAAAATCCTACTAAGGGAAGGCCTCACCTCCCCCCCAAAAAAACCACAAGCAGTTTGCTGTTGGATTATCAAACCAAACCACCTCACTGAGGCATCACATAAATGACCAGGACTGCAGAGCTGAGAGAGGGAAAAGGACCAAGACCTTCCCTTGCACCAGCAAGCTATGAAGTCAGTTCAACCGTGTCAGGAATCCCAAATCCAAAGGTCCATGCCAACGAGTACTGGGCAGTACTTCCCTACATCACAGAAGCACTGCAATACACTCAGATACTATGGAAACGTTAATCTCCATTTCCTAAAGATTTATAAAGCACAGAAGCAGGGGACAGTGACAGAAGCGCTCGGATGTAATCCCCTCCCTCCCCAAAAGGCTCCACACAAACACAGAAATAGTCTGTACACAGTACGAGCTAACACAGCGCTCCCTCGATACACACACAACAGCTTTTGGTAAACAGGCTAAGAATAGGTACAGGGACAGCAAAGCGTCCAAGCAAGACACCCCTGCAAAGCAGCATTAAGCCTGCAAGAAACATTCGCAGTACTGCTTCTGCTTTAATCAGTTTTAAGAAGAGGAAATGTACTTTGGTGCTTTTTATAATACCTACGCTATTACATTTGTCAAGCAGCTGCCACGTTCTGTCCCACACATAGCTGCTTCCAGTGGTAACCACAAGGATCGCCGTGTCTGCGCATGTATTATAGATCAGAGATGCATATTAAAACAGACTCGAGATCTGTCTAGAGATTAGATGTCGCTCCTTCCAAGTCAATGGAATTATACAGACACGCAAGTCGGTGCAAAGCCTGGGCCGCACTTGTATAAACTACTCCGGAAGATGCTCCGGGCCTTGCTGACTGAGAAACGTCGTCCAAAAGACAAGCTCAGTACGACAGACATTCAACTGATGCAAAAACATCTTCTTCCCCGACAGCTCCTTCGACGAGGAAGAGGTAATTGCCTTGCTTGGCCTTTCTAATCAAAATCATCATCGTCCTGGCAATGTAAAAGTCATCTCCAGAAAAAGAGCAGGTCTGATTCCTGGGGGGGGGGAGCAGAATTAGCTTCTGTACAAACGCCTTGAGATACCTGCCAGCTCCAGCTCAATCGTTTCTCCTAACTAACTACACCCTTGAGACACTTGCAAAAGGCTTGGTGCTATTGATCACTGCCACAAAGCAAAAACAAAGTCCGAAGACCCTAGAGGCAAACGTGAGAAACCAACTGCAAGATTTCTTTGAATCTTTTTATTTTCATTAAATCTTAATTTTTGTTAAGAATTCTAAGATTAACATCAACAATAACACTTTGCAGATGTTACTGATTCACTGCATTCGTGTGAGGTAAGTTAGCCTCAAACCTGTTTTATAGGTAAGAGGCATCAGAAGTTTGGAGACTACGCCAGAGCCCAACAGCAAAAAACCAAACATCATCTGAGTGCATCAAATCCTACCGCTCCGCTAGCAAGGAACTACGTCAGAATCAACTCTGCGTTCTGCCTTCAGTGAGATCGACAAAATAACAACCACCCAGAACATTTTTCACAAGATCATTAGAAGGACAGCACTTGCTTTTCTCCAGGTCCTTGTTCTTGTTTCCTGATGCACGGTTGAGAACTCGCAAGGAAAGGCTTAACAACCGCTAATTGTCAGACGCCACAGTAATTAGTGGCAACTTTCCAACGCATCCATCTCTGGCTGGTTTTCCGATAGCTGGCTCCTCCTCAATCCCCACATTAACATGAAGGTACACAAGGTAGGCGGCAGAGTCATTCACAAGTACCAAGGTCTTCCCAGGAGAGATGCCTAAGGAAAGAAATATCTTCCCCAAACAATGCACGGGTTGGGTATTTCCTTCCCATTTGCCATGGGACTGCTATCTTTATTGATCATCCGAGAATGACGTTAACCTCTTCACTGACATACATTATTAGATCTACAGTGCATTTCTGTGAGGCAGTGGCTTCTGTATCACGTGTTACCTCTGGCCAGCAAATTACCTCTAAACGAGGAAGACAGGATCATACCGTTCTGCCTTTCGCCCACCTGCTGGTTACACACCACGGCTTTGATGTTACTACTCCACTTCTATCAAAGGTTTACGGCCTGTTTTACTAACAGACCCTGCAGATGTAAAGGCTCCTAATAGTGAAGCCAGGACTGCTTTACCTGGACTTTACAGACCCCTTAGGAAGAGGCTCACACCATTGCTCTATATATTTAGGCTCTGCTCTCAACTTGTTTGGCAGCTCTTCTTGTCACAAGCTCCAACGCTTTCATGCCAACCTTTTCCAGGCGTCATCTGCATGTCAGCAGTACTGCACAGCACACGCTCCACTCAACACCAACACAATCCAGAACACATCACTTCCCACTAAGTGCCTACCCACAGCAGACCTGCAGTATAATTACTTCCTTGTGCCCACAATAGAAACACTGGAAGACGTATACAAATTTCATCCCAATGCACTCCTGCATTACACGGGATGTGGCAGCATTTAATCAAGGAAGGAAAAGATAAAAGCATTTCCCACTCTCAGTGGCATGCTTAATTCCATCATATTCAAATCTGCACCCAGAAGGTGGGGTCCACACAGGACGGGGAAAAGAAAAGCTTATCTTCACTTTGAAAATAGAGACACGTTGATTGCACAACATAACAGAGCGTGTTGATGGTTTTAATTGTACTGCCTTCCTATGAGGAGAGGACTCCATTTCCACTTTAAGTTGCCAAACTAATTCATCATCTATGACTGGAACTAGAAAGTACTGAACCTGTCGAGAAGTGTGCCCTAAGAAAGACAACACATGCACAGAACAATTTATTTTCTGCTCTATGACACTTTGGCTTTCAAATAAATATAATTCACTTCCAAATGAATTCACAGATGACCAATATACCAGCATAGATTTGAGATGACTACACAGCTCCACAATCCTTTCATGTCACACAGAAAGCCTAGCACAAAACAGCAAGAAAGCTCATCCTACAGACTCCAACGTCAGCCTATACACTTCAGCACAGCAGCACTCATACCAAAACAAAACAGGAATGGAAACAAACCTCAGGCTACCTGCACTGTCACTATCCCCAAGAAGAAAGTCAGATAAGAAGATACCTGCAAGTGTTTCGAATCATAAAGGCAAGCATTTTATGAAACAAGACTGATAAAAGGCTACCCAGCTGGAAACCGTACATAAAAAAGGAAATAAAAATGTTACTTGTGCTGTGGGAAATGTTATTAGCATTTTGTATTAGAAGAAACTTGAGAGGGTTTCTTAACGTTCATAGGTTAATCCCATGTTCTGATGCTATTCTCAGGCAGCCATTTGAATTAGAAGAGTGACATGCTTTCATGGGCAAGGGGGAAGGCAAGGGATCGGCAGAGAAAACACACACCCCCCCCAGCTCCAGGCAAGGAGATCCCAACCATTTAAGAAACCGATTGCAAGGGCAGAAATGCTGAGACATGCACCTTATAAAAACTCCTGTACATCCCTTAGTGGCTACAGATTATATGTTGGTCTGGAGTTTTAGGGTTCCCTCCTGCCCGACAAACATAGATTGATTCACTACATCTACGAGTGACGATTTTCTGTATTTCACTTTATTTTATCAGTGAGGGACAGGTCACTTTGTATTGTTATTGGTTACGTCAACACAGCCCTGAGAAACCAATGTCCACTCACCAAAAGTTAGCAGGGGCAGATGCCAGCACACCTACACACTGCTTGCATGAAAGACTGGATATCATAAACTTCCACAGCAAATGCTAAATTAAAAAAAAGATATGGGAACTTGCTTAAAAATTGCTATAGCCTTGTAGGGAGTGTCCAGCAAGTCAAGGCAGAAGCTACAAACTGTCCTTTCAAATCCCTTTGTGGTAGATTAGTCAGCCTTCTAAACTGCCCTTGCTGGTAACAGACACCAATTAGCTAATAGCAATGATTTCACAAAAAAATGGGATTTCAATTTGCACTTCAAAACTGGCCCTGCAACTGCTGTGTAATGACATCAATTTACCTGGTCGGCCAGCGCTCAAGGCTTCCTACGCCCAGGCAATCCAGGGATCGATTAGCTGTAAGCCACGGAGCTGTACATGCCTCTGTCTTTATCCTTCCTAACAAACCCCAAAACCTCAAATTGACTTTGCACCTCTTCTCCGAGAACACCCACCACCATCATTTGTGTCTGTCGAACAGCCAGGAGCCAAACTCAGCCACCACAATCCCCAGGGAACTGTACTTTCAACTGTTCTCCAAGAAGAAAAACTACGGGCTCCTCGCTTTTGAGGATATGCCTAAATGGCAACCACAGAACTGCAAGCATACTCATACTTAGCTTCAGCCCAGCAAGCACAGCCTGTGTCAGCACGGGTTATATGAGCCAACTGGAAGCTGCAGCGCTGTGCCCCAAGTCCCACACGAATGCTTCCCCTCCTGCCTAGCCACATCCTAGCAGAAATACGCCTATCTGCACCGAAATGGCGCGTATCTAAATATGCCTGGGAGTATTACTCGCTTTTTTCACAAGGAAGCAAACAAAACCCCCACATACTTCGCTTGCTAGGTGGTTAAAACATACCAATCCCAGTCTGGCTTAGGATTCGTTTGTTACATTAACAGCAAAAATTCCACCCCGGGGTTAAAACCCCAGAGTTAGGAACTGCTTCAAAACGTTCAGAGTCTGTTCCTGCCCCAAAAGAGGGGTGTTTAGCAGAGGTCACAGGCAGAGAAGTGCAACGGCAAGCACTGGGAAAACCTATCTGCTGCTGAGGAGATGGAATCCAGTGATCAGAAGGTCCCTTCCAGTTCTGTGTTTTTGTGGGGTTTGTAAAGCAGAAAAATTGCTTTTGGACTAGGAACCAATTCACATTCAACTGCTGTGATCTTGGCTTCAAACAGCTAGCATATGTGGTTAGCTGCATTTCCCACCCCAGTGAAATCATTATTGTGGGCAGGGGGAGGAATATCCCGGGAAAACAGGCAAGGCAACAGGGAGAGGCGACAGGCGTCAAACAGCAAGGAGAAAAATCAGGCAGCAGAGACTGACAGGAAAAAAGAACAAATACACACAGCCAGAAGAAAAAAAGAAAAAAAAAAAAGACGACAAACTAAAAACTTCAGATGATGGTATCATGGCATTTCAAGAGATAAGTCACAGAAAGCAGGCTCAAGATGGGCTCTGGCTCCACATATGCAAGCAAGCCCTGGGAACACATCAGCAACATTCAACTCCCTGGCTGAACAGTCCCGGAGATCCACGCTACAAATATTCAAGGGAAGATGATGATGCTGGTGATCTTTCCCATCCCATCTTAACAGCACACAAACCACCCTCTGATTTTGCCACATATCATTCAGAAACAGGCTAAGTGAAGGCAATTCAACAATCGTGTTTTTCTCGTTTTGTGTATTTGCTGCTTTTGCTCTGACTTGACAGCTGCCAAAATACATCCTCACATGCAAACAAACATGACAGCTAACAGTCTCCACTTGAAAAATTAGAGAATTTCAGAAAACTATTTTGGACTTCCCTTCTGCAACAAGCCATCGAGTAGTTCAAGAACTGTCTGTACCACAGCTGAGCTGCCAGAAGAATTTGGCTGTACTGTGCTCAAACGAAGACACTCAACTACCCCTGCTCCAGAATCTCTTAACACTGAGCTGAACTGATGCAAACTCCCGTTTCTGCAACAAAAAACTGAAACGAAGAGGCACCCCAAAGCCGTGGGTGAATACAGATAACGCCACATGTTACGACGTGACTCTCAGATGGTGCATGAAGTTAACGGATTTGTTGGGGGGGAGAACACTTTTCTCTCCCCATCACCACATAATCAGGCTGGTTCATTTCTGATGCTACTTCTGCGTGGAAACTAGCACAACATTACTCATTACTTGATAAAGCCCGACAATGTACAAAACACACCCCGCATTCCAAGGGCCTCACTATCTTAAATGCAATAGAAACACTCATGAAATCACACTTTTAACATCTGTTTTAGACTTTGATTTAGACTTAGATTTCTCCATGAGAACAGAAACACTTGTAAGATAATCACCTGCATGTGACACGCTTTTCAGGAAACAAAGTTATTCAATCTCCTTTACACTGATGTCACGACTTGCGGCGCAGGAAACCAGAAATTTTAAAGCCAGGCTATCATATTGGGATATCACCACACACTTTATCAGGTGCATGCATAAGCAACGGAAGACCAGAAATCAGTCAATGAGACTCTCAACATTCAAATTTTAAAACGCACACAGCAACAGAGCGGCATATCTAGAATGCTTCTCCGCTGCTTTTGCGCGCCCTTAATACCATTTGAGCCATTTCTAGCTCCTCCAGGCTCAAAATTGTTGAGGTTTACACCAGCATAACGGGGAGTTAGTCAGTCAGCAGCAATGCATTAGCCCAGCGCCGGTAAAATTTTTGATTGGGGAAAAACCCCTATGTTTTTGAGCAAGAAGAGACATCATGCGGGGAAAACAGCTGGGGGGGACAACACACACACACAATCCACCACAACACGAGCCTAAACTTCAGCAAACAACCCACAGGAGCACGATGCGAGCACACCGGGAACCCCGAGAAGCCCAGAGACAACAGCTTCGTCGTTTTCCGCCCTCACCACTCCGCAAAGCAAAACCCCGGCAGGAGCACCAGGGCTCAAGAGCTGTTTTGGGTTTGGTTTTTTTTTGGGGGGTGGAACCGGCTGGGCCAGGGCTCCGTCAAGTTTCCACGACGCGGGACAACGTGGGGGGCAGCCGCTTTCTGTGACCGTGGAAGCCGGACTGGGCCGTAGGCCTCAAGCCCCCCCCCC
>Ga0065711_1051590_pt1 | contig 10320 bp, 6 predicted proteins | sample Hoacrofraction12_FD_59098 | JGI IMG/M metagenome (GOLD analysis project Ga0065711, IMG submission 59098) | Hoatzin crop microbial communities from Cojedes, Venezuela - Epithelial fraction 12 v2 (version 2) | ecosystem: Host-associated > Birds > Digestive system > Esophagus > Crop | place...
CAGGTCATGCTGAATGGCAGCACAGCCTTCCGGTGTGTCTACCACACCTCCCAGTTTGGTGTCATCAGCAAACTTGCTGAGGGTACACTCTAACTCTTCATCCAGGTCGTTGATGAAGAAGTTAAACAAGGCTGGGCCCAGTACTGACCCCTGGGGGACACCACTTGTTACCAGCCTCCAACTAGACTCAGCGCTGCTGATGACAACGCTCTGAGTTCTGCCATTCAGCCAGTTCTCTATCCACTTCACCGACTACTCCAACTGAAAACTCTACAACTTCCCAAAAAAATACTAACTGAAGTTAGGAGAAACTGTGAAATTTCCAGCTGATCAACTCACTTCTCTGGCTTATGTACCACTAGGTTTGGCAGTGAAGCATAACGTCAGCAAAGTGTTTAACATAATCTTTGCTTAAGGTGGATCAATTCAGAAATTTCTTATATATTCCCAAAAAGACCATGTCACTGACAGTTAAAACTGAAAGATGAACTCAACTTTTTTAAGCATTATTTGCCCATCTTCATTCACTCCCAGCTCTCCTGATCAATTAAGTACCCCTCATTCACCAGGCAGAACAGATTCCTTTTCAAGATCCAGCTTGGGACAGGTGAAATATCAAAATAATGCTCAGCTACGTCATGAGTTACAAATGATGAGCGGTTTCTTCTGGGACCATATTGAGAGCTGTATCGTTGGAAATACACAGAATGAAATGTTTGAGCGTGTTAAGAACTTAGTGGTGGGTTAACCCCAGGCTAAGCACCTCACAGCCCCTTGCTCACTCACCCCCCTCACTGGTGAGAGACACAGGAGAGAACAGGAAAAGCAAGGAAACACATGGGTCCAAATAAAGACAGTTTCCTAAGTAAACAAGAGAGGAAAAAAACACCAAATGGTGTTTTTCACCCCTTGCCACCTCCCACAAGCAGATCGATGCCCAGCCAATCTCCAAGCAATAGCTACCATCCAGACCACCACATCACCAGCTCCCGCAGTTTTTTATTGCTGAGCATGCTGTTATCTGGCATAGAACATCCCTGCAGTCAGTTTGGGTCATCTGTCCCAGCCATGTCCCCTCCCAACTTCTTGCCCACCCCAGCCTATTCATTAGGGGGTCCAGAATGGGGAAAAGAGAAAGCCTTGACACTGTGTAAGTACTGCTCAGCAACAGCCAAAATACCACTATGTTATCAACAGTTTTAGTCACAAATCCAAAACGCAGCCCCATAATAGGCTGCATGAAGAAAATTAACTGTAACCCATCCAGACCCAGGATAAATGGAAAATAAATCCATGCTGGTGATAAAAGGGAAAGATCTGCTGTCTCTTTTTCCCCTTCTTTCCTGCTAGCATTAGGTCTTCCGAAGGTGGACAGGAAGCCATCTTAGGGAACTGATCTGATTTTAATCCACAAATTACCTTAAGAATTTATTTTATAAAGTTATAGAAATTAGAATTAAATAAAGATGTAGGCCATAAAGACTAATGCCTGGCCAGAACGAACAAGAGGTAGTCTGGAAAAGGAGGCAGCTGTTGGCAGCGAAGAGTGACTCCTACATCCTCTCTTCGACAGACCGGGTTATAGCATCCTAAACTCCAAACTCAGGTCAGGGGTTGCTATTTAAATAGCACTATCTTAGACCAGGCTAAAGAATTAGAAAAACATATGTAAAAATGTGAGGTCATTCTTAGAGGAAGGAACTAGCTAGCAAACAAAATTAATTTTCACTCACTCTAAAATTAGACTGCTACTAAGTAATCGTATGAAACCACCAAAAACCTTCCATTGATGTTTGACCAATGACAAAAGTAAAATCAATCCATAGCATACTAGGTAACAGCAACATTTCCCTTTCCATTTACTGTCAGTATCCTTTGGCTGGTTTGTTCATAGAAGAAGATTCCTCTGTATATTTCTAAACTCACAAAAACAATGCCATTATACTAAAGCCAGTACTCCTTCATCAAATTCCATACATTAATTTTATGCACTGACCACAAATCAAATAATATACACTTTTTATAAGGTAATCTTCCTGAACGTAACTTTACAGGTTACAGTGCGACTATGTTTTTAGAATGTTACAAATTTGCTCAAATAAATAGCTGGAACAATCTAAATCCAGAACAAAAGAAGGAATCAACGACATGCCGTTATTCTACCATGTGGTCAACATGATCAGAATCCATACACAGACACCAAAAAACACCAATTAATTGCAGTATAATACAATGGACAAGTAAAATAGATAGAAACATATAACTGAATAAATATGACATAGCCTAACTTCTTTCTTCTCATGTAGCTTAAGTTTGAAGTATGTCACCTAAAACACACAAAAGGAGACCAAGTCATTCTCTTATATCAAGGTAATGGAAAATTATGACAGTAAAAGCACCACTGAATTCAGAATTGGTAAAAAACTTCAGAATTATCTGCTTCTGTGACTAGTATAGCATTAACTGCTTTTTTAGCATAACTTAACTTGCTCAGTTTTAAGAAAGAAGTTCTAAAACGCAAATACTTTGGCATAAATATCTTGGTGTCTAAAATAATATGAAGACTAAATGTGAATACATATGTAATACTGACAGCAACGTATTTGAGCATTATCATTCTACAGACAGGAAACATTTTAGACACTGTATTTTAAATGTTTCTGTTTTCTGATTGAAAAAGACACAAACTAGAAGGAACAGTCCAGAGCAACCAAGCACTTCAAGAGATAAATTTAAAAAATGTAAACTGGGGCACGTCACAACTGAATACCTATTTTTAATGTGGTAGGGATTTTTTTTCAGTTGAAGTTCTAACATTTTCCTGCAAGAACTTTAAGGGTTTAAATTTCTTTCAGCTTTTCAGCTTTAGAACCAGGAAGTCTGCAAAAGCAGTCCTTATAGAAGAAAAAAATCCAAACCCAAAGAAAGACCCACCAGAGACCAACAAAAACAACAAAAACATTAAATCACCATAAAAATATGCTGGGAGATCAGAGGGAATAGTGGGTTTCCATTTCACTACACAAGCACACAAGCAATGCACCAAGACATTTGTATCTTAGAACTGAAAATATCCAGCTTCACATTCACTGTTACTCCTCTCAATCTGTTATCTCAAACATTGTAGTCATGAAAAAGCAATGTAACATTCTTTCTTATTTGGTACATTTTGAAAACGTGCCCAAAAGGCTTTCTGTTCCTTGCCAACTCTTCTCAAATTCTTAAAAGCTTACTTAAATTTTCAGTTCCAAATGGGAACTAACACTGAAGCATCAAAATTTCACTGAACAAATATTCATCAAATACTCTGAGTTTAAAAATACTTGCAAATTTACTTGGCTACTTTCTACTTTTAAACCACATGTACTTCATACTAATTTTTTTTTCTTTTTTTTTTTTCCTTAAAGTCAGGGTTTTGGTATCGGAATGAGACACCTTGAAAGTTCTATCATAATTCAAAAGTGATCCATTATCTTTAAAGCTTTAATTTTAACAAATATACCACTTCCCAACTGGAAGTTTCTGGAACTGCAATCCCAAGTATTTTTACTGCAGGTTGTGCATCACTTCACATGTTTCACCTTGCGGCTGAAATCCTCAAATAATAGGATGGATGGACAGACATTTTTAAAAGCAATGTGGCCTATTATTCTCTATTCCAGTGACAAAAAACAGTAAAGTGGTCAACAAAAAATTAAAAAAAAAATTAAGAATAGCATCAATTCGATACTTTAATGGAAAACGATTTTGTGAAAGCAAAATAGCTGTTCTACTTCTGTAACTCGGGGAGATCTATGACAAGGTTCAGTCTCAGATCCTGTTCAAGCTGCCAGTACAAACCTCTAGGGTTTTGTTTACATTTGTTTTTTCTTAATATAGAGCAACATGCAACTATCATTTCATATTTACTGGCTGAAACCCTTACGAAGAAGTCTGGAAAGGTAACTATTTTCTAACTGGAAAACAAATCATTGTGTTGCAGATTTCTAACATCATTCCATATGAACTCCTTCTTTGTCCAATGTTATTCAAGAAGTGAAATTTTTTTTTTTGCTTGGAAGACAATAGGCTGCAATCATCTATCAAAAGAAGTCTCTTGCACATAGTCTTATGGATTATTTGATAAAAAAAAAAAGACTAGGGCAATATAAATGCCTTAACAGAGCTAAAATTCAATTTTTCATCATCCAGAAAAAAAAAATAATTGCTGAGGAACTTGCATAACAGCAAGCAGTTGCTAAAAAAATACTGAAACTTTTTAGTAACTAACCAAACAATCACAGAGCTTAAAAGCAAGGAGCAAATTCCACTGAAAGCAAACTTCTAACGAAAGCTACTGAAACACAACTGAAGAGACAGTTTCAATATAAAGAATTCTTTCCAGAACACAGGAAAATAACACAACATATGGAAACAGACACTGTACAAATCTTTAATAAGAAAATGAAACACGAATTATTTCAAATTTTCTTTAAAGAAAAGTATTTTCAGCAATTCCCCTCAAATACTAGAAGAATAGTTTCAAGCAAGCAGGATTTCACAAATGAGAAAAGGAGTAAACAGCAAACGCCTTTCTGCAAAAGATAAACTCTTAAGAGCTAAACAAGGAAGACAGCAAAGAGTATTAAAAAGGTGCTAAGAAAGAACTGGAATGAAAAGCTCCATGTCAGAACTTTAAGAAGTGAGGACAACCACCCATGTGAAAAGTCACAACACAAATATGAACTATCATTACTGTTACATTTCTTCCTCTCAAATACTTATGTTATTTTTTATACTGTCTGAATATTCCGTGTCCATCACAGTTAACACAGGCAATATGAAGTCAGTTAAATCAGACTGGGAAAAAACTTAACATAAAATATTTCTCTGAAGATGCACACTGCCTGCTGTTACGGAATGGGGCTGACAGTGTAGTCCCACACTCATCCTTGAGCTACCTCTGGCACAGTAAACTAATATAATTTGTTAACTCAGCAATAAAACCAGTCACTCAGGAGTAGGTTATCTTCTGCTGGGTTAACAGAAAACTGGCTCGCCAGTTCAGGAAGCATCAGTTTGGCACAAGAATATGCCACTGGGAGGAAAGAAGCGAGTAGGATATTCTCTTTCAGCAGCAACAAGTGCTAGATTGGCTCTGCCAATTCATCTAACCGCACACTGACCAGTGTAAAATACAAGTGACTTTTCCTAAACTGAATAGGCTTAATGATGAGTATCCTCATACCCTACAGTACTAAGGCACTAAACCAAAAAGAAACAAAGCTTTAATAAATCAATAAGATCTTAAAACACAAAACAGATTCTTCAAAGCTGGAATACATCATCATAAAGAAATAGGTGTCAAGAGAAGCAAGACATAGAAGAGTTACAAACCTTTTAGTCTAGTTTCAATGTGCAGGAAAAAAGTTAGCTAGATACTCCTGTCTTAACCACCTCGAAAATAAGATGGTAAAAGCTAAATAAATGTGGGCATGTAAAAAAAAGATCAAGCCAAACTAACCTTTCTTTCTATGACAGGATAGGTTCTTTCCGAGGACCAGCACACACCTTGATATTTGCATTATGTTCTCAAAACTGATACATGGCCTAGTAACAGCAAATAGTAGGCAGTTTTCCTTTGTCTGTGTTCACATAACTATCAGTATGAAAGGACTGATCTTGTGGCATGCACCAAGCATCTTTCCTTTGAACACAATGTATGCTTATGTCAGCACATTCTTTGAAATCTTCGTCAGAGCCCGACAAGCGAGATTCACAGCTATCAGGTAACTGGCGCAGCTGCTGCTGTCTACGCAAGTGATGGAACCCAGGGGGTACCCAGAGCAGACAGCCTTCCACCGCCCGGAAGAGTGTCCTACTGGCGACAAGGATACCCAGACTAATTCTATTTTGCCCAATTATAGAAACAGTTTGACTAAGCCTTACAGAGACAACAGAAATAGAACTGTTCCACTAAACTAAAAAATAAAAAAATTAAGAAGTACTTGAACATAGGCCCAAGTTAGGTGATCAAAAACTCCCCAATTTCTCTTCCCCTGCCCCTCAAATTTAAAGACTAAATCTGATGAGACAGAACCAGTTCCAACAGAAATTCCTCTCTCCTGTGCCTGCTCTAACTACTCCTACAAGTTTTTGCCCACTTCTAATCTCATAACAAGTGAAACTGCACTACTTCTGTTTGACACAGGTATAGTGGGAAGCTGAGAGGAGTTAATTTTCAACTCTACAATTGTGAAAACTACGTAAATTACCCGAGAGATCTAGACTTTGCAAGTGGACTTCGGAGGGCTCCAACAGTTTTGATCTCTCCAAAAGAATTTACTGTGCAATCTGCCTCTTACCACAGAACTCGGTGACTTTAAAATATGCATTATTTAAAACAAAAAAAACCTATCTGCCACAAAAGTGGAAGCTTATTGAGTAGTACTGAAAGAATCAACTTGACAAATAAAGACTCTAATAAATACTCTATAGCACTTTCCATTTCAGGCTTAGCTCATCCCTCCTTTTTTTTTTTTTTTAATACCTTTTTAGACCTTTTAAAATACTTGCATTTGTCAGACTGGTTAGATGTGTTACAAACTGAGTTCTCAAAAACAACCAAAGAACCTCATGTACTAAAGTGAGTCTCATTTCAGTGTTTTGGTTAAAACTAGGAAAGCAATACCCAAGTTTCCTAAGGCTAAAGGAGGCTGAGATACTCCAAGCAGACTTGATAAAACTAAGTTACTACTCAGACACCAGAAAACGACTCACCTCTCCACCGAGGCTATACAACTGCTGGACACATTGCTCAGGCAGCTCAGGACAACACAGAACATTACAAAAGAACACAAAACTACATTTACAATTTTATTCAAATATAGTCCAACAGCACATTATAATCCCTTTAAGATTCACGAAGCACTCAAGCATACAGGAGAATATTATCAATCTGCACAAAACACGACAAGTTACACAATCTTTTAGTACCTTTTATAAAGGTAGGTAGAGGCACAAAACTGAAAGAGAGGCGTAACTGATACTAATGGATCAGAAATTTTTGCGCACACACAAAAATACACCCGAAAGTTAAAACTACAAAATTCACAGCTCTCGAATTCGAAAAAGGTCCTGTCTGGAGGATGAGCACTATGACACAGTACCACTATGACTCTCATACTCCTTCCTAGACATCTTTGATACTGGCCGCAGCCAGAAAGGAGAGTACTAAGCAAACATCTTTCAAATGCAGCAGATCACCTGAGTAAGACAAAGTAAGCAGCCAGAATAAGATAAAAAATAATAAAATAAGGGAAAGTAGAATCAATAGCTAGGTGGCCAAGATACTGACTTCTATACTCCAGGAACCAGAGATGCGGCACAGAAGACCGTATGAATAAGTGCTGCGCGCCAGTACACTTTATTTATAGACACTACACCCTTCACATTAGCAAAAATACAGTGAGCCAAGCATTTTCTGTCAAGCAACTATACTCTGACAAGTGATAAAACACCATGAAATCTAACTGAAAAACTGAGAGAAAACAAAGCAAAAGAAGATACCAGAACTAAACCTCCAGCCAAGTAAAACACATATTAGAAGACAGACTATGAAGTTGACCATTTGAATGCTACAATAATACAGTTTGGCTTCTTTCATGTACTACATTCTCTCCCTGTTCCTCCTTCCCTTACAGAAAAATGGGAAATTATGATCTCAAAACCAATGACCACAGGACTGGTTTAACTACAGATATTGATGATACCATTGTAATAGCACATTAATTCATCCTTTCAGTGAAATAATTCCCTTGTATTTCACACAAATAAAACCTGGGCTTTTCTTAACTTCTTTTTTTTTAGGGCAAATACTAGTACACAGCTATGCTTGCATTAATGCTGCCCAAAACAACAGGCTGGACTTCAAGGACGTACAAGGATAGATCCAGCTTTTTTATATAAAACGACCTAAGACTGAGCAGCTCTAGGTAGCTGCCCATAACATATTCTGTGGTTTTTACTATTAACATTATGATTCAGTTTGCACACTGAAAAAAATCAGTGAACACATTTCATAGAATATTCATATTCCATGGCAGTGGATGTTTTCTTAACCAGCACCGCAAATGGTCTCTTAGAGCAACATTTCAGTTCTGCACATCCTTGTGGATAACAGACACCTGAAATTTGTCAACAAATGCAAAGGTGTCCATGCAAATGTTTACATAGCCACAGAAAACAAAAGCATGTATTTCATCAAAAAGATGACAGTATAATTTACACTTGAACTCACCATAACTGTCTAAAAAGTGAAGACTAAAATAGTTTAAACATGTTCCATACAACATCTAAATTAACAAACAGGTAGTTAAACAAGCTATTGTGAGCTAAAGTTCATGTAATGAAAAACAGCACCGAGTTTCCTCATAAACAGTTTCAGAATATCTGTATGGGCTTTACGTAATTCGCTCATAACCAAGGTAGCAATTTAAAAAAGTTAGAATTTTTATTTCTCCCTGAACTAAACAGGCCTGAAATATAAGTAATTTATATCCAATTGTAATGTCTCTTCTACAGCAAGTTAATAAATAGCAGAGGTAGCTGTTGTTAAGAGTATATAGTCATTTGTCTCTGAAAAACTAAAAAAGAAAGAGATTCAAAAGCTGCCTGCCGTTTTGCCACGTAACTTAACACCTTTCAAGAGAATACAGCTAACTGGGGGGAAATGCAAAGAGGTAAGGATCAAATTAGTAGCTACATTAACCACCATTATGTTCTCCTTTAAGAATGGATTCAAAAGCCTTAAACTACAAATGAAGCTGTTTAACACAGGTGCCCTACACAGGTTTTATGTACAATATTATTGTAATGTATTAAAGCATTTCAGTTTGCTGAAGAGGGTCATACAGATAAACTACAGTTCAGACACCCAGACAGCTATATCACTTTAAACTCCCAAACTCAGTGTTAATCTTCAGCTACAGAAACACATCCAAAGAAACCTACACACACATGCATGCAAACACTTCCCCTCCCCCACAAAATCCAACTTCACGTTTCAGTTAACAGGCTCCTTATCTTTAATACTGCAGAACTAACGTAAAGAATTCCCTTGTTTCTAGTCTTCCGCGTCATCCACACAGCACAGCTAATAGTAACTGTATTCTAAAAAAAATAAAAAAAAACACCCACAGTTGTTTGAAACCATTACATGACTTTAGAAAGTAAAATGTATAACCTCTTACCTGAGCATGAAAATTTGACATAGTCGTTGTCTCTATATCTTTCTTTCCCAAAATCTCCATTTTCACTGGTGAATTGGGAAAATTAAACGAAAAGTAGTCTAAAAAGTCAGGTAAATAAGTAGCTGCCCCATGAACAATACCCATTACATAGTAAGCTGCACAGTTTTCATTTTCACTAAAAACCAGACCCACAAACTCTTCTGCAAATCTCTCCATCTCCACAGGAGATAAGTGGGAGAGTTCATTACTGTAGGCATGGATAACTGATGCACCTCCGTTAGGCTGGTGCTCAATATGAATCAGCTGTTTGAACTCCAATGTGTCCAACCTTTTGAGTTTATTTTGAACCCGTGGCTCCTTTAACGAGACAAATGGAAACTCACTGTTCTCTGGTATCTTGGACTCACAGTCCTTCTTGGGATCCATATTTTTCCCATTGAAATCCTTAAGATGATGATCTATGATGCCTGTGGCTTCCTGATCCTCAATATCGGAAACCAATCCTGAGCAGATGGTCTGAATGGATTTGCTGTACATTTTCGGGCGCTTCCTCTTCTCATTCTCTTTATGTTTCTTTTTCTTTTTCTTCTTCACTTTTTTAATTTGTAGCTCTTCAGCATTGGTTTTTGGTTTCTCCTTCCCACCTGCTGAGAGGAAAAAAAAAATCTCTTAAGTATTTTCATACGCAAAATATGTATTTAAAGATCAAGATTCAAAGTTACCAAAGCCCTGACCATGGCACAAAGACCAGAGACCAAAACTGCAGGTCACAATGTGCATCTTACTGAAAATGAGTAGTAAGAGACAAATACCAGGTTCACTTTATGACTGACAAATAAGCTGGGTGGAGGGATCACAAAAAAAAACCAAACCAAACACAAACCACCAACCCAGCACAGTTTCCCAAGGCTCTCCATCATCTTTGACAGGTCCTGGAGGACAGGAGAGGTGCCCGAAGACTGGAGAAGAGACAATGTCACTCCAATCTTCAAAAAGGGCAAGAAGGAGGACCCAGGGAACTACAGGCCGGTCAGCCTCACCTCCATCCCGGGAAAGGTGATGGAGCAGCTTATCCTGGAGGCCATCATCA
>Ga0065711_1051591_pt1 | contig 10319 bp, 6 predicted proteins | sample Hoacrofraction12_FD_59098 | JGI IMG/M metagenome (GOLD analysis project Ga0065711, IMG submission 59098) | Hoatzin crop microbial communities from Cojedes, Venezuela - Epithelial fraction 12 v2 (version 2) | ecosystem: Host-associated > Birds > Digestive system > Esophagus > Crop | place...
AAAAAAAAAAAAAGGAAAAAAAAAAGCTGTGCTTGTACTCGCCCTGAGCCCTGGAATAAAGTCTCCTCGTTTGTAGTAGTCGGTACTGGCTGCGGCTCTTTCCACTGACGTTCCCATTCCGTACCGGTTGTTCTCACAGATGAAAATACACGGCAACTTCCACAAGGCGGCCATGTTGTACGTTTCAAATATCTGGCCCTGAAAGAAGAGCAAGGCACACATAGACAAGGAGCGCAGCCCTCAAGCATTAGGCTCGACTGAAAATCCTTCCGTTGCAGAGGTCAGCGAGGAGAAATGTTAATACTGGAAGTGATCTGAAACCAGCAACTTGCTGCAGCTCAGCAGGAATAAAAGAGAAGTTACACTACATAAGGTAACTTTAACAGTTTATAGAACTTGATTTTTAAACCTATTTCAGTGTCTGTGTTAGGGTAGCACAAAACCTTCAACTTTAACTGAAGGATTTCAGCAACAGTCATAAAGAACTTCACAACTGATTAATCTGGCAGGACGCTGCTACAGCACAGTAAAAGAAAAGTCTGAGCACAGTGACTGCATCAGCCTTGCTACTCTATGTCAGACAGGGACAACCAAGAACCAAGACCTCCACCTGTATTTTCAAAGTGGAAAATTGTACCAGCAGTACACTCTAAACCACCAGTTTCTTATCTGGCTTACTGTCTCTGCTGCTAACATGAATGTCAATAGCAAGTGGCTCTGCGAGATGCTCTGTCCTTCGCTGCTACCGTTCAGAGCTCTCCTCGCAGTACAGAGACTTCAGGGTATTACGCGTAGGTGAGCCACTGGAAAGAGGACAACATGAGTAACTAGAAACTCCTCCTCCCATGACTTGCGCAGTGTTTGAACACCAAACCATTAGCCCCACTCACTCCCTCAGTATCTCAAGCACTCCAGGAGGGAAGCTTCCCCTCCACTCCAGTGGCAAGGGCAGAGTTTAAAATGGTGGTGGGGAAGGACAGAGACAGAGCCAAAACATGATAAAAAAATCCAAGCATATGCTACATTCCTGATATATAAAGAGCATCTAGCAATTCACTTCTTAACCATTCATCTGCACCACTGCTGTGAAGACTACACAGTGCTTGAAATGCAGCCCTGCTCAAATGCCTAAGGCAACACAAGTAAGATGTGCCAGGGTCCAAAATCTGCAAGATGCCCAGCCACCGATGTGAAGCTGGTCTTGGTGAACAGCACTTCACAACAATAGCCCTAAGAAAAACTGCAGCAGACGGCAGGCCAGAGGGCGTACAGCGCCTTCTCTCTCCAGAATCGCTTTTTCAGTATCAATGAACCCCTTTAATAAGGCACCCTTGCAGCAGACAGCCCAACACACAGACCTCAGCACGAGCTCCACGTCAGCGCTGCCTGCGTTGCAGGCACTACACTGGCAGGGTGAAAAGTGCCCTCTCCACCACCCCGAAGGGAAACGGGTAACCCACAGCCCCACACTGGACACAGCTCCTTTACCTGGTTGGCTGCACCATCCCCATAGAGTGTCAGACAGACTTCGTTTTTACCAAAGTATTTACAGGCCAGCGCAATCCCAGCTCCCAGAGGAACCTATTGCGGAGTGCAGGACAAACCCAAATGTTAGGATAATGTTTAGAGGAGCTGGAGATAGGCAGCTTATGAACCATAAAGAGACATTTACCCCATCAGAGATTGCTCAGCAAACACTTTAACAACCCACTTGCATTTGTTCCAATCTGCATTACAGCCAAAATATAAACATTAACTATATTCTCACTTCGGTTCATTTTTGCTACAGTTTACAAAATGGTGAGCAAATCAGAATAAAGACATAACAGATTGAATAGCCACAGAGCAAGGGTATCTGCATACAAGCTCACACCACAAAAATGAGAGGAAAACACTGGCACAGGACACGAGCCAAATTCAACTCGTGCCTTAAAGCAGAATGTGTATATGTGTATACCTGAGCACCAACAATACCATTGCCACCATAGAAGTTTTTGGTATACATATGCATTGATCCTCCTTTTCCCTTCACACATCCTCCTTTTCGACCTGAAACATGAATAACAAGCATTTTGTTTTTTCAGAAGAAAAATACTATGCAAATGGGAACATCTAATTAAATTCCTAAAGGTAATAACGCTAAGACCATGTTGCTGTGACTAGATTCATGTGGAGTTGTGATACAATGGCCTCTTCCCAAAGAGTTTACCGTTAAATATATCGCAAAACAAACAAGAGAAGGGGGGGGAAAAAAAAAGAGAATGATAATGAAAGCATAATTCAGGAAATGCAGACTGAGATTAAGAAGAATTTTTAAAACCAACCAAGAAGTTTCAGTGTCCTATGATACAAAAGCACTTTCCAAAAAATATGGTGGGTTTTTTTTAATAGCCAACATGGTCTAGATTTCTCATACACATAACCTGTAAGAAGAAGTATATACAGCCCTTACTACTTCTGGCTTCTGCAAGAAAGGTGTGAACACTGTTCCAAATTAGTTGCAATAACCTACACTTCTCTTCCCTGTGATAGTAACCAGAAGTAAAAATTACAGATAGGACATTTAAAAAAAACAAAAAAAGAAAAACAAAACACAACAAAACCACCACAAACTCCCCACCCATAGATAAACATCAAAAAGTCAGGCAGCCCAGCTTTATTCAAGCTGTAGTTTGAAGATAACTGGTGGTCCATGAAGCACTACAACAAACCCTATCTAAATGAGCTGATCTAAGAGCACAGAATTTCTCATCAGCCCATTCCATTTCTTATTCTGTTTTGTTACAAACTACAGAGGCTTCCATTTTATTTCTAGTAAGCACAGCTTATTTGGTTGATTTGCTTGCCTTAGCCTTGGTGTGCATTTTAGAAGCTGAACACTGGATCTCTTTCTGCAATTTGTACTTCTGTTCCTTACTTAGTAGTGAATTGTTTTTTATTATTGGTTTCTCTTGTACCTTCCATATGCTTATGAATTGGTTTCATGTGAGCTTTTATGGATTCTGCCAGTTAGAGCCAAAACAGAAAAGAAAACAACAAAAAAAATTGTCTAAATTTAATCAGAAGACTATTTCTATTAAGTGTAATTAAACTTCAGCAATCTCCCTCCACTTTTCATACAATCCTTTCTTGTATCATAGCTAAGAACTCCTGATTTACCAATGCCATTTTTTGCTGTACTTTCTACTTTCCTTAGAACAATCTGTCTTGACGTCCACAAAACCATTTCTCGACGAATTGTCAATTTTCCTGAAAAGTCCTTTTCTGTAGTTTGTTTCCTGCAGGATCTTACCTACTAGTCCTTGCGTGACTGCTTCCTGCTCCTTCAAGGACTTCTTAATTCTGTAATTTTCGCGTCATTCCAACTCAGGCTGTCTTTCAGTTTGGCATTTTCAGTCAAGATCTTTATTTGCAAGAACCAGCTCTAGCAGCACTCCTCTCCAGAAACTTGGCCTGAGCATCATTTCTTGTAACAACAGTCCCTGTACTGCAGCTGCTCTTTTCCAATTAAAATAACCCCGCTAAACCCAAGCATAATGCTACAGCACATGATGCATGTTGTGAAAAGAAATAAATTGATATCATCGCTGATATTTGCAGTTTCAGGGCCAACAGCAGACTTCAGTCATGACAATCTCCTTATTTACTCTCCCTCTCTTGTCAGTATCCAGTGACACCTGGCGAATCGATCATCCACCAGACTCTGGGCTTTTGTGAAGGTTACTAACCTGCGTTCTTAACACACACATCCATTCTTCGTGTATGAAGCCATACCTCCTCTCTGCCTTCAAAATGCACTTTCCTGTATTAATGTTTTGAGCATGCAAATTCTCAGATAAATACTTTATTATATCAATGATTCATCAACACCTTCAAACTCCTCGTTCATTTTTCACTGCTGGCATCCTTTCACAGACCTCTAAGAGCTCAGCAGGCCGACCCACTCCTCTCTTCCTGGCTCCACCTATGACCCAGTTGTGAACAACCTTCTCTCCATTCCACTAAATTTTAGATCTGTCTAGATAATGGTCTTGTTACAGTTAAATTATTCCCAAACCACTCAGTCTATGATTACAGGGAGTGTTTACCAGCCTTCCTAAGGCTTCAGCAGTTTAGTTCTGAAAATCCAAGCCTGTCTCTCAGGGAGGGTAATGCCTTGTCCTATTGAGAATAAATGTCTACCACCAGCAAGCTCCATTTACACAAGCTGCTGTAGCACCACAAATACAACATATGGCATCAAGAAAAACCTTCTGAAGATGCGCTTTAGAACTACCAGTACGTAAAATCTTCTTTATGACATATGTTTCGTAATAAAAAGTGGTTGCAGAATAAAATTAGAGAATTGATCTATTGTGCTATGTCACGAAACTGCTTCTGAAGCCCCAGTATGCTTTGTGCATCAACATAATTTTTGAATTTAAATTAAAAAATCTGACACAAGTACAGCAGCATGCAAATCCTCACTTTACTTTGCACAAACCTGTAAGTTCAGCGAGAATTTCTCGGACAGGCACTCCTCGTGCATAGGTAAAGCCATGAGCTCTGTAAGCTGTTATCACATGGTCTGTAGGCTTTATGGCAACCTCAAGCCCTACACAGCAAGCCTCCTGTTACAAAGGAATGAAGAAAAGCACACAATTTTCAGTCAGCAGCATGGCAAGGGCTAGCTATGGTCCCAAATAATTCAAATACCAGCAGAAAACAGGAAGAGCACAGATAGAGGAGACTACCTCAAACCCCAAGGTCTCGCAGGCCTGTGTTTGCAGAGCCTGGAGCTACAACAGCCTTGGGTTCTGAATTCCAGCCTGTCTTGATTTTGATTAACAAAAGCAGACAGGAGGTGAACCAGAAGCTACAAAGATCTGTGGACTTCTTCTACAACTGTCTCCCAAATGAAGCATATAAACAACTGCAGTTCAAAAATGGCAGGGGGGAATGGAGAGAGATGTTCATGAAGTCCCTTCTCCTGGCTGTTGCTTTTTAGTGGGCAGACGATCTAGAGCCACTGGAACAAAAAACACCAACGAAGCTTGAGGAAGAAGATTTGGGCCTCCAAACGTGTTTAACTTAATACACCGGAGTTGTTTATTCCTCACATTCAGCTGATCTTCAGCTGCACCTTATCTTCTCTCTCTTCCTATTGCTGTCCCAAGATCTCAGGGATCCCCTTGTGTGTTCAGACATTGCTTTTAAAGAACTAATGAACTAAATCATGGACCCATCTACAATTTCAGACATTGTACATAGATACTCAGTTCTAGATTTACTCTCTGCTCTATTCAAACACCTACATTAAGGTAAGGCAATATAAAACCTTTCAAAAAAAAAAAAATTCTTACCTGACCATCATATAAGTGGCAGAAGCCACGAATAATCTTCTGCTTGTACAGCTGGTCAGACTTCAGCTCCATGCGTCGTATGGTCTGCATTGTCTTGTAGTAATGGAGCCCTTCCTCTCGAGTCATTACTGCCGTGGTACTAGGGCCTTCTTCCAGGCGATGGAGGTCACATTTCTGCAAAGTTGAACGAGTACTTGAAAGTAATTCATCCCATTTATGAGTATCACTTTTTCTTATCACATACCGCTTTCAAATTCAGCTTTTAATATCTCTTAAAAAAGAAAGCCAGCAAGCCCTAAATTCATAGATCAAAATAACTGTAAAGTTTGTGCATTATTTCCAAATTCTGGGAAATACAAGCTTTATTTGTAATAAAGACAGATTTCCACTCATGAAATAAAGCCTTGTAGTTCCTACTAGCAGTAGGCAAACTAAAGTCCTCACAAACACCATAAAAGCACATTTACGTGGTTGCTGCACGCCAAATACTTGGTAAGAGCTACAGAGGCTTAGTGAAGAGACAAGACAGTTTCCTTTGTGAAACAGTTTGTAAGTTTTGGTCCTAAGACACGAATTCACCTCCTCTACCACCACTTCTTACAAGCAGTAATAAACCACTGTTGCACCAGCCACCCTGCCAGTCAAACCATAATGTGTACCACAACTTCCTCCCCAAACCATGGGCTCAACAGACTTGCATGGAGGTCTGATTTTAAGTACCCACACAAAACAGAAATTAGAAGAAAAAAATCCAAAAACCACTCAAGTTTAGTGGAGCAGACCAAACAAATTACTCCGTCAGTGCAGATTAAACAGCCAAAATACTGATATACAGATTAAAGACAGTTTATATAAAAGCAAAGTCTCTCCAAAGCAAATCCACTGACAGCTAGATGAATTTGATATAACACATGTGCACACTACTCTTAGGACAGCTCTGCTTCAGAGTTCACATAACAATAGAAACTTAAGAGTCTTGTAATCAAGACAGGACCAAATGGTAAACACTGTATCTACTCAGAAAAGACTTTTCATATAAACATATTTTCCCCTCCCTTCTGCCTATGAAACAATTTTAATACTTTAAGGCACGGACAAACAGGGAGAGGGTAAAAGGAAAACTAAATAATTTCTTTCCAAGTTTCTTTTATCAGTTCCTAAATGAAAAGCCAGCACAAAAGCTACTGCCAACAGAAGCATCACTGTTTCCTTGGACCTAGCCACTGTGGAAAGCTGACAGAACGCACATTTTTTGAGCAGCACCAAGTCAAGCATTAAAGAGGACGCCATATTTTTTCCTCCTATATTGCTGTACATCTGTGATACAGCACCCATGACTCCATAAACAAAAGGGAGATGGAAAGACGAGTATGCAGCAAATACCAGCTATTTGTTTTAAAAGCTTTAAGGAAGCATTAATACTCTTCCCTCAGAACAGAAAAGGTTCTTTGGCTTCTTTGTGATTCCACTCAGAGTTGTGCTGCAGTATCACAGCTGCAAAGAATCACAACTTCACATTCTTAAGAAACAGGTAACATTACTACATACTGCCCAGCACAGTACTTTCAGCTGCATTTAGCAATCAGGCCAGATAGCGAGGGGTTTGGTTCTGGAATTTGGACCTGTTGGAGCAGGTCCAGAGGAGGGCCACAAAAATGATCAGAGGGATGGAACACCTCTCCTGTGCGGAAAGGCTGGGAGTGCTGGGGCTGTTCAGCCTGGAGAAGAGAAGGCTCCGGGGAGACCTTATTGCAGCCTTCCAGTACCTGAAGGGGGCCTATAAGGAAGATGCGGACAGGCTTTTTAGCAGGGCCTGTTGCGATAGGACAAGGGGTAAATGGTTTTAAACTAAGAGAGGGCAGATTTAGACTGGATATAAGAAAGAAATTTTTTACAATGAGGGTGGTGAAACACTGGCACTGGCCGCCCAGAGAAGCTGTGGAGGCCCCCTCCCTGGCAGTGTTCAAGGCCAGGCTGGACGGGGCTCTGAGCAACCTGAGCTGGTTGAAGATGTCCCTGCTCACTGCAGGGGCGTTGGGCTAGATGGCCTCTAAACGTCCCTTCCAACCCAAACTATTCCACGGTTCTAAATTAAAGCCATATTTTTCTAACTGAAAAGGGGGCAAGTCCATCATGTCAAGATCTAAAACAAACAATTACAAGAATGCCCAGTATTAAGTGTTCAGCTTCTTTACCTTAATTTCAAATGTAGCTTCACTTGCAAAGTCTGCATAGTTACGTGATGCGACCATCACTCGCGATGCCTTAAAAAAGACAAAACCAAAACATTAGCAGTATTTAAATATAATTATCAAAAGTAAAATTCTCAAATAATTTCTAACAGTACTCTCAAATTGAAATAATTTGTGAATTAAACCCGCTAGTGTCATATCCTTATAGCACTAAAGAACTTTTATTTTGTACATATGTGCTAGAAGTCCTTTAAAACCCAGTATTTAAAATTAAGATTAGAAAAAGAAAAGAGAGTTTTAACTTTGTAATACCCCTGACTATCTAAAATAAAACCAGTAAGTTTCAAAAGACTGTGAAAGGCATCAAAACTACAAAAATCATTATTTTTCCCTTCACTTGCCAGATTGCCTATATAAGTGCGGACAGCCAAGACAGATCTTGACGACTGTCTGCGCTGACTGGAATTTTGCCTTGACAGAACAAAAAACATTTTTTTTTTTTTTTTTTTAAAGAAACAAAAAACAAAACCACCCAAACACAGCAAAACAAAACAATCCAGCAGATTTCCAGCCTATGAACTACTCTCACTCTTTCTTTTCAATAGGAAGAGAAGCTGGGGCGATGCAAGGCAATAACAATGAAGAGAGAGAGTATCATTTAAGTGGGTAACAGCATGGCTGCTACTAAAAAATGATACAGAAACATAAAAGGTGACATACCTGAGGAGACATGAAACACAGAACAACAGAAAGTATGGCATGGTAGAGGAGAGATAAAAAGGATGAATAAAAATATATTACTGTTCTGTCTTAAAGAATGAGCACAGGCTATTGACTAATCAACATCTGGTGTTTTTAGATAACTTTAGTAAGCTTCACTGCAGCATCAGGTAGGATATTCATCTGTCCACGTATGCACTGTGGATGTAGTATAAGAAATGCACTGCATCTTTAGCGGCAAAATTGTATTGCTAATTAAGTTACACATAAATTTTAGCAGCTCATTCAACCATGGAATTCACATACATTTAGCTGAAGGTTTGTTATTTCAAAATTTTGAGAACGTCCACATCACTGTCTCCAAAAAAGGTCTGACTGATAGGTATAAAGCTTGGAAAAAAGTCAGGAGAAATTCCTCAGTCCATCTTGGTTACCTACGCTGTTGCCTATTTGATTTAGCAATCATGATCTCCCTCCTCCCCTCCCACCCCATTATCAGATTAAATATTTAGAGTTTTTAATTTAAAACAAGTTTCTACACTGTCTACCACATTGCATCAGTACTGTCAGTCCAGAAAAGCTGGTTTACTTCTAGAGTTGGAAGTAAATCAAGAGTTTGGGATTCGCAGAATCACAGGATAGCAGAGGCTGGAAGGCGCCTTTGTAAGCCACCTGGTCCAACCCCTCCTGCCCTGAATACGACATAAGTGCAAAAGTTCAATACATGGCTAGTACACACGTCAGAAACAAACCTTGACATAACTGATTCAGGTCTTACCTCACTAACAGCTCCCTAGGATAGCAGCATTTGGAAGGAAAAAATAAAATAAAAAAAAAAAAAAAAGAAGAAAGAGAATAGTAAGTAACTGTAATAATTAGGACAAGAGAAGTCAGCAAATTATTAGCCAGCTAGAACACTGTAAGAGGTAGTTTCCTTACAGGTAAGCTCTGCATCACAGAAATCCATCTTTACGCTTTGTAATACGCTCAAAGTAGGTATAAAACACTGCTTTATGGATTAAGGCTCCTTCTATTTATTCCGTAATTTATACCTTTGCAATAAATGCACAGGAACAATTCAAGACAAATATTTCCATATCTGGCAATCACCAGGATCCAAAAAACCTCTGTTCAGGTATCCAAACCAGATCTAGTTTGGACTTCCAGGAAAATGCAGTATGTCAGGAGCAGGCCTAGTACTTGCAGTAAGGAACTAATTGTAGGCACCCATGTTTAAAAATTTTAATATAGCTATTTTAATTGTAAATTAGGAAATACTTTCAGATACATAGTCCCCACGGAGATAGGAAGATCTTCTGGTAAATCTGCTCTCTCGTGCCATTCTTGTGAATGGAGCCACCTGCCTGCTTTTTCCACAAGAAGTGAATGCGAGGTGAGCTACTTCCGAACGGTGGCACAGTAACAGATCTGCTCTCCAGGGCAAAAAGGCAGCCGACTTCCAATCACCACAAAGTACCCTTCAACGCTGACTTCACCTCGCCAACAATCTTTTTCAGCAGGGTTAATTTCTCCTCATGGCCACAGTAATGGAATAAGGACAATGAAAAGGTAAAAGTAAGTTCTGAAGCCTTCTCACACAGAAGGGATAAAACACAACAAACGAAACACTACTGCTAATAAAAACCAACAAACAACGACCAGAATTTGGAAGAACATTCGGGAAGAGATGAAAAGAGACCGCTGTCTGAGCGAAGAAATGCGAAGCAGCTCAGCACAGGCCAGACGGCCGCAGCCAACAGGGAAGGAGCAGCGCACGCTGACCCCCTGCGCGGGGCCTGACCCGCGCCGACGCTCGGAGCACAAACGCACGAACCAAGCCGGAGCGAAAGGCCCAGCGCAGGGTTCCGGGAGCCAACGGCAACGCTTCGCACCCGCTGAACGCACGGACAGCAGAGAGACGGCGGCGCGCAGAGCTGCCGGGGCTCTCGGGCAGGGCAAGGCAGGGCAGGCAGCCGCCGGCCCCGCTCCCAGCGCCGGGAAGGAGCAGCGGCCCGGCGCGGCCTACGCGGTCCCGCCGCGCTCGCGGAAGGCAGTTACAAGGCGA
>Ga0065711_1051592_pt1 | contig 10319 bp, 8 predicted proteins | sample Hoacrofraction12_FD_59098 | JGI IMG/M metagenome (GOLD analysis project Ga0065711, IMG submission 59098) | Hoatzin crop microbial communities from Cojedes, Venezuela - Epithelial fraction 12 v2 (version 2) | ecosystem: Host-associated > Birds > Digestive system > Esophagus > Crop | place...
GACAGAGTACTGAAGATGAGGCCTCACCAGGGCAGTGTAGAGGGGAAGGAGAACCTCCCTCGTCCTGCTGGCCACACTCTTCTTGATGCACCCCAGGATCCCATTGGCCTTCTAATAAATAAGAACACACTGTACACACACATTCTAGTGTTTAACACTGACAGTTGTTTTTTACTAGAAGGTTTGCTGTTCTGCTGCTCTTGTTTTTCTTATTTCTTTTTAGAGAAGGTTTATATTCATAGCATCCTGCACCTCTGGTGCACTGAAAATACAGATAATGCTGGACCAACAAACAATTCTTCATAGCCAAGCCCCTGGATCCAAAAGGTCACCGTTCCAGACACAGGTTGAAGCCTCTTGTATCAGCAGAACATATTTGGTTTGTGTCCTCAGCCCCTCGCAGGAGACGTGAGGAGAAATGTTCAGTGAGCCAGATCGTGACATTAGCGTGCACGACCCTTGCTTTCGCTCCTCCACCATTTTGGCAGACACAGGAATAATTTTCCTCCTGTTCCAGGCTACTGGACAGCTCGGAGGCATGTGAAGTAGGACAGTGGAGCATTTCCACATTCGTAACGCACCCAAGGAAATTCTGCTCCATCCATTCTGCTCTCTGTTTCCGTAAGTCCATGAATACCAGGAAGCCCATTTTTGGAGCCCGATCACAATATACACTCACAGGCAGAGACCACCAAGGCCCCCTTCATACCTTGCTGCTAGTCCTAGCAACTTGTTGTGGTCTTAATAGTTCCTTCCACGCTCGCCAAGAGTGCCTTTGACCTCCTTGTTCCTGTTGTACCTCTTTTCCCAGCCCATCTGAATTCCCAGCCACGCAGCTGACCCCCAGACACCCCACAGCTTCTCACCCTGAGCTGTCAGCACTGCCCCAGGTAGTCAGGGCTAAGAGATTTCACAAATGCAATAAATCAGTAACATTCTACAGATGAGAAAACCAATTTTTTTTTTCATCTTCGTGTACAGGCAAACATACAAGTCCAAGTGCATGCAACCTGAGTGCCAGTAAGCAGGAGCTTTGGCAAACACGGAGTCTGGGGAGATGGGGAAATCCCCGCACCCGCCTGAACCTCTCCCCCCTGCTAAGTCCTGGGATGAGCCGAACGCAACGAGCACTGCGGTGCCTCAGGTCCCAGCTTGCTGGAGGTGAGCTTGAATCAGCTTAGATGGGGAAAAATTCCAGGCAAGGTGATTTAACAATCCAGGAGTTTTGCAGGAGGAAAACAGTGAAACAAGTATATCCTGGAAAATGACAACCCCTTTCTCTTCGTTCAATCTGCCATAGCTACACCAGCGTAGCAAGCGTGTGGAAATGCTTACGCCTGCTTACACACACTGGTTTAACATAACGTTCGCTGTCTCAGAGTGGGACACGTTCTCGTTGGACTGTCCATGGTTAAATAACCAAGTTTTTGCTTTGTTTTGCTATGCTGTAAAAAAAAAAATGAATAAAATGAAAGAAGATCTATATTTGCTGTGCACAGCAGGGAGTAACAGCTGTACAAAGCATACAAAGGCGAGACAGTTGTCTTCCATAAGTTGAAAATTATATTGGTCTCTATCGACAAGTTTTGTTCGTTATGCACTTGGGAATATTCTCCGCTGATCCCAGTGCAGAGCTGAATCCATGAATCCAAGCAGACTCTACTACACCGACAGAAGAATCACATCCCTAACCTCAGATCCCCAGAGGTACAATCATTAACCTTCGTGACAACTTTTAAAGAGCACTTCAGAGGACAGAAAACAGCAGCTTTTGGCCTGTAATGCAGAGCTGAACAGAAAATTATATCCTTGTGACAGAATTGGATGGGATGGGCAAAGCCCTCACCCGAGCAAACGGATCTGCTTCTCCACGGAGTTCGGTGGGGGCTTAAAAGAAATTTCTGTGCTGCCCTGTTGGATTGCTACGGGTCCCACCGATTCAGACCTTTTTAGACAGCATAAGCCCTTTCCATTAGGCTAATCAAGCCCTTCTTAGCGCACACGCAAGGTCTGCATTTATCCAAATGCACCAGAGATGGGAGATTTTTAAAGCGAAATGATCGTTCCATATTAGATTTGCATCTTCTGATTTCTTTCCCATGGAGACTAAACCTTAATGCTTTCTTCCTGTTTGGAAATCAGATTTACCCATGATGCGAGTCAGACTGCAGCACTTCTGCCCGTACAGCTGCTGGAGGAGGAGGACAGGAGACCTAAACCCCTCTTCCTCAAGCCAAAGGCTTAGAGCAAAAGCAGCTGTTATTACCCCAAGTTAGAGCAGTCCAGACTAAGAATCGGTTTGATAAAGGGAACCGTGGATTTTTTTTTTTTTTAAGCTTTTTATGTGAAATGATTCAAGGAGATGTTCCCCTGGCTGCACAAGCACAGGGGAGCAGTGGGAAGGATTTCTCCCCTTCTGGCAGCTTGTGCTAAGTGATGGGGAGAAAACTTCACATCGTGGAAAAGGTTCCTTCCTCAGTATTTTTGACTTTTGTTGATTCCATAGTTCTGGAGATCGAGACCTACCTGACCCTGTTTTTTCAGGAACGTGCTAGGGTTGGTGGGGAAAGAAATGAATTTATTTTCCTCCTAAATTGATTAGAATTCCTAATTAAGATATACACTCTTTAAAGTTTCCCTTAGCGTGTTAGCTACGGACTGATGGAAGGTGCCTTGCTGGGAGCTGATCCTCTGCCTGAGAACCATGGGCTTGTGGAAAGACAGAGCTGCAGGAGCAAGGCTCAGCCCAGCAGCCCGGCGAGGCAGGGGAAACGCCTTATCCCCAGCTGTAACGCATGCAGCTGCAGCATCACAGCCACAGCTCCCAAAGAAACTTGCCCTATCACCATCAAATATGTCACATACAGTGAATTATTACCAGCCCAAGGACATGCATACAGCTATATTCAAGTGACACAAATTCCCAGTTCTTCTAGGCTGGTATTCTCAGCCCAACCCTTTACCAAGTGCAGCTCAGACACTGCGCACAGCATCCTCCACCACCTCATGGTTTTCCTCCCTTCTCATCTTTTTTCTTTTTATTGTTCTCCACCGTCCTTCCTTCCCTCACTTTCCCCAGTGCCAGTTCCAGGACAGGCTTGGCTGATGTGCAGCAAGGGCTGCACCTGTGATATCAATGAAGTCTTTCCCGGCTTCCGTGCTCAGAGTGCCTCGGTGCCCTGTTGCTGCATTAACTTCTCTCCACACTGGGCATCATTACTAAAACCTGGTTTTATATATTATTCCCTACCCTTCTCGTTTTATCATCATGTACTGACCCATAATGAAACATGTAGGGTTAAACTGAGCAGATAAACAAAAGTCAAATAACACCAGCACTGTCCTCGTCACCCTCAAACCACTACAGATCTTTATTTCTCAGAGTGAAAAGGGGGTTGGAGATTTGTTTTAGTTGTTAAGACATCAAAAAAATTCAAATATTTTAACACATTTTTAGATGATTACTCATCGCTCTAAACATAAACCTAGTCCCAACGATAAATATGCGAACATACACATTAAAATTGCACAGTGCAATTTTCTCATTACACGCAGCAAACATAATTCATACAATGATTGGAGACTAACTATTAAAGAAAATTATTTATTTAATTCTAACTAGCAGAGCTGTAAGTAAAAGGAGACCCCACTCACTAAATAACTTGGGAACATAATTACTTCAAACACATCCCACGGGACCTATTTCATCAACCTTCCATGACCTCAGAGGAGATAATGTAAAGAAAATGGACTGTGTGTTTTCCCACAGAAATACAGCCTTCCCCAGTTCCTTTCCATCTTCCTGCATCTAATTCCACTGAGTAAAGCACTCAATTTGCTCAAGATACTGAGTAATAATCCAACAAAAAGCCATCGCATGCTGCCTTATTTCTTCCTGGAGCTGGTGGATTTAGTCATTTGAACCCTTAAGGCTGAATCTTGGTGGGGAGGTAGTGAACACATTAACTTAGTGGGAGTAGCTTGGCCAAAACAGCTATCAGCATGGAAAAGTCAAGTGTTAGTAATCAGTGTCCCCACGCACACAGCGTAAAATACATCAGTAATGACTGTGTATACAATGTACAGTTGTGCATTCCTACCTGTGCACAGAAAGGAAAACCAGACATCAAGGATCAGGTCAGCGACCGAGCTTGCAAAGGGGAAACCCACACATCGCACATTGGAAAGAACAACTGCTTGGAAAGTGGGTGTTTAAACCTGGGCAGAGAACCTTTTCGTTACGGAAGTGTCCACAATTCTCTTCTTCCCTGAGATCTGAGATATTACCAAATCTGAACTTGGAGAAAGAAAGTTTGTACGATGGCTTCAGATTTTGAGAGTATCTGTGTGTGCAAATGCCAAACTGTAGAGAATTCTACAGTCTTATATCAGCAGAGACTTCAGCTGTCTCACTGGAAATCCTTTCTGTCCCAAGGCTGCCCTGAAGGTAAGAAATCAGTGCCGCATCCGCACCAGACTGCAGATAAGAACAAAGTCTGTGTTATTGCTGCGTCTCCCTGCTTTGGGGTACCCCACTGCTATGCTGGGGTGCAGAACAACAGCTGACAAAACCTCCTGTTGGACTTCTACCTGAAAATTACATTCTTCTGAGAGCATCTGAGCTAGGATCATCACCACCGTGAATGACCTGGCAGGAATGCAGGAGCCACTCAGCGCTTGCAGAGGCCAAATAAAGCGCACTAAACCAACACGCACCGGCGCACGACACCTCACCAGCGTGAACATCCACGGCGCGAGGAGTTACCCCAAGAAACTACAGGCTCTTCTCGTAACTGCCCGTGAACTTCCAAAGGAAACTTCTGCGTCGAGGATTTAGCGGGACGCGGTGCCGCTGCGCTCTGCGGCACTGGCTGGCTGTGACCATACAGCAAATCTCCGGGTTTGATCCTCCAAGGCTCGGCGCTATTTTTAGCTGCCATCAGCGGGGAGAACCTGCGGAGCAGCTCACCACCTGGCAAGCGACACAGCACCAGCGGCCGTACAGGCACAGGAGAAGAGACAAAGGGAATTAAGCAGATTTTAAACCTCAAATTCTAATAAGCAGCTGCTCACATTTGCACTGGCACAGTGATGTTTCACCTCGCGATGCCAGCGGTGTTGGGGACGGGGTTCCTTTGATCAACCTAACGGCGCAGAACTGGAGGAGCACAGCGGCTGTGCAACTTGATGTCATGCAGCAAGCTGGCTCCCCTTCATCAACTCGGTTGTTTCCCCTTTATCAGATTAATTTAAGACTGAAATTTGATTTTCATTTCAATTTCACGTTTTAATTTTCAAGAACTGTCAGACTTCCATTATCTTCAGAATATCAAATATGATTCTTTATGCATGCAGTCCTGTTTTAATCAAAGACAAATAAGGAATATCCAGGAATCTGTTCTTACTCTTAAATTTAAATGACCAGAAAAGCATTAAGTATGTGGGAAAAGCGAAAGCTCAGGTAAAGGAGGAAGATTAGAAGGAAAATGTGTTTATATTCCCTAATCCAGTGACTGGCTGAGTAGATTTTCAATACAAGGACACACAAAGCGGATTTACGTGCTGAATATCCCATTGAAAAGAAATCCTACACTTGTGTTCTAAGTAAAAAAGCTAGCTACAAGGAAACCGAATGTTATTGCGTGTTTTAAAAGATACCAAGGGGCATTGCCAGTGTGGGAAACCTAAACCTTTGGTCTGTGCCTTGGTAGTCAGAACAAATAAACTGTAAACAGGCACGGCTGTCATCATCTCATCACAAAAACAATTCAGGTTCAGCAGCAAGCGTGGGAGAGCGGGAGCGAGGTGAAAGTCTCACAGCTGGAAGCCCAGATGTTAAGGGACCTCCGTGCGTGGTGCGCGGTGTAAAAACGGAGAGAAAAAGTTAAAACCACCCTGCACCAAATGGAGTGCTTCAGGACAACTTTGCAGATGCGATGGTAGAACTATAGAAAGCAACTCCGACACCCCAAGAGCAGCAGGAGCAAATACAGATGCGCAGTTAAGATTTAGCGTATTGCTTTTAAAAGGTCAAGGTCCAGTTTTAGCTCTCCTGTAGCCTTCCGCTCTACTTTCAGGTAATGGATGGGTTCACTCTGTGCCTCTGTTCTTCCTCTGTAAAATGGAGTCAATAACATTTTCTTCTCCCAGGTGGTGCCGGTCTTACCTGGACATCAGTGCAAGCTTGTGCCGTGCTATCCACCTATACAGTAGAAAGCCTGCTTTCTGAGCAACAGATACATGGAATAAGGTACTGGTTAAAGAGGAACAAACTTCAAATATTAAAATTAGAATGATTATCCCACTGGGGCCAGCTGGAACCACCGTTTATTGTGTCTGGAAAATCTCAGTCGGAACACACGGCCTGAAAAATGCGACGGTTTATATGTTTAAATAGATGGATTCTCAGTTCCTGAAGAGGTAGCTGAGGAAACCAACATGGAAATCTAACCTTTAAACTTCTCTACTTTGGAGGACGATGTTTTCCAAATGGGCTTCAACTCGACTCCTTCATAGGCATGTACAAAACTGCTCACTTGTGCATATTAAATTGGATTTGGGTGTCGTACATGCTATTTGCAGGACAGGATTTCGAGTTTTCTTTGGAAGACTTCCGTTTGAAAAAGAAGATAAGCAGGAAAGAAGCATAGGAATAGGTTTTTTTCGATGCATTAGTACCTGCAGCAATTTTTGTTTCAGTACAAATAAAAAGCAAACTAGAGCAGCTCACTGATGCAGAAGTGTACAGGTAAATGTCAGTGCAAATACAATACAAATCTCTCCTAATATCATTTGATGTGGAAAAAAATACTGATTTTTCTGGCCTTTAACTTCATACAGGTCTGTGATTTTTGTGCTGATGTTTGACTCAGCGAACTGAGAGAGAAGACAGCTGCGTTTAGAGAGGGTTAATAGACTCACCATAGAGAATGCAGACAGATGCTGCCAAAACCATAATAGATGCAGATCACTTAAAATTTGATAGGATCACTTAAGACCAAAGACAATATACCCCAAAGACAGCTCAGTGTTTGCCGAGTAAACAAAATAATAATAGATTAAGGCATGTCAGCATAACCCAGGCAGAAATGTGGTTTAAGGGATGCGGTGACAGCTATCCGCCCAGAGAAACAACTGTTTTCTTTCGAGGTTTGTTTTTGTTACCATCAAACAGCCACGGAAAGGGACATGAAGCACCTGTGAGTGGGAGGTTCAAGACGAGCTCATGGAGGTGCCCCAGTTGATAACGTACTGGGGGACTTTCCAGGTGCTATCAGAAAGACCATGTCTACAATGCTAGGGTGCTACTGCCTTCCAAGAAATGGCTTGTTTCCATAATTACAGATCCTATCAAAATTACCAACAAAATGAGAAGGAAGATAGCAAAAATCATCAGATTCTTCAGGAAATATCACTAGAGTAATAAACCACAAAAAAGCATTGGGCATCCAGCGAGCTAAAGTGCTACCTTGCTCTTTAACTCTGTCCCTGTGGACAACATACAACAAAAATGCTATTTAGTGAATTTGTATCTTGACTTACGTTTTGGGGAAGTCACTTTTTCTTCTTGCTCAATGATCATTGACTTAAAAGGAAGATTAGCCTAGCCCCCAGGCACACCCCAGTAAGCCAGGTCTGCGGTCAAAGCCTGCAGACAGCTTTGATAACATCCCCGGCTCTGGAGGTTGGGAAACCCTCTTGGTATTTGTCTTCTTGGTTTTTCACACCTTGTCACTTCTGGAAGAGCCTCCTCATTTCACAGATGGGCATGTCCTAATAGGGTTTGTCTCCATCCAAATTACTCCAGCAATTAATTTCACACCTAAGCAGCTTGGGTAAGAACAAGTTGTTCCCAGCCCCGCTGAGACCCACATCTGCATTTATGTCCTTCGCTGAGGCACACGCAGATGTCCTGGGGGTCATGGCCACTGTGAACTTGGCTGAAGCTAGGAGGCCACAGTTCAAGAGGCAGCAGAGACGCCTCCCTTGCCCTGGGCTGCCCATGTTGGCGCAAAGTCAGTTATATTCTCCATACGCCCTTTTTATCCCCTTTCTAAATGACGGAGAGTGAAAACACACCTTCCATGAACATAACTTGGTACAAGATCTCTCTTCAAAACTTTTCAAACCAGAATGAGCTTCTCAAGGAAGCTCCTCCGAGTTAATTATAGGACAACATAAGAATGGGTTAGTTAAACAGCATTACAACTCTAGATGGACAGTTTCTTTCAGAATTAGGTCAGTCTATTTAATTAAGCTTAATTCACTTCCAAGGAAAATATTATTTCAAGGAGCAATGACTGATATAAAATACAACTCTCCATCAAAAAGCAAATATAATTATACAATATAAGGAGAAAAAGAAAGAAGAAATACAACCAGATTTTAATGTCAGCTGTTACTGAATAAAACCTGAACTTTTGACAAATGTAAGAAAAAAATCTAACAAAATAATTATAAATATTTAAATTATATTATCTATCCAGAATCAGACTTTCAGGTGCTGTGTTGATTTCAGATGTTTTGTCACATCTGTATGATTGTTGCTTTACATAAATACTTCCGAATGAGAATTTACTGTGTAATTTGTCTATCTGCCGCTCGTAAAGCTGAGACTTCCCTTCCAGGTGGCAGGACAGGGAGAAGGAAAACCATTTTCACCAGGTGTACAAATCACTGAAATACCCATTTATTACTCTGGTCTGAACTGAACACTCTAATGTGAAGAAAATCTGAATTTGCCATGGAAAATCATCCTGTGTTCTCTCAGCTGCTTCCCTTTGGGAGAAATTCTGGCCACACTGAAGGTATTGGCAAAGCTGCCTTTAACTTCAGCACAGCCAGAATTTCAGCCTCTACATCCAAACCTGAAGCTCTCAACTACATAAAATGACCTAGACTTATAAAACTTGAATGATTGTTATTTATTTTTAATGCTTTTAACTTCAGTCATTTTTTCAATGTATGTTGATTCAAAACCTGAAATTTCTAACTAATGGCCTACTTACTCTCTATGTTTATTTATGTAAACATAAATCCTCTATTTTTCCATTCAAAGACTGCACTTATTTTTCCAGTAACAGCTTCTCCTATACCTTTTCATAGAAAATAACAATCCAGTAAAGAGAAAACAGAAAAACATTATGCTGAAAATAACTTCCATCTCTCCATAGAAAATTTAAATCAATTTGATGCTTCACCTGGAGTAAAGTCAGAAGTCTCATTTCATGACATATGGCAAAAGCACCTCCAACGCAGCTGGGAGCACCCATTCTCACATGACAAATCTGCGTAACAGGCTTTGAAAGGGAGCAAACACATGTCTGAATCGGGGAAATCACAGCTCCTGACCTGGAAGAAGGTGCACAGCTCCACAAACTCAATAACCCTACAGTCCTCTGTCAGGGGAAAACCTGGGCCCATCGGAGACATTCGTGGGCTCCAAGGACAACCTCTCATTCAAGTGCAAGAGCAGAGCAAGTCCCGTGAAAGAAAAGCAGCTAGATCTGTATGAAACGGAGGGCACAGGGTACACAGCAAGAAACTTGGTATTTTTAGTGGATAATCAGATATATCCATCAATTCTCTCCACGTTTGGCAATAAACAACATCCACCGTACTTTTTGCAGTCACACCATACACCATTTCTCATCTAAAGATCTCACAGCAAGATACAAACATCGCTTAGACCTTTGGGTGTAAAGTCATGTTATTTTCCGTTTATAGACAAACCGAGGCACAGAAGTACACGTCACAGCTCGCCAAGGCATTGCTGTTTTCAAAAGCATTACACACCCCATGATTTAATTACAATAATCAAGTTTCCTCTCCTCCAGTCACGGGTTGCAGCTCTGCACCGCGTTGCTTTGCCAAAAGCAGACCTCCCTGTCCAGCCGCGGGGATGATGCCCTCGGGGCTGGGTTCACTGCAGCTGCCGACTCTGTCCCCCTGCACGTAGATGCCTGTTTGCTGGGTCGGACCATGCAGATTTTATGGCACTTACCTGTGACTACACCATTTCGTATTTTGTTTAAGAGCATAATTGCTTGTTCTGGGGAAAAGATCATGTCTTTCTGTGCCGTGAGAGCCACAGGGACAAGGCAAGGTGCACAGCTGAGATTTCCTTTAATTCTTATAAACTGAATCCACATAAAGCCAAATCTAATAACCTTGCAATGAAAACCTGATCCTTGCCATTTTACCTCAAATAGGAATCCTGAAGATAAAAAGGCTAGGATTTTCTAATTTCCTTGTAAATAAAATATGTGGTAAGTAGAAGCTTTGGCTTTAGGGTTTTCTTTTTTTTTTTTTTTTTTTTT
>Ga0065711_1051593_pt1 | contig 10318 bp, 13 predicted proteins | sample Hoacrofraction12_FD_59098 | JGI IMG/M metagenome (GOLD analysis project Ga0065711, IMG submission 59098) | Hoatzin crop microbial communities from Cojedes, Venezuela - Epithelial fraction 12 v2 (version 2) | ecosystem: Host-associated > Birds > Digestive system > Esophagus > Crop | place...
ATGATCTTCCCAGGCACAGAGGTGAGGCTGACAGGTCGGTAGTTCCCAGGGTCTTCCTTTCTACCCTTTTTGAAAAGGGGCACAATGTTTCCCTTTTTCCAGTCACTGGGAACTTCCCCTGACTGCCGTGACTTTTCAAATATCATGGAGAGTGGCTTGGCAACTACATCAGCCAGTTCCCTCAGGACTCTGACATCCCTCAGTCCATTATAACTGACATAAATATAAGTTCAAACCTTGAAGAGATTTAGAGGATTAAGATCTCCAATCTTTTTGCTGTAAATATCAATCCTGAGATGCCCGTCTGCACCTTGAATTCAACACAAGTGTTTTTCAGCTTAAAGCTGTCTCAAAATCATTTCTGCTCTCAGAAACCTCCTCTTAAATCCCCTTTAGTAATTTCCCAATTCAAATGTGTTTTGTCATGCAGAAAACCATGCCAGGCCTGGGCTACGTCCTCTTTCGCTTCTGCTGTAAGGAAGACACATTTCCAGAGATCTAAATCCCAGTTTCCCGCTCCCTCTCACCATCTCGCCACAGACCCTCTGGAGCTGCACAAACCTGAATCCGACTTTGCGGGAGTAATGCAGGCAGTTCTCCTTGACGTGAGTTTGGAAATAGGCAGAGCGGCAGACGGCTCCGCACTCCGGGCAGCAGTACGGGGACTTGTGAGCGTGGATCCTCTGGTGAGCGCAGTAACTGCACTGATTGGGCAGCATCATCTGGCACACTTGACACGTCTGACGAGAGAAAGGTTATGTTAGTAAGTTAGTTATTCTCTGTTGCCTTTTTTCCCCCATAATTCACCCTAGAAAACTTTCAGGTTTAGAGGAAGCTCCAGCACACTCCTCTAGTATTAGCACTAACTCTGCGAAGCCCTTCGGCTAACCTCCTTATCATCTTTTTCCACAACAACCCTAACAGCTTCCACAACTAGCCATTCCCAGTGACAGTATCCATTCTTAAACCATGTCCTCTGTTGTGGTTTTTCCCCTAGGAAAGGAAAACAAAACATTTCATCTCTTAGCTCAGAAGATGTTCTGCTTGGTCACTGCTTTCATTTCCGCATTAAGGCACTTGAGAGGGAAAGCACATTTCTCAACAAGCCCCCACCCTGCACCAAAATCACCCCAAAAAAGCAGGAAAACTCCATTATACCCCGACTTGAAACCCTTACTGTTGAACGGAGTGCAGTCCTGACATGCAGCACCCTTCCTCACCAAAACCACAGCTGTGTTTCTTGAAAAATTTCTTTGGACTAAATGAAATCTGAACTTTCAAAGACCACAAACCATGCGTGCTATGATACCCTTATAAAAACTTCTCGATAACTAGAAATGCTGCAAAGACTCTTTCTCTCCCTGTTTCGGCACCCTTTATGAAATCCATTTTTTTCCCCCTACCCTTAGAAGGGCCACACTTAGTAGCAGTACAGTTTTGCAGACGCAGCATCATTTAGAATCATAGAATCATAAAGGTTGGAAAAGACCTCTAAGATCACCAAGTCCAACCGTCAACCCAACACCACCGTGCCTGCTAAACCATGTCCCGAAGTGCCACATCTATACATTTTTTGAAAACCTCCAGGGATTTACTTGACATGTAAAGCTTTTTACATGGACATATCGTCCCAGTTCCAACAGCAGCAAAACCTCTGCTCCCTTTCACAGGTGCCTCAACTCTTCTGTATTCCTTCAAAGCCCAGGAGCAGGTACTCGGCCTTTGTAGGATGCACATTACTTAATGCCTAAGCAGGAGTAGAGACGGAGTAGATACCAGCCCTCCAGCCTTGACCCCTCTAGGAGCTCAAACTCTCCTCTGTCATTAATAAACCCATGCAAAACTACTCGTCTGCTCCTAACTCTAGCTTAAGAATGAACTACAGCAAGCAGCTAAATATGGATTGCCGATTCAGGTAATTAACTACATCATTTTGCCCACTTCATTTAAAGAAGGTTACGGGGCTCATTAGATCAGAGATGGTGAGAAGTTGTACCAGAGGGTATGTCAACCTGGTCAAACAAAGCTTTTAACATAGCACGTGCCCACACAGACGGACCAAACCAAGCCCTGCAGACTGCACTGCTGGCAACCAGGATAGAAACTCAGGACAGAAGCCCCTAAATCTGACACAAAAAAAAAAAATTAAGGGCCAATTCCATTTTCTGTATCACTGCTATTTCATGCAGCACCTCTGTGAGGCTCCACTGTATAACATCCAGGAAACTGTCAGAAACACTGCAGGTAATAGAAATGATCATTTATAATAAAATGCAAAGCTATGACAAACCTAGAAAGGTTCACGGGTGGAGAGGGGAATAAGAAATTAGGCTCTTGAAGGAGGAAACTGCAGAAATTGCCAAACACATCAAAAACCTTGGACACGTGATCTGAGACATGTTGCAACTTAAATTTAGAGGAGAAAAGGTTTCCCCAGGAAAGAGAGAAATGAGTGGAAGAAACCATATTGTAGGACCCCCACGCACGTACCCATATGCAATTCAAATAAGCTCAAGAGTATTTCAGGCCTTCCCCAAATGCTGGAGAAGTCCCCTAATTTCAGCAAACTACTGAGCCATGGTCTGAGCCATGAAATATAATTGGGAATGGGAAAATGGGAAAGAGAAGTGCCCTTGGGACCTCTCTGCAGGAAGCTGAGCGGGACCTTAAATTCTCCAAAGCTCTCTCCAATGTCCACATAAGAGCTACAAGAAGAAATTAATGTTCAGGACAGTTTTGTTGTGTTTTATGACATTTTTTTCTAACCGTGTTTCAATTTGCAATGGGAAGTTTAACTTCTTGGCATTGTTAAATCAGGACTCCTCTCTCTTCAATTCTGCCTAGTATCTAAGGCAGACTCGGCACAACCACAAGTTGAAAGCACCTTTGCCCTTGTAGCTTAGCAAGCAACATTTTCTCTCCAGATCCTGCCTTGTCAAAGCCAATTTAGTTTCGATTTTAAGTGTGCAAAAAGACGGTTTGGGGCTCACCGCTTCCTCCCCAACACGCCACACTCACTGCCCCCAAAGGCACCCTGGCAATCAGCACACATTAAAAACCCGAATTTTCACTGCTGTGTGTGCTTGTGCTGGATCTAACACCTGCCAAAATCACCTGATATCTCATGGGCTCCATCCTGGACACTGCTGCCTGGGGACATGCAGGCTACAGCAGAGAAGCAGCAAGCTCCCATCAGCTCCCTCATTAAGTGAAAGGCTCAGCGGGGACCAAAAATATGCTAATGTAGGGCAGAAAAGTTTGGGGGACAGCTAGCAAGAGGCATCAAAACTAGTGGTTATCTTCTTCAGGCTCTGCAAGAGCAGGAAGCCTGCCAGAGAGTGTGTACACTTTTATGGGAATAAAAAGCAAGACTCGGCGAGGATAAGGCTAAATGAATACATTGCATCTGCAGACGCTGGGAAAGAAGCTGGAAGCATTCCCACGCCGACACCACGGTTTGCAGGCGGGGCACAAAAAAACCAGCCCAAGCCTCTGAGTTCAGATCGTTTCGTGGAAGAGACAAGTTAGGGAGTAAACACACAAAACAAAGCACGATGAGTCACAAGGACAAATTAGTAAGGATAAGGAAAACTGACATCTTTAACCACCATTGCTTCTGTACTTGGGAAAAGTCAACACAGCTTCTCCCTTCCTGCTACACGAACTCACCCGAGCTCTCCAGAGGAGCCAACAACCACGTGCGTAAGGAAGATGTGACCTGCAGATGGGTCACTCTACCCAGATTTCCATAATGGTTTTCCAACACCCTTCAATACAGGATTTTAAGGAAACTAAACTGCCATGGCATAAGAGAGGTTTTTGCATTGATAAATTAGTAGAAGAAAGGAATAAACAGTCAGTTCTTTGATGAAGGAAGGTCCCCGGGAAGTTCTGCTGGGATTTGAGCTCTTCAAAATAGTTTCAAAGTATCTGGGAAAGGGAAACGAGCAGCGAAATGGCAAAGATTGATGATCATAACTCCGTAACTCAGCATGTTACAGATACGGGCTGACCACGAAGAACTGCAAAAAAACCATACAGGACTGAGGGACCAGGTAATAAAATGGCAGGTTATATTTTTCCATTGAACCAACCAAGGAATACAGTAGGGCTGAAAAAGGTTCAGTGGAGGGAAAATATTATAACTGGCATCTTTACGCTCATGGTCTTCTTTTTCTTAACACCTGCAGAAGATGCTAGGCCAGAAACCCTGCCCAGGGGCATCGCAGGAGGGTCCGTTCACCCATTTTACGCCAGGAGCTGCTGCCTTTGTCAAGAGTAAATGGGCAGCCGCATCTGGGCTCCCCCACCGAAGGCTTCGTCTTGGAGACAGAGTGGCTTTTTCTTTTGCAACTCTTCTGCTTTGTATGAGAAACTGTAACTTGGTTCCAGATGTCACATTTTTATCTCTCTCCTAGTTTTCCATGACTCTTCAAAGAAGTCTGGCAGCAATTTGAGACATTCATTAGTCAGTTCTTTCTAAAGCATGTTACCAGGATATGATTTTGAGTTGTGTAATGTCTGTGTGTTTCATATACTCCCATAACCTACACTTTAATCAAGAGTTATTTATTACAAGTTTTCTTTAATTCCGGTTTGCCCGCCACATTTCATTTGGGCTTTTCTTCCAGAAGTCACATTCACACACGCACAAGAATGCTCAGAAGCTCAGACATTTCAGAATACTTGATTTTATTCCCATTTTTACTTATTAGCTTCTTCAGAAGGGAAAAAATAAGAAATACGCACTGAAGTAGAGTGAAGGTTGAAAAAACATACCATTGCAGAAAAGTTTGTCTATTAAACCCAACCCTTTGGCCACAGAGGTGTTTGCAAATTAGGAAATTTACAGTTAATGCAGAGCCTTGCTCTGGAAAGTGCCTGCGTAGAGGCAGCACCATTAACCTTTCTGTTTCATTGAAACAATTGGCTGCCTGACTCTGTGTCAAATTTGATCCATTCATGAGCGTGTTTCCTTGGGCCGGCAGTGCAAAGCACCCCGGCGCAGAGAGTCAGAGCAAGCTCCCATCCCCTCAGACGCAGGCGTCAGGGCAAAATTCCTGCGGCAAATTTTCTCGCTCAGGTAAAGCTGTGAGCAACGAGGGCAGAATCCCCCTTACCACACCCCTGAAAGACAAACTGCGGGCACAAAACTCCGCACTTCCCCTTACTCCCAATGCCCAAGGGGAAATGGAACCAGCTTCATCACAAGCAAAGAAACTTTACATCGGTTTTAAAGTCTCTTTACTGTTACAGAGTTAAGAGACCTTGGTGAAGCTCATGCCTGTTTAAGAGATGCCCACAAACTACAAGGATCCTCCTTGACGTGATCGTCACGTAGCTTCAGCTGAAAACATGGGGCTGCACCGACTCTATGGCACGGGATCAGGGCTATGAAAGAGGAAAAGATTCATACAGCTAACGATCTCCAAATTAAAAAAAAAAAATTACTAAGGACTCAGAGTGAAACAGTTATAGAGGAACAAAAGTTATATTTTCAGAATTCAAATCTCTTAAAGAGCGCTTGTCCTTTACATATTTAAACCAAAAATCCCCCACCAGCAGTCCCCCAAAGCCCCAGTTCTTCCCAAATCCAGCCTTTTGCGAGCTCTAATTTTTCTAATTTAGGCAGAGCTGCAGGGGCAGCTGATACTTCTGCAGCCAAGGGAAAGCAGGCAGGCAGAGATTAGCAGGATGCTTCTGCTATTAAAAAAAAACGGTGGCAAATTACTACTTAAAGTTAACCTTTAACTTCACATTAGCTTTCACTTAGTGCCTCACTCGGATAAATGCCAGCAGCCTGCATCCCTCAGCATGGATGCTCCAGTGTGTAACGGTGTGATGTGCTGGCTCCAGAAGCACAGCTGGTCTCACCATCTTCGTCTCTGCAATTCCACACTCTCCTTCCTCACCTCCCACCGGTACGACTGTTTGCTGGGCCATGCTACAGTCAAGATCCAGGTGCTTGGAGGATTATTTTTGACTTGGTTTATTTCAGCAGTCTAGGTTACAATGCTGCTACACAAAATTTTACCAGTGTGAGGAGAAGTGGCAAGCACAGAATTTTGTTTGCTGTCACTGTGATACTAAACTACACTACTCCCCAGGCTTTCCTTAAATGAACAGGCATCCTTGCATTAGCATGTTCAATTTATAGATTAAAAAAACCCTACAACAGAAACTCAAGATTATAAATTTGAAGAAGAAAAACCTAGAACCCAACTGCTACCCTAAAATCAGTGCGTTCAAGTTTCAGTGACAGAACACGTGTCAAGTCCAGTCCTAACGCAGACGCTTTATCCTAAGGAACTCCTATACACTCTTACATTGTCATAGCCAAGGACAGCGAAGATATTTTTATTTCCTTGATTATAGTTGCTGATTTTAAGATGTCAGCCTAAGGATCCAGTGCCACTGAGGGAGTCTGCTTGGCCTTCAGTCTACAGACATGACCACAAGACGCCCTTCAATTCAAAACTTCTCCCATCCATCCTCTCTTCTGCTACCTCCAACTTACTCCCCCTCTCCGCCTCACAATTATCAATCCTCAGCCTCATCATTGCATCCCACCTCCTCCTGTTGACCTTCTTCACTCTCATTTATATTCCTGCACCTCACTGACTGCCCAACACTCCCAAACCTAGTGTCCTCCTCAGACCGTCACCAAGGCCAACTCCTACACCCCCTTCCCACCTGAATCATCCCAAGCAACCAGGGTGCTTAAGCCTTAATAAAATAAGGCATTCAACTAAAACCTTACTCCCTGGAAGTAAAGGTTGTTCAATAACCACAAAATACACTTTTGTGGATGTGGAAAAATCCCTGGTTAAAGCATCAGTGTAGACCTAGAAACTTGTAAGTTTTAGGAAACAAAGTGGAATTGCAATGGAAAAAACCACTAGTATCACAGATCTTAGACAATGTTGCATCAAATAAGCTTAATTCTGAATTTTCTTAGTCTGTAGCTCTTTTCTCTTTATGATCTCAGCTGTAATTTCAAGAATTTCAGTTTTCACATCTTTTCTTCTGACCCACTGTACTGGGTTTACGTGGCAAGGTTTTGGTAGTGGGGGGCTGCAGGGGTGGCTTCTGTGAGAAGATACCAGAAGCTACTGACAAGTCTGACAGAACCAGCTCCAGCGGGCTCCAAGATGGACCTGTAGCTGGCCAAAGCTGAGCCCCTCAGCACCAGTAGTGCCTCTCTGGTGACATATTTAAGAAAGGGTAAAAAATGCTGGGCAGCAGCTGGGAGAGGAGTGAGAAGATGCAAAAGGAACAGCCCTACAAACACCAAGGTCAGTGAAAAAGGAGAGGGAGAAGGTGCTTCAGGCACCGGAGCAGACGTTCACCTGCAGCGCATGGAGAAGACCATGGTGATACAGACTGTCTCCCTGCAGCCCACAGAAGTTAACAGTGGAGCAGATGTCCATGCTGCAGCCTGTGGAGGACCCCATGCCGGAGCAGGAATATGTGCCCTGAAGGAAGCTGCAGCCCATGGAGAAGCCACATTGGAACAGGCCCCTGGCAGAGCCTGTTTTCCATGGAGAGGAGCCCACACTGGAGCAGGTCTTCTGGCAGGACTTGGGTCTGCATGGGGGACCGATGCTGGAGCAGTGTATTGCTGAAGGACTGCACCCCGCGGAAGGGACCCACCCTGTTTGTGAAGAATTGCAGCCCGTGGGGAGGACTCACGCTGGAGAAGTTGGTGGAAAACTGTCTCCCGTGGAAGGGACCCCATGCTGGAGCAGGGGAAGAGTGTGAGAAGGAAGGAGCAGCAGAGACAACGCGTGATGAACTGACCACAACCCCCATCTCCTATCCCCCTGTGCTGCTCAGGGGGAGCAGCTGGTGAAATCGGGAGTGAAGTTGAGCCCGGGAAGAAGGGAGGGGTGCAGGAAGATGATTTTAGTTTGCTTCTGTATCTCACTACCCTGCTGTGCTACAATTAATTTGCAATAAATTAATTTCCCCAAATCCATTCTGTTTCACCCTTGATGGTAAGTGATCTCCCTGTCCTTATCTCAACCCACAAGCTTTTTCCTCATATCTTCTCCCCTACTGAGAAAGGGGAACAACAGAGTGGCTGGGTGGGCACCTGACAGCCAGTGAAGATCAACCCATCACACCCAAAAACGAACCGCTCTGCCTCTTGCATTGCAACTTGAAATCTGAACTCCCTGTTGCTAAAATGATCACTGGCTGGATTACACCCAGTTTTCACATCCCCACTTTCAAGTCACCAGTATAACCCCTAAGGCTACATGGCATATGTCCCCTCTCCTTTCTTATGATGGCAACGTTAAAGCCCTCCGCTCTTCTCTCCACTCTGCAGGGCTGATTTCTGCCCTTCGGTCACTGGTGATGCCCATCTCGCAGCCTCCCAACTCTGCTTCTTTCTCCTCACCTTGCAATTCTTTGTGCCTTGCATCCCATCAAAGACAGTACCACAGCTGTTCAAATGCCTATTTTGCTATGATCTTCACCAATCACTTTGATTTTTCACTGATTCCATTCTCACTTGACCAATCATTAATTTGCTAATCCCAACCAAAAGATCTCAGCTCCTCCTCCAGACGGAAGACATACAGGACACTCCTCCACTCACCCCTTCCAACAGCCTCTCACAGGCCGCATCATCACGAGTGGCTTCTCCCTGCCTGGGATCTCATGACTGATTTATGCCAATCTAATGAGTGCCTGCCCCTCAAGGGGCAGTCACAGAATGGCTGAGGTTGGAAAGAACCTCCAGAGGTCATCTGGCCCAATGCCTCTGCTCAAGCAGGGCCACCTACAGCTGCTTGCCCAGGAATGTGACCAGATGGCTCTTGAACATCTCCAAGGATGGAGACTCCACAGCCTCCTTGGACAACCTGTGCCAGCACTCAGTCAACCATACAGTGAAAAAGTGTTTCCTGATGTTCAGAGAGAACTTCCTGTGTTTCAGTTTGCGCCCGCCCCCATTGCCTCTGGTCCTGGCACTGGGCACCACTGGAAAGAGCCTGGCTGCATCTTCTTTACTCTCCCTATCAGGTATTGATACACATTGATAAGATCTCCCTGAGACTTCTCTTCTGCAGGATGAACAGTCCCAGCTTTCTCAGTCTTTTGTCATATGTGAGGTGGTCCAGCTCTTTTTTGGCCCCTTGCTGGACTCTCTCCAGTATGTCCATGTCTCTCTCGTACTGTGGAGCCCAGCAATGGACACAGCTCTCCAGCTGTGGCCTCACCAGTGCCGAGTAGAGGTGAAGAATCACCTCCCTTGACCTGCTGGCAATGCTCCTCCTAATGCAGCCGGGACATCATTGGTCTTCTTGCAGCAAGGGCATATTAGTGGCTCATGGTCAGCGTGGTGGCCACCAGCACCACCAGGGCCTTTTCTTCAAACCTGTTTTCCAGCAGGGTGGCCCCCAGCATACATCGGTGCATGGGTCGTTCCTCCCTGTGGGAAGGACTTTGCACTTCTCCTTGTTAAACCTTTTGAGGTTCCTCTTGAGCCATTTCTCCAGACTCCCACAGTCACTCTGGCTGTCAGCACGACCCTCTGTCTTATCAGCTACTCCTCCCAGTTTTGTGTCATCTGCAAACTCACTGAGGGTATACTCTGCCCCATCATCCTGATCATTAATGAGGACACTGAATGGGGCTGCACCCAATATGACCGCTGGGGTACACCACTAGTTACTGGCTTCCACTAGACTTTGCACCACTAATCAACACCCTCTGGGCCTGACCGTTCAGCCAGTTTTCAATCCGCCTTATCATTTGCTTATCCGTCCCATACTTCATCAGCTTCTCTATAAGGATCCTATGGAAGACAGCACCATAAACCTTACTGAAGTCAAGGTAGACAATATCCACTGCTCTCTCATCATCTACCAAAGCAATCCTTTCATCATAGGAGGTTATTGGCTTGGCCAAGCATGACCTCCCCTTAGTGATCTGTCCTCATCACCTTCACATTCTTCAAGTGCCTGGAAATGGTTCCCAGGATTAGCTGCTTCAGCACCTCCCCAGGGAACAACGTAACGCCGAGCAGCCTGTACTTCCCTGGATACGCCTTCTTGCCCTTTTTCAAAGACAGGAGTGACATTTGCTTTTCTCCAGTCCTCAGGTCCCTCTCCTAATCCCGTAATCATTCCAAGATTTTTCAAGAGTGGCCTCACTGCCATCTCCCTCTGCATTCAGGGGTGCATCTCATCAGGACCCATGGACTTGTGTATGTCCAGTAGGTATTCCACAGAATCACAGAATCACAGAATAGTAGGGGTTGGAAGGGACCTCTGTGGGTCATCTAGTCCAACCCCCCTGCCGAAGCAGG
>Ga0065711_1051595_pt1 | contig 10317 bp, 5 predicted proteins | sample Hoacrofraction12_FD_59098 | JGI IMG/M metagenome (GOLD analysis project Ga0065711, IMG submission 59098) | Hoatzin crop microbial communities from Cojedes, Venezuela - Epithelial fraction 12 v2 (version 2) | ecosystem: Host-associated > Birds > Digestive system > Esophagus > Crop | place...
CTCTGGAGATATTCAAGCCCCGCCTGGACAAGGTCCTGTGCAGCCTGCTGTAGGTGACCCTGCTTCGGCAGGGGGGTTGGACTAGATGACCCACAGAGGTCCCTTCCAACCCCTAGTATTCTGTGATTCTGTGATTCTGTATAAAATCATGTTGTTACTTCAACAAGACACCAAAGCACAGATATGATTGTTCAGGTGTGCTGGTGTACATATTACCTTTAAAGGCCTTTCATGGTAAATTTAACCATCCCTACCCTGTGTTTAGCCTGTTTTTACTTATTATTTAAATGATGCAGTTGAGGATATCTATTAGCAGGCTTAACTATTTTAACAGAGCTTCCCCCTTCCATGCCAAGTAGTAATAAGGTATGAAGAAAGCTAGTGCCACACATTGGCTTCATCTGCAGCCGTGTTTCACTGCTCATCCCCCCAAACTTATAAAAAACATGCAAAACAGGGCACAAAGTGAAACAACAACATGGTATTTCAAGACATGAACAGAACTACTTTACATGCAGACTTTTTTCTTACAGACATGACAGTTACCAGCAGTGGAAGCACTGCCCAAGTTCTGCTGGGCTGTACAAAGGGCACAACCGCCGTGATTGCCAATACGACACAGCAATGCATTGAGCAGCTATTCCCTCCAAACACAGAAGAACAAACCCTGTATGTCAGATAGCTGTACTAATTTTTTCACTACCCCTTGCTAACAGCCACCACCACTCGGAGCTTCTGGATAAGACTGCCTATATACACCGTGTCTCCCAAAGATGTTTTAATATTATGTCTCAAGTCTCAGGCCAACAACACTACCAGAAATACTATGTACTGGGACAAAGGAATAGGCTCTGGTCTCTTGATTAACACAGCTGGGATTTATCCTAACCTCGGAATCAAGGATTTCATCTTGGGGAACACACACAACTGCTCAAATGCATCTTTGCTCTTTCTGCTTAGCAGCTGTAGTGCTGTGCTGCAGTTATCTCACTTCTGAAAGTTGCAGTGATGGCAAGTTGCAATACTCTGCCTTGAAAAGGGTCACAAAGAGTACAAGTTAAAATGGCTGTCTTCATGGGTAAAAAAGAGAGCATGCAACACCCTCATTATTCATAAATGCATATTCTCAGGAGGACTCAGAGGCAAGAGACCAATAAGTATCATAATGTCACCATCAAGAGCACGGTGGATGAACACACATTTAATGGCTGTTCCTGCTCTCTGCCTGTGTCGGACTGTCAAGCCTGCTGATCAAAACACACTCATCTGGATTCAAGTCTTGATGCTCAATGCAGAGCTTCTGGGTAGAAGAGAATGCCATACAAGACACAGCAGGTCAGGCCAAGATGATTTGCAAACTGTGAAATTCAATACCCCTGTTAGCTCCTCAGACAGTTTCCCTCTTCCACTCAGGATCAGCCATTTCAACTCTCTGAACAGGACCCTCAGACTAGAAGCATATGGCCTTCATGCTAATTAATGTTACTAGACTTCCCAAAACTTCCATGGCACGTCTGCTCTCTATCACATTCATATCCTAGCAGCAACACCCCTCAGGGATGCAAATTGCATAGACAGCCATGAGCAACAGCAATAAAAAAAAAAAGAAGATATTAACTGCTGGCATGATAACCATTATATCTAGTGGACCAATCACTTTGTAAGAATTATATTCAGAATTTATTTGCAAACCTGAATCAACTGAATTTATTCTGCCTCACTCCACCATAACATTGCACAGATGTAAATCAATCTGATTTAAAGAACTTTTCCTATGAAGATAAGTACTATTTCCACAGTAAACAGCTAAACCATTTACCAGTATTAATGATTTACATAATTCTTAATAGCAACACTCCACAATGCCACTTCTCACATCACATCACCAAACAACATAGTCCTTACCCCAAAGGAAAAGGGCCAATTCCCTTTAAAAACATACTGCTTAGCAATGGCACGCATTTCCCAGTATATTGTAGGAAATTATCTTTTCTTTTTGGTAGCATATTTTTGTATATTTGTTTCCCTATGGTTCAACCCGAGTTGTTTTACAGCTCAAAACACGTTCAAGAAGTGTTTTACTTAAAAAGGCCCAAATATTTGTTTCATACAGTCCCATTACATCGGAAAGTTGTAACAATTTCATCTACTTCAGTTCTAACAGGAAATCATTCCATCTGTTCGTTAAACAGAGAAGTTTATATAAAAAAAAAACCAACAAAAAAACCTATCAGATATAACACTTTCATCCAACAAAGGAATTCTTAAGGTTCATGAAAATATACAAGTGCTCATTTGAGGACATGTCTTTCCTTCCCAGTGGGAGGAAACAATGAAAAAGCAAAACTAATGCAACATTTCTGTCCCTCCACACTGAAAAAGTCAGCCAGATACAGGTACCGACTGCCACAGTGAGAAAAAGCAAAGTGAAGCCGTATCTCAAACACCCATGATCCTGAAGCTTTTGCTCCAGAGTAAAGCTGGTCCCCCTCCTGCTGCACAAACTGGGCCCACTAAAACCAGCAGCATCCCAGACTTTTCCAACACCCAACAACTTCTTACCTTGTTTAGCAATGTAAAACCATAAGCTTAGGACGAAAATCCTTTCAGCTCACCTGACAGTTGATGCCGTGAAAAGCCACAATTGAAGACTCAATAGTTGGAAGACTATTAAGCAAGTATTCTTTATTATGGCACCGGGCACACAGGGGATCTCTCCTCCAAACACGTGCACCGAAGAAACACAGTTACTAGGTATTTATGCTATGTTAACATACATATTACACTTCCAAGAAATGCTTATTATAGTAATGGTTTTTCCGAGAACTCATTAACATATGGTAATATCCTTCACATATGTTTGTTTGGCATCTCTCGGTGATTGGCGGGGTCTTCAGATTATCCTGCAGTCTCCTTCTTTCTGTAGTTTGTATACCTATTCTCCCAAGGCCTAAAGGGATTACTCAGGAGTCCCTTATCTTACAACAGTCCCAGTTATTCACAAAGAACCAAGACTTGTTTTGGTTGTGCAATGATTCTGACCACCTAAACTGATAACATCCCCTACATGTTACATTTGTTACATTCACAGGTATCACAGTAAAACACATAGGAAATGTTAACTTGCTCTCTTGAATAAAAGGGTGTCAATAATGCATGCTTCAGTATCATTTGCATCTACAATATACAATCCTGTTACTTTCTACTCAACCATGACTCAGTGCAACGTAAGCAAGTTCTTTTCACAGCAAGTAAATACTCACAGTCATCAGCAGATTCGTGTCATTAACTGATACAACAGCAAGAGAGCGTACATTTTTCTGTGGGTCTTGCAACAAAGTGAGCTTTCTTATAGTCTGTTCACTACAGAGTTAGGATTTATAGACTCGCCGTATGTCATCTGGCATATAGACTAAGTCCTATTTCAGTTGACTTCAGCAATTGGCTCCATTCACACAGTTTTATTTTCTGCTACAAACTGAGTTTCATTGTTGCAGACCATGTAGATACCCCTCTTACACAGGACACAGAAGCAGTGGGGTTCAGAGACACAAAATCTCCTAGTGCCTACCTCCTCCAGCCTGAAGCACTTCTTTTGCAAGAACTGGCCTTCACACAGAGAGAAGCTGCAACTTCATTAGTATCAAACAGCAAAAGCATGCAGCCACGGCTAACCATGATGGTGGGACAAAGCAGTTGTTTTTCAGGTTTTTCTTCTGTTTTCCACTTACAGCAGCACTGGCCAAACTCCTCAGAGCAGTTTCATTACAAGAAGCTACAATGGGTAGGGAAAAGAAGAGCACTGCACAACATCTCAGAATCAGGTTTTTCATTGGTTCAAACTGCGTGTTTCTCACCCAGTGCAAAGTCAAAAGAGAAAAGTCACAGTTGAGCTCTAAGGAAAAAGGAAAATGTAGTATCATTTACTCTTCTGTAACAGAAGAGCACTGCTAACAGGGGTGCGGGGAGGGCAGGAGAAACCTTGATCCTATTAGCACATTTTAAGGCTTTCTACATGGTCTGAAAAGCCTGCAGTTATCTGATCTAGTACTTTCGTGACAAATACTTACGAAGAACAGGGCAGACACAGTTCAATTACAGAGCAGCCGCTGTAACCTGTGCTTAGGCAGAGCAGCACAGTAGATCATGTGTGCTTGTCCAGGAAAAATCCTGGTGCGCAGCCACTTCAGGACCTGCCCATCATCCCAAGGTACCAAACAGGCTGCCCCAACATCCAGTCACAGCACCAGCTACAAAAGCCTAGCAAGACAGACATGCTTGACTTCCCAGTGTGCATACCTAGAAAAGTCACTCCAAAATGCATCTGCATCTCTACCACAGTCATTTACTCTGATTTTCCAGAGATACAATTATTGCTCAAACTAGAATTCTCAGGACCACCATTCTCAAAAGTGCTTGTTGACTTCTGCCCAGACTTAACAAGATATTTGACTTTCTGAAGCTGTATTTAATTTCTTTGTCACTATATTGCCTTTCCCTGATCTGCAGTCTCTTCTAACATTTCTTATTGTAAGCATCATTTTTCTCTTTCTCTTAACCATGTAAAAAGGCAGAAGTGTTGTGCATCTAGCAAGCCATTTCTGGAGAAACATGACTGTTTCAAATTCTTTTGGAAAGGAACATCCTGAAATATAGACAATGTAGGGCGATATCTCACCAATCATAAATCAATGTTTTGAAAAAAATCAGCATTCTGTTTTAAGCAACGTTGGATATTTCACAGTTATTTTGTATTCAAGCAGCCGGAAAAAAAATTTGAAAAGTGTTCTGAGATTAGAAGTGCAGTCTACCTACTTTGTCAAAAGTTTACAAAACACTGCAATCTGCCAGCACCCACGCATTTTTATGCAAACTAAGCCACCACAACTTGGAAAAAAGAAGAAACAAACACAAGAATAAGCTTATTAAAAAAAAAAACAAAAACAAAAACATTGAGCCTGTATTCAAGCAATGCCTTTAAATAAGAAAGAATGTAGAAATCATGACTGACAAGTCAAAACAAAGTGTGCCTTGCTAGTTTCATACTCTACTTTCTACAGGTAGTTTCTTCAAACTCAGTCATTTGGTAAACTAATACACCTGTACTAAGAACTCAGACAGCAAACTGTTTTGGAAACAGGGTAAGGTAGAAAGAGATGCTTTAACATAGTTTGGATTTCACATACAATGAGCAATGTAAGAAACCACCCAGTGATGAAACTAGGAGGCAGAGACAGGTGGAGCAGCTGATCATGCTTTGGCAGAAACATCATAAAACCATTATACTCCAACTCATACCTCATAAAACTCACTATGCAGCAGCAAAAGGTTTAAGCAGTAGGGAATGAGCTTAAGGGATTTATATTTCCCTCTAAAACAATACTTTAGTCACAAGAGACTTTACAGGGTAAAGTTATATCCTGCAAGGATAAATGAATCTGAAATTGCTTTGAAGGAATAAATATTTGTCCAAGCTCAGAAAATGCAATATATGAAAAAGAAGGTAAGCATCATATTTCAGGGTGTTTTACCAATGCATTTACCGATGGTCTATCCTCTTTCATTTTGTTCTTTAACTTAGACAGTATTATGGACTGCTATTGTTAATTTATGTCCTTTTGTTTTCCTAATGCCATGGAGATAGAAAGAAGGTCAGAACAAATGTATGACTATTAAAACCAAGAAATTCAGATGAAGTACCCACATGAAACTGCTTTATCAAAAAACAGAGGTCCACAAACATATATGAGAAATTCTGCCTGCCTTCTCACGTCAGAAATGTAACAGATTAGAAAGGTGCAACTTAAGGGAAAGAAGCACCTTTAGAGTGCTGCAGGAAGAAAAAAAGGAAATAGATATTAATTGTTAAACTCAGCTCTTCATTTCTTTCATGAATGAAGAGATTAAAAAGATGTTCCAAATAAAAGGGGATTTCTGACATTTAAAGAACGCAAAGGCAAAGACGTCTATGCACCAGTGCTTGAGCAGCAGTATTTAAAAAAAAAACAAAAAACAAAAAAACAAAAAAACAAAAAAACAAAAGAAAAAAGTTACCGCACAAGAGGGAGTGCATCAAGATTCACAAAAACATCTTTGCAACCAACGTTTCATTCATTTTCAGTAGTCTTGTCCTCGCTTGGCTGTACCATGAGTAGACAACCCCCTCAGCTAAGGGAAGAACACAAAGAGTTTAAGGGTAGAAATACAACCAGAACTGAGCAAATCAATATCTCTAGCACAGAAGTGGTGTTCCTCATTAGTCCATAGCTGAGGTGTTAATAGTGCCTTCTGATTGTTGCTTCTTGAGGGTTATAAAAATACGTAGAAAATTAAAAGAGTGTAAAAACACTTGGCTCTTAGAAGCAATAAATGAGGAAGAGCTGAGAAGTGCTGAGGTAACCTTGCTGTTAACTAGTAATATAATTTAAACAGGAAGGTTCTGCAGATCTTGTATTCCTCAATCTGTCCTATTTGCCAGGCTGTAATTGCCATCCTGGAGCACTAATAAGCCAGACAATAGCATACATCTGGCTACTGCTGTCAAGGAAGAGCTTTTTAAATTCAAATTATCACCAAAATAGTTGGGCAAATAGCAGTGCTCTCCATATATGGTTCCCAGTATAACGGGTGAAGTGAAAGCTATTTTGATTGTACACTGCTTTTTATATTTTGATTACCTCTTCTTTTAATTGATGCAATCTTCTAAAAGAAAATTATAATGAGCTGTGATAGCCACTTAACAGTCTAGGTGGATGAATGTATATCAAGATACTCCCACACTTCTGTGGTATTTTCACTTTCACCTATTTGCTGCTACTTTTTCCCCTCCCTCCTTATATGCAGTGAAACATGTCACCATCTCATGTGGCAAAACCCTGAATTTAGAAGCAAATGAGCCGCTGAACCTGAGGCAAAGAACAGCAGATTGAGTTGAGGTGTCTTCTGCTTATTGCAAACTTACAAGCAAAACAACTAAATAAGAATACACATTTTAGATGCGAATGTCCTATTCCATTTCTGTGTACTGAACCAACCGAGGACTCGAGCGAAGCCTGTTCAGTGACAAAGGGCTCTGGAGTCACCTGTTAATGACATACAGCTCAGCACACTCCCGCATCGCTTAGTACCAAAATTGGTTCTTTCTTTCCTGGGACAAATGAAGACCAAGGTCAGAAGTGCAGTAAATAAGCAGCTGTCACTGAAAGCACTGGATCAGGAACCAGCCGTTACCTTCAACAACTCCCAGTAACTTTAAGAGAGTACAATCAATAGCAAGAGCGCCGTCTCAGAGATTATGCAAGCATAGATATAAAGTGAACGCTGTCAACGGTCAATTTGGCTACAGATTAGGCTGCAGCTGCACATTAGGCAGAGCAGTACAATATACAGCAAACATGCCTTCTGCCGTATACTACAGAGAAGAAATGGACCCACATGACAGAAAACAGAGGAAAAAACAAGTAATAGAAGCAGAGTTCACCAAAAACTGGGGAAAACATTTCTTATGAAGGATGCACAGTTAAGGCAGAAATTGAGGGTACACAGATGGTAATGAGTACAACTGCCCAGTGGAAGGCAAATTGATGAAGTTCAGGGCATTTGAAAAAGTAGAGCCAGACTGTCTGTCTACGACTTCAGAAACCTCCACAATACGAACTGCATACCCTGCTGCTGCAGTAGTTTCAAATATTTCAAGACAAGAATAATATCCTTGATTACAGAACAGGAAATACATGTTTTTCATTAAGAAAAAAGGGTAAGGTACTGAAGCAGTAACAAACAAGGCAGATATGATGCTCCCCCCCATAGGAGATATGGTGATATATTTGACACATCTTCATAGGGGAAACTATTCCAGACAAAGCCAGGACTAGAAGAACTGGTTTGAGGAAAAACAGGAATAGAACTGGAAAGGAACAAGCGTGGTGGAGCACAGTTCCCATACCCAGCATTGGAAAATCCATGTATAAGTCTTAGGGAGTGTAAAGCAGTCAGTTGGGTGGTTGTCCATTCAAGAAAGCAAGTCATACCTAAGTTTATTGCTCCAAAGCTTTTAAGATGTGCCTGTCTTGATGTTTTTCAGGTTTTAGGAGGGCTTATTGCACACATGTCAAGTTGGATCTATGTATTCAAGTAAAGCTAAGAGGATCCTGAAGAGCTTTGAGAGTACCAGGGAGAAAGGTACAACACACAAGTGCTTCCTTTATAAGGCTGATTCAGATACAATCAGACTGATTAGCTCCAGCCCCAGCCCTGACCATAATGGGCCCAGAGTGGTTTTCTGAACACTCGGCAGAGTATTTCTAAATCACGTTCCACACAACCCCAAATAACGGGAGGGCTTCCTGGCCACGCTACAGACACCAGCCACTGGCTGGCCCATGCACTTGCGTGGCACGGTAGCCAACAGGACAAGCCTGCTCAGAACCAGACACGCTCACCCACACACAGCTCACATGAGCCCAATAGGGATGGATCTGCGCCTGTATTAGCAAATCCCCCAGCTTTTTACTGACTCTGTACAACGAGGGAATACATGCACTGGTCTCGCACACAAATGGACTGGATGCACATGGCATACCACTAGCTCAAGCTCTGTTCCACACAAAAACTTTTACACTGCCCTAAATCTGAACTACGCAAAGTTACAGCATAATTAGTTCTGCCTCTCTTTTGTCCAAGAAGGAAAAGAAAGTTTGGGTTGGCTAGGGACAGAAGAGTTGCTCAGTTTTTCCATAAAGTCCCTATACTTTGTAAGCTGACTGAGGAGAGAGGGAAGACAGGACATCAACTCTTCCTAGCACTTCCCTGAACTGCACTATCCTCTGACAACACTCCCTCAGCCCATGCTTTCTCCACTGCAACTGTTAAAAAAAGTGCTTGGTTTAATCCTTGAGAACGACGAAATTGCATACTGCCTACACTGCTCAAAAACACTGACCAAGTTCTTACTTGATTTAACAAGTTCCTAAATGCAGAAAATCCTCAAGCCCTCAAATGAAACCTAAGCTCACCACCTTTTAAGACAATGCTAGAAATGAAGCAGATCTCACCAGAGGTTTGCTTACTCTGGGAAACCACAGGCAAAAAGCAATGTAACCATTTTCTCTACAAAATGCATTGTGGAAGCAGAGGACACCAAGGAGGGCAGGAAACTACTTAAGCAAAAGGACAACGCTGGCACAATAACAAAAATGAATACATAGGCCTTAAATAAGCATAGATTATAACCAAGAGGCACAGTAATTTGGGCAATCAGCCTTATGCTGAGAGGAGAAGAGGAATATTAACCAGGACATGCTTTGTTTTGCAAAAGGGAATTTTCAGCATGGCAGCTGCAGTAGCAGGCAGACAGATTCAATGACCCAAAAGGTCCCTTAAAGCATTATATTCCTGCGAGAATTTTAACAACAAATTCACTTGTTTGAGGACTTGGATGAAACAATTTTCTAAACCTCACTCGACAGAAAACAAACAGAGCTTAATCAGGAGTAGAATACAGGTGAACAGAGCAGATCTATCAGCAACACATTTATGGGAGTCTAGGACAGGAGGCTGTCTAACAAGAGATGTCTTGCAAAGACCCTGCCAAGCCTCTGGATTGTATTTTAAAGACTATGTCCACTGTTTCCCATTTACTTTTTAATAGTTTCGTTGCAAAAGTCGCAACAGGTTTTGTTTAAAAGGCAAAGAACAAATTCAGTTTCAGATACTTATAAGAAAACAAAATAACTAAAACTTGCATTATTTTAAAGAGCAGTGTAACCCCTACAGAATAGAACATTTAAGAAATAATACAATGTAACACTGAACGACAGAAACAGCACAGAACATGGGGAACACGACTTTAAGCCACTACCTAACAACATATTCGAAGAGACAAGATCTGTTGTTCCCAATAGTTTTTTCCTCTTCCTCTCCAGTTCTACCCATTTCAAAAGGAGTCAGAGTGCATGGCTATATTGGAGCAGATTAAAACCTAATGAGCAATCTTTTGCCATTAGACTTGCCTTCCTAACTTAGAGAGTCAACTTTTGACCTTATAGTCAAGCAGTGCTATTTTTGTTTCCAAGAACTTTCAAAGACAATTTTCCAGATTTTGCGTTCCTTATTACAAATGATTTCAGAGTCCAAAATTCATTAGCTGTGCTTCACCAGCTCCTAATTGATACCATTAGACAATATAACCAACTCCTTTGAGCTCTGACACTTCTGAAATACAGAAAGTAAAAAGAGTTCTTGTTTTTCTCCTTTATGTATATGACAGCTACAGAACAATGCATCAGCTACTGGTTGCAATAGGACTGAAGAGGCGGG
>Ga0065711_1051596_pt1 | contig 10317 bp, 5 predicted proteins | sample Hoacrofraction12_FD_59098 | JGI IMG/M metagenome (GOLD analysis project Ga0065711, IMG submission 59098) | Hoatzin crop microbial communities from Cojedes, Venezuela - Epithelial fraction 12 v2 (version 2) | ecosystem: Host-associated > Birds > Digestive system > Esophagus > Crop | place...
CCCCCGCAGCGAGCAGGGACACCGCTAACTAGATCAGGTTGCTCAGAGCCCTGTCCAACCTGGTCTTGAATGTTTCCAGGGATGGGACCTCCACTACCTCTCTGGGCAACCCGTTACAGTGTTTCACAAGCCTCATTGTAAAGAATTTCTTCCTTATATCCAGCCTAAACCTATGCTGTTTTAGTTTAAAACCATTACCCCTTGTCCTGTCATTGCTGTCTCTACTAAAAAGATTGTCCCCATAGTTATGTAAGGTTTTGTTCTATTAGATGTATGTGGAAATTAAAGTGAGGCCACTTTTTGTGGGTAATGAAATTAACTGTATTAACCCATATATATGTCCTCTCTGATTTTCTTGACTTCAAGAAACGCTAGTGCTCCCATCAGTCTCCAGGTTCCTGCTACTGCTGTACACTGTATTTACAAAGTATGCATCAGGCTGCAAGATGTGACTGATGCTTTTTTGAGAGAAAAACCTAGCAGCTCCCAGTTCACTAAAGTGTTGAGAGGTATCATATAGTTGTGAGGGTGGCTGAGATGGCAGCAAGGCAATGATGAAACTTAGATTTACACTACACAAACCCATCAGATATGTTCCGCATGGGCAACTGTATTGCCAAGCACACAGTCCATGCAATCCCAGGCTTTCTCTTTTCTAGAAGAATCTAAACTCAATTCTTCTAACATTTTGGCAGTCATTTTCTAAACCTCTTGTATTATCGTTCCTGTTCTCTGGAGTTCCTACATTTGGTCAGAAACCTTTTGAAGCTGTGCTGCTCCAAACTGAACACTAGTTTTAAGAAAATGTAATTTCTTTGCTATGCCTCTCACGGGAAAGTACTGAGTCCCTGAGACGTGTGTATCGAGGGAAGCAGAATGATGGCAGTACCGCATTCCTACAAATCTTCCCAGCTAATACAATTGTGACTCTGACTGTTTTTACAACTATCAGATATGAAGGAAGGGTTAACCCCAGGTAGCAGTTGGGTAGCAGATGGAATGAATCCAACCACAGAAGACAAAAAGACTTTGGAGTGGTGAGAAATGGGGAGGTGACATCCTGCCAGAGCACACCACACTTCACATGGCGCACAGAGATTTTGTTCCTACAGCACACAGTCAGGGAATCCCTGAAATGGGGACAGATAGCAGACACGTCTTGGAAGGAAGCCTAATGAACTAGCAGCTGCAGCAGTGACTGACTTATTTACAGTGACACTAAAAGAAATAACAATTTATTTCCCTGGGGAGCTTAGTAACACAGGATTTGCTCAGACTTCAAACGCAAATCAGTCCAAAAGGCCAATGCCTTAGAGAAACTGAAAAGATACCAAATGCTTTATAGACTGGAGTAGCTCACAAATTGTCTTTTGAAGGTGGAGATGGACCAGTAGCATTTCCACAGGATGGCTGTTCAATATTAACTGTAAATAAACTGGCTCACAGAAACTGGGGAACTAAGCACCCCGCCTGCCTTCAAATCTGAACTTGGGAATTGCTGGTTTTGACAATGTAGCTGTAGCTTCACATAAGAAGCTGGGATTGTCAAAAACCCTGCTAAAGTTGAAAGTGAGCTGCATCCTTTGATTTCCCCTCCATATTCATCAGGCCAAGCAGCCTGTGACAAGATAGCTGTCTGACCTGATATAAATTTCTCCATGAATCCATCCCATCTGTTTTCTTATTTTTTTATAGACATTACAAATTAAATAGCACTAATGTTTTTCTGGGAATCATAGTAAGCAATTATCAGATTTTCCTCTTCTCCCTTTTAGGTCTGTCCTTCTCTAATGAGACCCGTCTGTCTTCCACGACATCTCAAAGACAATCAATAACGCAAATGAACTATCTCCTCTGTACACTCTCACCCTTCATAATCTAATTCTTTTAGTGCAAAGGAAAAGGTGCTTTAGGAATAGGTAAAATATAGACTGATCAATGCATCCCTCAGCAGACCTCTGGCATCCTGCAAATGCGTCTCCAGGCCTTGCATATTACAGACAGGACATACAGCATAATATAGTTTAGCAGCAATGTTTATTCTCACTAAAGCAGAGGTAATTAAAATCACCACATGTACAGAGGCACTTACAATTTTATGTCACAGGCAAACTTGGGGAAAAAAAACCAGGTTTAGTACAAAATAAGACAAAATATGTTGAATTTATTATCACCACTGTTGCAGGTTCTGTACTGTTCAAAACATCTATAACTAGTAGGTACTCATTCTCATGTCCTGCTGGTAGCTCAGAAGTATTGCTGCTTCACTGACTTATCCACTCTTTGCCTGACTGCGGTAATATTTTTAATTAAAATTCTTTAATTCATCTTTTCATTCTTACAGCATTGATTTTTTTAAAAAATAATCCATGCTCTCCTTTTTGCTGCTTTCTATTAACAATTAAATCACCTGTTTTCCAGGAAACTATTGTGATGATATAGATGTAAAATAACATGGTGGTTTCGTAAAAATAATTCATTTTGTCCTGAAAGTCAGTTCACACTGACTTATGTTAGTTGAGTGCCCCTACGAAAAATCAAAATCAGAGCCACTAATTTGCAAAAAATCAGATCCACTTGTAAGTAGTATAAAAAAGCCATGAACTTTCTCCACCTTGGTGGAAGATAAGGAAAATATGGACAAGACAGAGATCGGGTTTTTTTATATTTATGAGGCCTCATCCTTAAAAGAGGTTGCTATTATTTTTAAAACATTTAGGTGACATATTTATTAAATAGTTAAAATAAATGGTTGTGATAGATGAAGACTTACTTTTATGTTCTAGAAGCTAGGAACCCAAGCACAGCAAACCAATCTTCAATAGTAACAAGCCAATCTGTTGCCTTTCCTAACTCCATTTACCCATACCTAATTACACAATGTCTCTTCCAGTATTCTTATTAAATATTAACCCAGAAAAATAACCACTGAATTATAGAAAGAGCAAAACATCAACTGAAACAGAACAGCTTTGACAAAGGGAAAGACAGCAAAAATGGTTTCTGTTCTAGACAAGCTACAATTATTTTGGTCCATATCATATAAATGGAAGAAAATACAAGGTAAATAATTTTCCATTTATTGATTTGTCATTTACCTCGTCAAGACGTCCTGAAATATAACAATTCTACAATTACTCATCAGCCTGCTAGGCTTTTTAACTAGTTTTCTTTCACTATACCTACAGGCAATGTAACTCATGACCTTACACTATCAACGGCTTTTAAAAAACAAAACAAGGTGCAGAGACAAGACACTACTTTTGTGAGGCATTTTAAGAGGTTCTTGAAAAGTACTTTGCTGTCCTTCATCTCTTTACACTAACAGAAGCCAGAACTACAAAATTAATCAGACTACATCTTCTTCAGTATGACCCAATCACTAGTGGCCCACATGGTGAATCTGGTCTCTCAAATTTTGTCAGTGCCAGTTACTTTTCCTTGGAGAAGAAAGAAAATGGCTTTTTGGGAAATGAACAGTCTTTTTATACCTTCTTGCAAAGGATGGGGAAAGGAAAAAATGCAGACAGGCATCCTAAAACTGGGATTCCTTGGAAAATCACTAAGGGTGGGCTGCTTTGATATGGCAATTTCATAGACTTGAGTTGTTCTAGACAGAAGAAGATTACTCTAAACTTTTTAAAACAAAGTAACTTGTAGGGAACTATGACTTTAATACTCATTAACAATAACAGAATAAAACCCAAACATCGTGCTGTCTGCCCAAAGAGCCACATGGCAGTCAACAAAGACCGAGGCCACACAGGTTAAACAAACTGTGAGTCTTAGAAGGGAAGAGAAGGTGTAAGAATAATGTCATCCAGAAATGAAAAAAAAAATGCAAGTTTATAATAATTACTGTAAATAAGGAGATAAGAAATATAGAACCTTGTTAAGAGAGTTGTTCAGCAGATTTCAAGATGGTAAGTGCTGACTAATATTTTCAGGGAATGAAATCCACTCCTCAGGAGAAAAAAACCTTCAATCATATTGATCCATTAGGTGATTACATGAAAAATAATATTTATTATACAGAACAGTTAATGTCTGTCTAAATACAAACCAGAAATATTTATATATGTATGTCACATGATAACAAGGGTGGAATTCTTTACATTCCAATAGCAATACCAGACAATGTTGCAGACTTTAATTTAAAATCACTGTCTCCAGATAAATTGCATGCAAAACTTCTGAAAGTGCTGCCTGACAAGCTTTGTGCACCATTAACATTGCTTTTCAGCAATTCTTGAAACACTCTGTCAGTTTCAGAATGGTGGTAAAGAGCAAACACGTTTCAGCTTTTAAAGAGGGCAATTATAGACCTGTCAGCTGGATGTCAATCATATGCAAAATAATGGAATGGATGGTACAAGACTATAATTAAGAATTAAAACAGGATAACATAATTTATGCCAATCAACCTGGATTTATGAAAAATACATTCCATCAAAGTAATTTGATTTCTTATTCAAAATGAGGTTGCAAGCTAGGTTGACAGTGGTGGTAGACAACACTCTCAATATAAAATATGTAGATTTCTATATGGCATGTGACTGATAACATGCAATATTTGATTAAGAAATCGCAACAAATCAACTTTTAGACTGCACATCAAATGGATTAGTATACTTGTTAGGTCTCAAACGTATGGTGAGAGGAAATTATCATCAAGTACTTGTGTTTCTAGTGGAAGTTTCGCAGAGTTTTTCCTTGGCTGTACACATTTTAACAATTGTTTATTATCTCTGGCAAACAAAGTAATTTCTAATAGAATGTCACAAAGATCGACGATTGCTTAGATAATGAGAAGGACAAGTCACTGATGAAAAGCAATCTGAATTGTATTGTAAGGTGGGCATAATAAAACCAGGTATTTATGATGTAGTCAAAGATTAAGGTACACATTTAGGAACAAAGGAAGTGGTCTTTGCTTAAATGGTGGCAGCTTCAGAAACTGTGGCAAAACAATTATCCTTGAACACATAAATAGGTCAATAATGAGAAAGGGAAGGCTATGCTACTAGCCTTTTCTCATTAAAAAATCATTTGTAGAGAATGATGCAAAATATGATAGCAAAATCCATTAACTGGGAAATAAAAGAAAGAAAAACAATAAAAGAAATGTAATTCCTTCCATCAAAAACTCAGGGAACTTAGCCTGGCTTACAACAAAGAGATTAAGGGAGTCCTATTGATCAGGTAAGAATTTATATGGGAGAGAAAATTTCACGATGGTCTCTTCAGCCTTGGCAACAGGCAGCTGATAATAGAGCAATTCAGAATAGAAATAAATCCACTTTTTTAAAGATTTAAAACTAGGCAGCTGTTAGAGTAATTGTCCCATGTGGAAAAAGATTCTACATCACTGACAGCCTTCTAAATCCAGACTCCAAGCCTTTTATTAATAATCATATCTAGTACACAGAAGAACTAAATCCAGAAATTCTTAGAAACTTTATTACGTACAAGTGAATCATAAAGGACATCTTCCCTTTTTTCATCTTTTTATCCAGATACATATGACACTTTTTCAGTATTTTGAAATATCTAGACTGAACTTTTGTTCAGGATCATGTCTCATGTAATACAATTTACCTTATTAAATACATGCTATACCTATTCAGCATGATATATCACTTACAAAGTATCTTCTAAGATTTAGAACATTCCTGTAAAACTAACCGGATAATGCAAGGGTGAAAACACACTTTAGAATGCCATGTTGCTATGCAGAAGATATTTCATTAGAAATAAAACTCCTCTCATCAGTAATCTTTACTGTTCAAGATTTTTTCTCAATATGCAGTTTGTTAAAATGATGTAACCTATTAACCATGTTTGAACTATTTTGTAAACACAAATCAAGCTAATGGGAATTCATCTTAACATTCACTAAGCCTCTCAAGAAAATCTTCAAATAGGCAATTTTCCATTAGACTGGTAAACTCGTGCAAAAGTGCTAATCCCAGTCTATATACTGGGAACTTAATATGGGGGAGAGGAAGGGGAAGAAATAATATTGATCATTGCTCATTAAAATGTGTTGGAATTATGAACCCAGAGAAGTAAACAGAATATAATTCTAAAACATTATCTTTCCAGTAAGTAGAATATAGAAGATTAATGCCTTAAATGTCAAAGGTTTCCAATATAAAGAAAAATATCAATCTTTGTGTTAAGTTACGCATCTCACTATATACTCTTATTCCTCTGTAGGCTATGGCCTAGAAGCATGGCTACAACAGAAATGTTTGGCCACCATCACCACAAAGGGAAAAGAATTAAAAATTTAAGCTGCATTTTCAAGCTCAATTGAAGAAGAACTTGACATACTGCAGTAACACGACAAGTCAATGTCAAGGAAAGGTTCCAGAACAGAAATTCACTAGCAGCCTGAAGCAAAATACTAACTGCAGCCATTGCTGTCCCTTTGCACCATTCTCCCTTTGTCACAACTTTGGTTAAGAAAGGTCTATAGCAGATACAAGGGCAAGTACAATTGCACTTGGCATTTTTTGATTGCAAAAAGAAAAATGGAAAAAAATTGAAAGAAAAAAAAAAGAAAAAAGGATGGGAAAAAAAGGAAAAGGATTTGCTAGCTTTGTCTTCCCAAGAACAACAAGAGCTTGTCAAACTCAAATAGATGAACTGAGGAAAACTGTGTGACTCACCCTCTGGTTAAGAAACTGGCAGACCAGGTTAGGTAATCCAGGTGTTCGTTCAGGCACCTAACTCTGCCACGCAGACATATATTTAGAAGATGAGTGCTAGTGACCTGTCCTATAACGTGTTTAGTTTCAGAGTCCCAAAGCTGAAATTCACTAACCTTGATTTTGTTTGCCTGTTTTTGTTTTTTTTGTTTGGTTTTTTCTGTTTTTTCCCCCTAGGTAAATTTTGTCCTTTTGATCATAGAATCATAGAATGGTTTGGGTTGGAAGGGACCTTAAAGATCACCTAGTTCCAACCCCCCTGCCATGGGCAGGGACACCTTCCACCAGACCAGGTTGCTCAAAGCCCCATCCAGCCTGGTCTTGAACACTGCCAGGGAGGGGGCAGCCACAGCTTCTCTGGGCAACCTGTGCCAGTGTTTCACCACCCTCAGGGTGACAAATTTCTTTCTTGCATCTAATCCAAATCTACCCTCTTTCAGTTTAAAGCTGTTACCCTTGTCCTATCACTACCTGCCCTTTTAAAAAGTCCCTCTCCAGCTTTCCTGTAGGCCCCCTTCAGGTACTGGAAGGCTGCTAGAAGTTCTCCCCAGAGCCTGCTCTTCTCCAGGCTGAACAGCCACAACTCTCTCAGCCTTTCCTTACAGGAGAGGTGTTCCAGCCCTCTGATCATTTTCCTGGCCCTCCTCTGGACCCACTCCAATAGGTCCATGTCTTGCCTGTGCTGAGGGCTCCACAGCTGAACACATGACTCCAGGTGGGGTTTCACCAGAGCAAAGGGGCAGAATCACCTCCCTCTACCTGCTGGCCACACTGCTTTTGATGCAGCCCAGGATACGGTTGGTCTTCTGGGCTGCTAGAGCACACTTCCGGGTCATGTTGAGCTTTTCATCAACCAGCACCCCCAAGTCCTTCTTGGCAGAGCTGCTCTCAATCCATTCCCTGCCCAGCCTGTATTTGTGCTTGGGATTACCCCGACCAATGTGCAGAACCTTGCACTTGGCCTTGTTGAACTTCATGAGGTTCGCACAGGCCCACCGCGACAGCCTCTCAAGGTCTCTCTGGATGGCGTCCCTTCCCTCCAGCATGTTGACCACACCACAAAGCTTGGCATCATCAGCAAACTTGCTAACTCAATTCCACTGTCCATGTTGCCAACAAAGATGTTCGGCAGTGCCAATCCCAATACCAATCCCTGAGGAAGACCATTCATCACTGGTCTCCACTTGGACATCAAGCCATTGACCACAACTCTTTGAGTGTGAACAGACAATTCCTTATCCACCAAGTGGTCCACCCATCAAATCCATGTCTATCCAATTTAGAGACAAGGATGTCACGCAGGACAGTGTCATATGCTTTGCACAAGTCCAGGTAGATCACATCAGTTGCTCTTCCCTTATCCAACAATGCAGTAACCCTGTCATAGAAGGCCACCAAATTTGTCAGGCATGATTTGCCCTTCGTGAAGCCATGTTGGCTGTCACCAGTCAATTAAGTTAATTAACTAAATGTCTGTGCAATGCAAAGTCTATGAATTTGGGTTAAGAAAATACATTTTACACAAAGGAGAAATTTCTGCCAATGTTATCTTTAAGGAAGTCACTCCCTTTTAGCATCTTCTAGCAGCAGCGCTTCTCAGTCACAGGAAAGGTTTTTGTCACAGCTATTCCATTTGCACAGTAACTACTTGTGGAGAATATAAATCTGTGATCTCGTTTACCCGTGCTTCTGTTACAGAAATCCTCACAAATAAGATGAAGAAATACACACACAACCTTTTTTGTTTTTACTACCACCATGGAATCTTGTTCTGTTTTTAGATTTCCAGTGTCTCACAGAACTACCAAAGATTGCTTCCAAATGAGGTGTGTTACTGATTGAACTGCAAGTGGTATAGTCTCTGCTGTGTTTCATAGGTACTGTTGATTACCGATCTGCTTGGCCTTGTGCACGCACATATATATATATATTCCTATACAATCATAAGACTCATAGAATCATTAAGGTTGGAAAAGACCTCTAAGTTCATCAAGTCCAACTGTCAACCCAACACCACTATGCCTGCTAAACCATGTCCTGAAGTGCCACATCTACACGTTTTTTGAATACCTCCAAGGATGGTACCTCAACCAATTCCCTAGACAGCCTATTCCAATGCCTGACCACTCTTTTAGTAAAGAAATTTTTCCTAATACCAAATTTAAACCTCCTCTGACACAACTTGAAGCCATTTCCTCTCATCCTATCGCTAGTTACTTGGGAGAAGAGACCAACACCCGCCTCACCGCAACCTCCTTTCAGGTAGCTGTCGAAAGCGATCAGGTCTCCCCTCAGCGTCCTTTTCTCCAGACTAAACAATCCCAGTTCCCTCAGCTGCTCCTCATAGGATTTGTTCTCTAGACCCTTCACCAACCTTGTTGTTCTTCTCTGGACACACTCCAGCACCTCAATGTCCTTCTTGTACTGAGGGGCCCAAAACTGAACAATGTATTCAAGGTGCAGCCTCATCAGCGCCGAGTAGAGGTGCACAATATATATATATATTTTTATATATATATAGTGTGTGTGTATATATATATACACACAACACTAAGAAATCTTAGTTGCATTTTATCAGCTCATATCAGGGAAATGCTTCTTTACTTTTAATATCATTTACTACATTATGGTATGCTATTCCATTTGTGCAACTGTCACACTTAGGGAAGTTTAGGAGATGACTCAGATCACTGACTGTGTAAATGCTTACTTCTGCAATTTTGTCAGTTTACGGGAAAACATAAAACTCCTGCTAAAACTCAGGATACGATGCTATGTCAGTTAGTGAACATATTTGTTTCTATTCAACACAACTGCCAGGAAATAACACATAAAACTGATTTGAAATTATGACAGAATTACATGAAGTCTTCAACTGAAATATTTACTGATAGGCCATTCAATGCTGCATTCATGTGTAGCTATAACAAGATACTTGGGAATCAGATGAGAAATTAATGCTTGTATTTTGTTTTCACGTTTTCAGTCATGAATCTGTAAATATTTGAATTTACTGTTTTATGTGGTTGGCTTCAATGTTACTCAATATAGCTAATGACAGATACATTTAATTTATTCTCAGTGCAACTAATGGCTTTTGAAGTACAGGAAATGTTCATTGTGTACATACATCCATCACCTTTTGACATGTAAATGGATCACTTGAAAATTCATGTTTACGTTACTGATTTGCTGTCCCGTAAATATTTCAACATTTATTATTCTGCTCAGCTGGACAACTTTCCATAATTATTCTAGTAAGTGTGTTCCATTGCATATGGAGCTCAAAGAAAATTGATCAAAAATCTTAATATTTGCTTCATATATTTATCCAAGCTGAAGAGTAAAGACGGATGACACTGCGTCCTGGTTTTGGATGGGATAGAGCTAATTTTCCTCCCAATAGATGCTGTGTTTTGGATTTAGTACAAGCATGTTGATAACACTGATATTTTCAGCTGTTGCTATGAAATCAAGGACTTTTTCCGGTTTCTCATATTGAGCTAATGAGCAGGTGTGCAGGAGCTGGAAAGAAGCACATCCAGGAGGCCAGCCAAGCTGGCTAACAGAAAAAATCCATACCATAGATGTCATGCTCAGTTTA
>Ga0065711_1051597_pt1 | contig 10317 bp, 2 predicted proteins | sample Hoacrofraction12_FD_59098 | JGI IMG/M metagenome (GOLD analysis project Ga0065711, IMG submission 59098) | Hoatzin crop microbial communities from Cojedes, Venezuela - Epithelial fraction 12 v2 (version 2) | ecosystem: Host-associated > Birds > Digestive system > Esophagus > Crop | place...
AGGAAGTTCTGTCTGAACATGAGGAAGAACTTCTTCCTTCTGAGGGTGACAGAGCACTGGCACAGGCTGCCCAGGGAGGTTGTGGAGTCTCCTTCTCTGGAGATATTCAAGACCTGCCTGGACAAGGTCCTCTGTAGCCTGCTGTAGGTGACCCTGCTTTGGCAGGGGGGTTGGACTAGATGACCCACAGAGGTCCCTTCCAACCCCGAACATTCTGTGATACTGTGAACAGGGTTTTTTTGTGACATAACTGCGTTCCAACACTGACTGTCTGAAAAAAAGATTGAATTATTACAATTTGACACATCTGTACTAAAAAATAGCATTATTTTTTGTTTTAACATCTTGTTTCTAGTCTTAAAGTATTTATATTTGCTTTTGTGTGCTAGATGAATCTGATGGTACTGAAACACTGAGTACATTCTAGTTACTGTAGCCCAGTGGTAGTTCAGAATGTCAATAATTTAGTTACTCTCATCTTTCTACTGACAATTAGTGTGTACAAGTTATACAGTCAATTTTTTAAAGGATGTCTGAGGAGTAATACAAAAGTAAAAACGTAGAACAGTACTAAAACATGTTTCCAAGAAAGCTTGTAATTTGCAGGAAATCTGTGAGTTGCTTAGTGTAACACAGAGTGCTGGGGAAGAAAGTCTTCAGCCAAACAGCTTGGCTGCACAGATTTACAGGCTACTTCTGAGTGATATGTGGTTTTGTTCACTTTCCCATTGCCACCCATTATCTAACAGTGCTAAGTCTTCCTATTCAGAGAGATGATCCTTCAACTGTCAAATCTATATTCTATTATTTTCTCTATTGCTCAACCTGTCTTTTTTAAACATGACTCCTGAATTTCACTGCAGGTTGATTATTAATTTTATCAAAGAAATTCTTGCAAAGCTTTTCTCCAAGAAGGAAACTTGTTAGATAAAATCAAATTACCTCTTTGGAGGAGGAAAATAGGCTTTTTAACATAAAAGCAGATAGACATAAAACAGTGACTCAAGTATTAATGTAAATGTAAACCATAGTGAAATTTTCTCTACATTCTGATTTGACTCTTTTTCACATGTGTTTTCAGGACATAGAGATATCTGATCAAACTTATGTTTTCAAATACAATTAAAATTCTGATATCAAGTTCTTATCAGAGCTCTATGCTGACAACACAGTACAATTACCTTGAACCTCTGGTGCTAAAACTGTCTCTTCAGGACATTAACTCACATTCAGGCAAATACAGACTAATCACCATACAGAAGACACAAAAATTGCCAGAATTTCTGGGAGAGTGCTTCCTTCGATATTATTAAGGAAATGAAGCTTTGACTACCCTGCAAGTTAAGTTATTTCTACAGAAAAAACAGCTGTCGTCCAGCCTTTCTCCAAAGCAAGTTCTTCTTCTGAGAGCACTGCGGCTTACCAGGTTGATGGGACATTGCTGAAAGCAAGCATGAGCTTTGCAGGTTCCTCACTTTCTCATTCCTTGTGTGAATAGGCAGCAACTTACAGCTTTAGCTAGGAGTTTAATTAGAAGTGAGACTCACTATGCCACCACAGAGATGTAAGGGGTGTTCTGCCACCACCGCCACTTCTCTCCCTTATCAGGGATCCATAGCACAGTAGGTGAGCAAGAGTAACATATGTAAAACTTTTTCATTGGAAAGGTGAAGGTAAAGCTCAGGCAATGCAGTGTTTGTCATGGCTGGAAGTCAGACCTGTGGGAACAGGATATGTTAACTGACTTGACAATTTGTGTTTGCTCAGTTCACTCATGAAGTTAACACAGTACATTGCAACAGCACTTACCAGTCAATCAGCCAGACAGGCCATAAAAGGCACATCTATTTTCCTGCCTGTTTACACCGGCTATTTGTTAAAACAATATTAAGATAAGGCAAAAATAGTCCTTGCAAAAAATCTCCACTAGGAATTTTTTGAAGGAAAATCCTTCATGTTTTTAATTTAGAGTATGTGTGAAGATCACTAGAAATAGATTGGAACTCCACAGCCACAACCTTGGAGGCTGAGTAAGTTTCTCAAAGGAAATCTTTCTGCTAGCTGCAAGGCAGGAAGGGAAAGTATTCTCACTTGCTAAAATCTGTGCATTAACCTTTCTCATCTGTGTATATAGCTACATCTTGTAACAAGGACACATATATATACTAACAAGGGCTGCAGTTAAGACATAAGGCATGTTTTTATTTGGGCAAGAGAGAGAAAGAAAAAAAGTAATGCAATTCCTATTGAATTCTGTGTTTGTATGATTGAATTGATGAAGCAAAGACACACTAACCTTGTTTTCTTTATTTAGGAAGGTATTATCCTTGGTCACTTTTTTGTTTCCCATGGGGAATGAGCTAGCTTTTGTTCATGGAGCCATATTAAATCTCATTCTTGCAGCAGACCTTGCTTTCTTTTATAAGTAAATGTTCGGACACTGTCTCCTCCCAGTGAAAAAAAAAGGGGTTTTTTGGTTATTTGGGGTGAAATTCTCTTTCTTGTGTCCCACCTGCTCCCTCCTTTAGACTCACAGGTTATTTCACTTCTTAAAAAGGCTACCAGACCTGTTTTGTTCTGTGCACCTTTCCCTTTCTGAAGAGTACCATAAAGTCAGTCGCCACTTCTTTTAGGTTCCTGGTTTTCTGACTAGTTTTCCTTTTATTTTATCACACTTTGAATCTTTGAAGACTTAATGCGTTATTCTGACCTAGACAGTAATGACAGAGATTTCCACACTCCAAGCTGTTAGCCTATACTTTTGCATATTCTACTGCATTGCTCTGCACTCTGCAGTGCTGACCCCATCTCATAAATACTGTAGACTTCAACAAAGTCTTTATTACAAAAAGATCCTACACATTAAGTCTATTTTTATTTTTCTGCTCTTACTTTTTTCTCTTTTTGTCAAAAATTTACATCATGTCCCTGGATGAATTGATAAAGAAAGTTATACTTCTTGCTTTCTTTATTGCACTGTAACTCCCACTGGGATTTATCTTTTGCTTGTGAGCATCCCCTACTGTCCCTCTTAGAATGAGTTGTTCAGATAGGATTTTGCATACAACAATAATACTAATTAATAATAATTCAGTAATATACATACATACATAACATAACAACAACAGTGTAACATAATCCATATAATAATAAATCAATTGTCCTCAAATCTGGACCCAAATGCCAAAACTGTGAGAGTCAAACTCTTCAAAAGAAAATGAGAAAATGTTCAGCAAATGTGACCAAGGCATTTTATGTTCAATTCAGAAGCACTGGGAGTAAATCTTTCTGTAAGGAATCAATAAACTCACAGGTTTATATGTTTACACTACTTGCTGTAAGGTTCTTTAAATAGCCTTAGTTGTATTTCTTCTATTAGTAGTACCTCACTTCCCAGATGGCGAAGATACAGCAAATCAAAACAAACTGCCTTCTTCTGGCACTTTTGCTCTGTCAGCTGTCTACTTTGCAACATTTGCATATATATGCCAAATGTCTGTCTGACACATATGAGATATGCCAGTACAATACACCAAGATCTGCAATAAGATTTTCTTAATGGGACTAAAATCTATACTCACAGTGTGAAAACAGATTTCATTAGGCAGTTGGGCCTATACATTCTTCAGGTTTGGAATCACAATCCTGAAGATCCCTGAAAACTTTCAGTAGACTGGTATAATAGACATAGCTATAGTTGGACCTTGTAGAATTTTAACAAGTCATTTCAATACTGACCAAGCAAGAATACCTAGAAACTTCTTTTGGTTTCAGTTATGCACTCACTGCCATAGAAAAATTAACTCCACAGGAATCAGGAGATACTGTTTAAACTTCGTTTAAACTTCATTTAAACTTCACTTGTAACGTGGAAATAGCTAAACCAAGACTGACTGCTCTACAGTTGTATTACAGATGTGCATCTCCTGAGTACTAAGAAGCAGGTCGATGATTTAGAGAGAGTGATTGATTCTAGTGCAGCAAATGGATTTATTAGAGCATAGCATAAATCGCCGGGTGACTCTCATTTTCACAATTCTTCTTGACCTGTCAAGTTGTTGCCTTCATGAAGATCAAATGTTCATTGTTTGTCATGTAACGCAGCATTGCCTCCATGATGTATGCTTCAGCCTAGATATTATCACCTCGTATACTGTATCTCAGAGGTCTGATGGGCATAACAACAATGAAAATCTTAGGACTAAGCTGCTTATGTTGACATCTGACCAAGTCACCAAAAAGCAACTGTGAAGATCAAAGTTACTTACATTACAGTTGAATGAGCATATATACATAATTAATCCTTTTATGAAACCCGTTGAATAATTGATCGGGGAAACTTTAACGGGTTTAGCCAAAGAAACGTGCAAGATGCTTTATCACAAAACAGAGCTGTTGTCAGCATTACCCTTTTTCACTGTTGCTATTATTATACAATATATGCTTACACAGTATAATGCCACTTTCAGCCATCTAGCTTTCCCCTTCTATTTTTGTTCAAACTTTTTCTTATACATGTCATAGGGAAAAAAAATCAGGATCAAAGCAGCTGAAATTATTTGAAGTGTTTGTATCTCCAAACATGGTAATAATTTAAAGCCTCTTTCTGATGTGTTTAAAAGTAATGTACTAACATCAGATATCCCAAAACATAATGGTTTGAATTAAGATATTAAGTTGTAAGCTTGCTTGCATTCTTCTAATGCTTTGTTGTATAAAATAAAATATTTTTCAATCACAGTGTCAAGCCCTGTGTTCATGTGCCCTAGTTTAGGCATTTAAAATATTTATATCTGAGTTATCTTGAAAATTCCTCAATTTTCAGGTGATTCATGTGGCCTGTCTTAGACAACTACCTTTGGAAAGTCCGTATATCCTCAGAAGCTGCTCTTTTCTCTTGAGTGATTAACATATAGATCTGGCTGTCTTAGACATGAAAGCCTAAGTCTTGTAACTCTAAAATTAGGTGGAAATTAATAACCACCCATTCTTTTCACAGTATGATAAATTATCCTCTCTGTGTACCTCTCTGAAATACCTGAAATATTTGGTGACATTGCTGATTTAAACATGATTAGATCAAATGGTAATCAAGAACAAAGACGTGCCTGCAAAATTCTTGTACTATCCATACTAGTACTTTTTGAAATTCCAAAATCTACCTTTAGATGGACTAAGTTGAAAAGGCTACGATGACTGTTTGATAGGACTAAATAAATCCTTTATAGATTGCATGTTGTGCTATGGAATTTCAACTATTCTGTAAAATCATAGAAATATTTGTTGGAAACTACCTCTGAAGATGGCCTACTTTGGACCTTAATCAAGCAAAAGTTCATCTGCTTCCTGCTTGGAGCAGGACTATTGACAGAACTAGACTGGTTCAGTCATGACTTTGTGTAGCAAAGTCTTGAAAATCCCAAGGATGGAGAATCCCTGCATCTCTCATATACCTTTTCCAAAGCTGAAGTACCCTCCCAGTGAAGATTTTTTCCTAATCTGCATGCTGAACCTCCCAAGCTACTACCTGTGGCTCCTTCAGTATCTACCACCACCATTACCAAGAAGAGTTTGACCCCATCATTCTTGTAACTCCCTTTCAGTTAGCTTCAGGCTGCAACCAGAAAGTCAAGCCAATGCCAATGGACATTCAGCTCATGTGCTTTTTGTATACTGAGGAGGACATTTCTGCTTTCATGTTTCTAAAAAAGAAAAAAAAAAGATAAATTGGGGGCTTACAAGGAAAGAGTAGCAGTGGAGGTTGGGAACTTCTTTCTTTTCCTGCTGAATTCTAGAATATAAAGTCTTTCACCTTGATAAACAGAAGTTATATGTTTTTGTAAATCTTTATACTACAGAATTTTGAATATTTTATCCAGTCAAGTGACAGAAACAATTCCAGATTATCTATCAATTTGGCAACAACTTTAAAAGCTAATAGGAAAGTTAATAAAATACTGAAGTAACTATAGATTAGATTGAAAAGATCATATCCTTTTTGAGTAACTAACTTTTCTAAAGGAACTGTGATCTCTGCATGGTATTCCACAAGCACAGGATACACGAACATTTGTGCACTGCTTGAGAAAGTACAGCTGTGATGTCGTAGCAAAAAAAGATGTCTATTTTTCACTGAGCACACACATTTCATGAATCAATTCTCAATGTGACAGGTATTTCAACTGTGCAAGAATGCATACACCATTGGCATGAGCTCACATGAGTTCCTATGAAACCAAGATAAACAGGAATCTTGTGTATGTTCTAGAAAAAAAAACCTAAGTGAGCTGCTTCACTAGCCTGAGAATAGAAGGAAAATTTACTACCATGTACTTCGTTTTGACTATGATTATTTATAGTTGGCAATAAAATGGACCATGGACTATCGGCTGGCCCCAAGGGCAAGTAGCACACCTCAACTCATACCCTCATGGCTCTACTCTCACCTCCCACCAAAACAATGTGGTGTCATCTTTACAAACTTTGGGAATGCTCCCTGGCAAGTCTTTCTTACAGATTCAAAAACTAGCAAAATTCAAAGATGAGTTTGTGATATCTGTGTATCAGCACCTCATTTACCACTTGAATGCAAAAGACGCAAACAGCATAGAAAGAAGCTGGTCTACTGTCAGAGCCGACTGCAGGTACTTCTGCTGGGGCAAAAGAAAATACACCCATGCCTTTCTCCACTGAACTTCCTGAATCTCCCACCAAGCTATGTGAAAGGAGGAGAACCTTTAGTCATTTTAGACTGCTACTTTAGCGGGCTAAACAAAGCTTGATTTTGGAAAGCCAGAATTAGCAATGTATGCTATCATGGCAAGGTGTATTACATTTCTTTATTAAGAATATGTCTCGGAGGTGGCAAAACAGGGATAAAATGAGACTTCCAAGATCCAAGGTAATCCAGAATTTGACAAACAAATGTGGATTCTCTAGTTATATAAGTTAGTTCATCACCTGAATTGACTTGAGTCGAAAAATTAGAGATTTTTGACTATTAAAGGAGTGAGATTCTGATAAAGACTTTGAAGCAGGAAAGCAGAGAGCTGATGTAGGAACCTGATACCTTTTCAGACAGGACTATATAATGATGCTGCCTGCTGTAACAAGACATTGGGACTTCAGGATCAAAGTGATCTCTCCCAGACCCATGTTCTTTCTTCCTGCTTTTAAATATGCACTTTTATTTCACTGTAGAAGAAAATGCCCAGTCTCCCCATGCAGCATGCATTCAATCTTAAATAGTAGGAACAGCATTTTGTGTTTGATTCATCTTTCAGTATTACCCAGTCATTTATGTTTTAAATTATATGTGAACAGTCTATCTCAAAAAGAATGCCACTATTTCATTTCTGAGGGTTATATTACATATAATGAGATAAATGCTATAGCTCTTATCATAAAACAGTAATACTTTGCATTAAGAGAAATAAATTTCCCTTTACTGATGACTGCCTTTTTTCCTGAGATAATTTGTACACAATGATTTCTTTTAAGGAGAGGAAGATGTAGTTAGCTATTGTAAGATAGCGCAGCTGGGTAAAAAAAATACACACAATAGTAGACAAAATTTCATTGTCACAATGTGATTCATTCTACTTTGTATTTCCTTCTAGCAATTTTCTAATTAAAGTCTGGAGTTTTAAAAGGATTTTTTGTTCTGAGACTGCATAGCAATGATGGACTCAGAACAGATTACCAAGCAAACACTATGGCTCTGTGAACACTTCAAGCTCATATGAACTTGTACAGTTCTCTAACCTTCCCCTCACTCTTCATTCTACATCAGTCCCTTGCTCCCTCTCCCTTAAGCCAGCAAAAGCACTTATGGAGCCACGCAGCAAACGTGACTGAGTTAAACTAACCCTTTTTTCCCCCTTTTTTCTGCTGGATTACTTTTAACTTAGGTCTATTCCTGGCCTGGTTCACTGTCCAGCTACATAGATACCAATCTCAGCACTACTGACTAGATTAAAAAGAAGAATGAGCACCCACATTTAAGCAGAGGGCTAGTTCACTTCTTTCAGTATCTGGATTAAAGACCTCAATGAATTACAATGTGAATGTTACAGAGAACATATCTGTAAAAACATGTCACTGGAAATAAATAATATCTCATGAAATTTAATATTCTGCATCAAAGAATCATTAAATTAATACTAAAGTTCTTCATTAAAAAATAATTTGGTGGTATTATACACTCAAAACTCAAGAAATGTTCGTATGACATTCAACTATTTGTCCAGAAGCTATTTCTCGCAAACTATATTGATGTATTTCCCTAGGCAATGCAATCAATCTCCAAACTCACATATTTTTGGGTGTGACTACTACGTGACTACTCAGTGGAAGTCAGACAAAAAAATATTGTCTTCAGACTGTGGTAGACTGTATCTACTCTGATACAATTTGGAGGTTTAGAGCTCAGCAGAAGGCTCTGCAGGTGCCCACACTTTACATTTTGTTGTAATTCCCATTATTTTAATTTAATTTATTTTAATTTAATTATTTTATTGTATTTTATTTTATTTTATTTTATTTTATTTTACTTAATTGTATATTCAAATGATGAAGTTTATTAAATTGAGGGGGGGGCTTTCCTGGTACTGTGGCCCAGTCACTTGTCAGATCATTCATCAAAGCTAACATTAATTGTGGATTTAGTTGACATGTATAGTAAAAATGTCAGTGGCATGGTATTTTTAACACATAATGGCAGCCACAGATTTAGTGCCCTTCAGAATTAATTCTTGACAGTTATTCTCCCATTTAATTTAGGACAGAATTTTAAATAGAGAAGTTATGATCTGATGACTAAATGTTCCTTTTTGTCTGATTTGTATCAACTATCAGTGCACAGAGGCATTACCAGGATCTATTCAAATGTATGAATAGTTGTGCCATCTATGAAAATATGCGAAAACTGCCTGAATAGAATGAACCACTGATGCAATGCCTGTTCTTTTGTTTTAATTTTTACTGACATCCACTGTTAAGGCATCTTATAGGAATTTGCAGTCTGCAGGATTGTGCAGTGCTGGACTGTAGAATAATTCAGCAGTTCTGATTGATTAGAAAAACTGTTTTGTAGCAACTTGGCATGTCAACATTTTAAATTTTAAATGAGTTACACATTTCACTGAACCATTCCAAGCGATGAAGCTTAGAATTTTAATTTTGATTAACAGGGAGGAGGTTAGAAAAAGAAACGTAGGCCAGTATAATAATAAAATCTTTTATTTACAAACCTGATACCATGGTCTAATCTCAGAATAGTTATTTTAAAGCAATTAATAATCTTTTTTCATTGAGTGCTGATTTTTTTTCCCTTTTTTATGCTTACATAGCAAGAGGTGGAATGCCACTATTCAAGTTTTCTATTTTCCAGGTAAGCTAGAGGCAAACTCCTGGACTCTACCAGTAAACAGTGAGTGACAGGTCACTTGCCAAGGCTCTTGCCAGTGTATCAGCACACAGCTCACACCATCTGCATTGTCAATGCCCCACAGCACTCACCAGCTGCCCAGCCACAGCTGCCTTGCATCCCCAGGAGACATCTCTCGCACTTGTGGAGTCGGGCAGATTTTATCCTACAAGAGCTCAGAGACTGAAGCAAATATTTTTATTGATTCAATTTGTCAGACCCTGTGCTCTTACAGAAAGCACTCTGATTGAGACAAGTTGTCTTTTACTTGGTTGAGATGAGATGTTTCCAGAACCAAAAACTCCTTCAACAGAAACCTTGAAAATGTCCACTCTTATGTTCTCACTCTAATGCTTTAGATTTATTTGCCTGTCAGCCTTTTGTCTTCTCATCCTCGTTTTGCAGAAAGATTCACTTACACTTGTAAAGCAGCCTAAGTAAGCTTGGGAACTGCCACTGCAACATAAATAACAGGCCAAATTTAGGAAAGTGCCTCCTTAGACAGGCATTCCTAGGCGTCCTTGATTTTAGGTGTATGCCTCAGCATCATGGATCTCAAAGTACAAATTTAAAGTGTATGAAAAAGTGTTAGGGATGAACACAAAGGTGTCTTTAAAGGCATTTCTATGACTAGATCCATATTATTTATGTCTGGATAATTATCATAGTATCATAGAATCATAGAAAGTTTTGGGTTGGAAGGGACCCCTAGAGGTCATCTAGTCCAACCCCCCTGCAGCGAGCAGGGACACCACTAACTAGATCAGGTTGCTCAGAACCCTGTCCAACCTGGTCTTGAATGTTTCCAGGGATGGGGCCTCCACTACCTCTCTGGGCAACCGGTTCCAGTGTTTCACAACCCTCATTGTAAAGAATTTCTTCCTTATATC
>Ga0065711_1009921_pt1 | contig 10316 bp, 3 predicted proteins | sample Hoacrofraction12_FD_59098 | JGI IMG/M metagenome (GOLD analysis project Ga0065711, IMG submission 59098) | Hoatzin crop microbial communities from Cojedes, Venezuela - Epithelial fraction 12 v2 (version 2) | ecosystem: Host-associated > Birds > Digestive system > Esophagus > Crop | place...
CACCAGCTCTCCTGTAGGAAGTTAATGAATCCAATGAAAATAAAGAAAGAAAAATGTATTACAGATTGTTTGTCTTCTGCAGTGTAAAACATTCTTTAAAGGATTATTTCTCTGCTTATATTTACATAGTTAGCAATAACGACTTTTAACTTCAGGTTATTTTTAATTGCTTGGTAAATGTCGGTTACAGCATTTGCTAGTTTTCTGTTTCAATAATATAATCTTCCTGAATGAATACGAGGCAAACGAGGAAACCTGAAACTCAAAGTTAATTTATTGCATGATAGGTCACACTCGCATCACTGTGAAAGTGTTGCAACTGACATCACCAAAGTATATCAGAATGATTGACCTTTCTTTTTCATTAAAGCTTTGTCTTTGAAAGTCTTTCCCCACCCCCCCAAAAAAACGGGGGGGGGAAGGGCAGAGAAATCTGGGGCATAGAATTTCCCAGTGCTGTTTGCAAGCCCCTGAGTGTTGCTGCAGACCATCAGGCTTGCTGCTCTGCTTGGGGAAATCGTTCTAGCTGTCAGCAAATGTCCCCGCTGCCGAGTGGCTCCTCCCTGGCCTTTTCCCTGCTCTCTGCTGAAGTGGGACAGAAAGCCTGGGGGGCTTTTCACAGACCCCTCCAGTACTGTAGTGCGGGGGTCGCAGCTTGCTCCTTCCTTACTCTCTGAGCAGGGCCCCAGGGTGGGAGAGCTGTGCTGGGCAGAAACCTCTCCAGCGGGCTGAGCACGAGCTGCCCAGTTCCCCAGCGTGCGCAGACCTCTGTGCTTTTATTGAGACGCAGGTACTTTAAATGAACGTTCTTTCATCCGCAGGTTCTTCAGGAGCAATCCGCTGCGATCGTTTGCCTTCCGAGCTTTGGGTCGGTGACTCTGGTTTGCAAGCAAGATGCCTGGTGCTGCCTCTGTTCTGCGGTGGGAGCAGTGTGACTTTTCAGATCAGGTTTCCACAGGATCACAGGAATAAGCTCAGAATTTGTTTCTGCAAATAATCTCCGATGTCTGCTTGCAATTTGCTGTTTCCACAGAAATTTTTGGCGGTGAGCATGTTTGCTTGGATCTTCACAATTGTTTTGGTAAGCATATTCTTTCCCTTGACAGGCCCCTCTTGGCAAATATTTCGAATTCCTGTCTTTCTCTTTTTACATTTTAGCTTTTCTCAGGATTTTTAGCTGCAGCTCTCTACTATTTCTGAGGGCGGCTCTACTTGTTAGTATGTGATGCAGAATTCCTAGGGTTTACACAGAATTCCCCCTCTTCCTTCAGGGTATAGAGGAGTTTGTGGCTAACAGTAACGAGGGAAGGAGTCTAAAAAGAGCAGAGAGGGAAAGAAGCGAAAGACAGACTGGTTATACCTAAGTCGGAAGCTAAATTTTGTAGGAACTGAAATTCAAAATTTTCAAAATTCTTTTGTTGTAGGTCCTGAATCAGGGTTACAAATGAAATAGGCAATTTATTTCAACACTGAAATTTTGTAATATTACACTTTGGTAACTTTGAAGCATTCATGCAGCATGAGTGTCTTAAGGTTTCCAAAATTAATTTTGATCTCTTCAGTCGTTGGACCCGGGAGTCCCATCTACTCACCAGTCATCTGCAAGGAGCTAGTTACCACCAGAAGCTTCAGAAGTTCATAATCCATCCAGGAAGCCAGCTGGGTAAATCGGGGCCACAGCTACTACCAGACTTGCTGGGCTTCCCCCTGTAGAATCTCTGTATAAAGTGTCGGTTTCATCCTAAAGGTTAGGATGGACTCTAGCCAGGAGTTTGGTGCAGAAGTTGTCATTAAGAAGTAAATGAGTAAGAGGGGTAATATACTGGTAGGAACAGAATGAAGAAAAGGAACCAGGCAAATGTAGGCTGATGTAGGCACCTGAAAAGATGGAACCAAGTGTCACAAAATGGGTGGGCGGGGAGGGAAGAAGAACTAAAGGGCAGAAGATAAGTCACAGCTGGGCATTGGTATGCATGGAAACAGGAGCTCGTGATCACTTTTCTGCAGATCAATGTCTTGTGTGTCTGTTGATTTTTAGGCAGAGAATGTTTTCCTGCATGAGTAAGCATCTGAGGCTGCAAATAAGATCTAATCTATTGACATAACTTTTGGAAAATGAAAAGGTAAATAAAATTATTTGAATTTTTCCAAAATGTTAACATGGTCTGATTTAGATTTTTAGTTTCTGATCTTGCCGACATCGCCTTTAAATGGCTCGTGTGAGGATAAAGAAGAGGTTGAAATGTAGGAGAGAGATGAACAGGGATGGAAAGCTTATCAAATTTTGTTTAAAATATTAGTCTCTCAGTTTATTTCACTGAAAATAAAAACAGACTTGTAACAAACTGAAAACAGCATTTTACCATAGAGGAACAGAGTAAATGAATAATATCAACTAGTTCTAGCTGCTATTTTTCTTTTACATATGAAATGATGGTTAATATTTGTGACATAGTTCAGAGTGTAAGTGGGAGGCTCTTATAAAAATATTTATATGTAATTATTTTTTGTTAAAAATAAATTAAAATGGCAATTATAGAAGTATTTTCCCAGTTCTTGTACTAGTTTTGTTGTGCAACTTTGAGCGCATCAGTGAAATCACTGATGCCTCAGTTTCCCCTTCTTGATAGAGTCATAGTAAAATTAATTCCTCAGAGTGCCATGTGATTTAAATCAATATTTTTTTAAGGGTCATGCTACTTTAGACAGTAATAAAATCTGTTATTTTAGTAAATAGCTCTTAGCTTTCCTTCAAAAATTTTCGTCCAAAACCTCTTTTATTTTTCTTAAGCATTTGAATTACAAACACTTGTTCTGGCTTTGATCCTTCTTTAAGTGTGCGGATTGCTAAGAGCAGTAATCTCTTTATCTGTTTGCCCTAGCACATTGACTTGTTTCCACTTGTTCCCAGCTGGCTGGTGTTAGGACCCAGAAAAGAGACAGCAGCAACGTGATATAAATAGAGTACCAGAATGGGACAAAGTTTGAGAAGAAAGCATGACATCACTCAGACTTGCTCTCCACCCAAAAAGATCTGGGATGGAGGTGCAAACATGAGCTGGACAAGCAAGGAGTGAGCAACTCTTTTCAGCTCAGTTTCTGAGGAAAGAGTGAGAGTTGGACGCCCTGGGTGCTATAAGGAAGTGCGTTTTCTTGCTAGCAAAACTAAAACTGCCTTCAGATCTCTGACAACGTGAAAGTAATTGAAAGGAAAAGACAACCATAGGAAGAAAGTTGAAAACAAGATCTTTTTGGCACGGATTGTAACAGAAGTATTTGATTTCTTTCCATGGAACAGTACAACTTTCGGATCTGATGCAGATTTCTTTTAATTTTCCTCCGGTCACGGTAATTTATTTACAGTTAAATGAAGAGATCAAAGCGTGAAGCAAGAAAATACTACTGCAAGGGTCTGGAAGGATATTTTGCCATTGCTGAAGGAAAGGACTTTCTGAACCTGCATGGAAAATGTCCCTTTTAATACAAAAAGTAGCAAAGGAAAACTTATGATTGAAATCTTACAGGAATTTGATTTTGGTGTTACTTTTAACCTTAAATAGACCATGGAGAATTTATTTTCTCTGCTGTGTTGTCATTATTCTTTGCTGATTTTATTTCAGTACAAATATCAGGTAATGTTCTGTGTATGGTCAGTATTGAGATATATTTGGATTCATCTTAGCAAATTTTGCCTCCCTGTGTCTCATTATGTAATGTTTTCTGTGCAGGTGGAGGGAAACTATTCCCAGCTATCCAAACACCCAGGTAAGGAATGTTCTATTTAGATTTTATGACAATGTGCTTAAGCATTTATTTGCTATTTTGGTTTATATTTTTCATTTTCTTAGTAGCTCCAAAGAAGCGGTGATCCTATATTTGAATGTCAGCTCTGTATTAAAAATGTGATAGTCTGAAGTATTAGACTGTCCCAGTCATTTTAAATTCTGTAACCTACCTACTAAATATTCTGCTTTGAAATGTATTTGGAGAAAAATAGATTGTATTTGATACTTAGACAAATCCTATATAGAGTGTTTGTTTATTATTTGTTCTTTTGAGCATGAGTTTCTGAATCAGACCTCTGCACAGACGATTTTCTTTTTTTTTCTTACTGTCTTAGCATTCAGCATTTTCGATTCATTGATTTACAGTTAGATATGCCAGCTTATATACTTTGCAGTACTTTGGCACGGCTTCAAGTCAGCTACTCTCCTCCCAGCCATCATGCTTAAGTTTAAATCAGTTATACAGCATGTTAAGGATCTTTCATCTGTTTTCAATGTAGAAAAAACTTACTCAAAGCTTATTTGGGGTCTGTGTGTGTAACTGCAGATTTCTTCTGTTTGAATAAATAGTTTAACCTCAAGCCTCATGGTGGTGTGCAAGTACAACTTTACTGCTTTACCAATTCATGTATTGCTTTGTGCTTTTAAGTTTTAACCATATGTGATTATTTTCAAAATAAAATACAGGGTGATGTTTAAAAGCCATGTTGTCTGCTATTGCAGTAGCTTCAGCCCATCTAGTTTCTTTTGTTCCACCTCCACTCAAACCCAAAGAAACAGTCTAATTTCCTATAGAGGAGAATCACTGGCTTCTAGCTGATGGAACAACAGGGGGGGAAAAAAGCCCCCTGCGAAAAGGAGCAGGTTACACAACATTTATTTAGTAGTACAGTGCGTCTGGGGAAGCGTAACTGCGAGCGATGCTTTCTGGATTTGAACTAGGCTGTAAAAAAGTCCTATGAGTTTGTTCTAAGCACAGAGTAGTTACTTGTTGAAAGGATATTGCAAATTTAAGTTGAATTCAAGGCAATAGGTATTTGTTTACAGAGATCTTCTCAGGACTGATTGGCTGGAAGTGGGGTAACAGCATGGCTTTATATAGTTCAGAACTGGGAGCTGGGAAAGCCAGCGACATGCAGAGTGGCTCTAGGCAATTCACTTTGCTGTATAACTATTTCCCTTCCCATTTTTTCCCCCTTTTTTTCCAGTTTTTAAATGTAAGCCTCTTAGAATATGGCTTCTCCTCATGAGTGAGTTTGATGCCGACCATGGCAATGCCTTTGTCGTGATGCTGCTGCTACTACTACTAAAATACTTGTGCCATGTTGTGACACAGTTTTTAGGTGTCAAATAATTTTCTCCTGGGATTTTTCTTTTCTATTTTTCTCTACTCTTTTTTTTCCTCTCTTAACTTTAGTCCATTTTTTCTCCCTGATGCAAAAAAGGAGATATTAATGGGAGCAAGATATATTTGCATATAAGCACACTGTGAAACAACAGGCATGTTCTGTGCTCTGCAAGATGGAATTGGTAGTTGGATGAAAGTCGGATGGAGATATGTTATCACAGGTTGTGTATGTGGATACTCTTAATCCTGTAGAAATTCATAACTTCCCTTTCTTTTGCAGCAGCCAGAATATGTTCTTTGAAGGTAGAACTAAGCACGTACCCAGATTTAGTTTATGTAAATGCAAAAACCTTGTTCCTATATCCCGTTTCCTCATTATGCTTTGCCACGCTTAGGTTAGCTGAGTTTGGGTTGCCTGGAGTTTTCAGACTGGGTTTTATATGTGCTTATTCTGTGTCGTTGTTCTCTTATGTTGGCAATAGCTTTCTCCTTTTGTTAGCATTATGCCTTTCTCTGTATCTTTCAAATATTCAAAGGAAACATGTAGCCATAGAATCACATCCATTTCTCTAAAGATATCCCCATATTATCTATTTGTACTCATGCTCCTTCTCTGTGTGAAAACCCCTATGACAACTGCAAACAGTTCTAGTCAGATAGGCCAATCCTGATCAATTATGAATCATTTGTTAGGTATCTTTGGTATAGTTGAGTTTGGAAGCAAGTCTGAGTAGTTCATGTATCCTAATAAAGATGCAGAGCTTATATTAGTTCTGTGCTCTCAGCTCTACAGTTGCTTGTTGTGATGTTTAGCAATTTTATCATCTTTGCACTCTTATAAAAAAAAATCTGAGGATCCTCTCTGTGTCACAGCTCTGAAACTATGCCATGAAGATGAAGGACGTCAAACTGATCTCCACTGTGTGGGCTGGGCAGTTCAAGGATGCAAATAAAATTTTTGCACCTTCATATCCACAATAAAGAAATCCTGTTTGTATCCAGGACATCAAAAAGATAGAGTAATTCTCAAATAGGCAAGCTGTTTTGATCTCAAGAGTGAAGAAAGGTGTGGGGTGGACTGTAAATGTCAAAGGACACTGCTAGTGGTTTGTTTTAATTTGCACACTAGGTGTGGGAAACTTTTATATGGTGTATGACAGCTGAAGTGGCTTTTAAGCAGCTTATCTCCATCAGCTTCGCACCTCAGGTTCTTGAAAGATCGCTTAGGAATGAAAAATCAATGCAGGGCAATAAAGTACAGATATGGTGTAATATGAATACTTGCTGTCTCTACCCCTGTTGTCCATCACCCTCCCATTCCCCCCTAAGAAAAGATTATCTCAAATTTAATAGGATGATATGCCATGATAATGAACAAGACGCATTCTCATTTGCATTCATAGTAAAATTTCTGTATATCTGTATCAACCTTCTAAAACTTTCTTAGACATAGAAGAATATAAATTTATTTCAGCACAGCTGGTTAAATTAATTTCTTTGAGAATAAAGGGTTTCTTGCAGCTAACAAGACAATAAGAAATTACAGTTCATGTTTTCCTACATTATTAATGCTCTGCCCTTAGAATAGAATTGTTAACACAAAATTTGATTGTTTTGGGCAGCCTACTTCTGGTCAGATTTCAGTAGTCACATCTCCTAAAATCTGTTCAAGCTCATCAATTAGAATGTGCAGATAAATCTGCCAATGGAAACCAACAGATGTTTTGCTTTTGTCAGCTTGTCCACCCGTTGCTAAGGAGGACATTTAGGAAAATAAAATCTTCTCACCAGCCACAAGGAGTTGTTCAGGCTTTGGGGTAGTGGAGAAGGTTCTGAAGGAATAGCTAATGCCCTATGGCGAGAAGTGAACTCTTCTGTATGTTGCTTTATATTCTGGGACCCATTCTCTTGAGGAACATCAAATTTTTTCTGTTAAAGGGTATAGTTCAGCTATGTAACTCTGTTGAGTTGTGAGTTATCTGGAGACATCAGGAAGGCTAGACTCTGCAGTAAGAACTGTGCAGGCACCTATACTCGTATCGGCCTTGCAGCTCCTCCACCACTGAGTACTGCTCCTTACTGTGTCTGACTAGTGTCTCTCCATAGAGACCAAATGTGAAAAAAATGCTTGGATTAATATGACCTGAAGGTGTTGCACTGGTATTCAAGTGGGTTTTGGAAAGAGGATAAGATTCTTGGGAGCTCTCTAGCATCTTCTCCTACTCAGTTTAACTGCAGAGGGCTGACTTACCTGTGGAGGAGGCAGGAGCAGAAGTAGTATGACATTGTATGACATAGAGGCTAAACATTCCTCTGTGCATTTCCTTCTTGGTGCATTGTGCTATCCACCATGTATTTAAAATCTTGGTAAAATTTTGAAATTACTCTTGAATGACTTCTCGACTGTTATTTCAACGAATGCTGCCTGATACACTACCAGAGATTCAGTTAGAGATTGGTACACATTTAAAGTGCAATTAGAATAAAAATCAGTTGAGTTTTAAAAATAGATTTTCTTCAGTGGTCAATCAGATATAAGGCTTTAATGTCCTCTGCCATTTTGATTTATTGTGTCGCTTAGGTGTTGTGCTTGATTTACATAGAATATCTTGTTTTACTTAACCTGTTGAACTCCTTTGTTGTTCTCTTCTGTGGAGACTTGTTATACTCCTTGTTGGGCCTTACTTTAATAACCTTATAATCTGTGTTTCTTAAAAGGGTTCGAAGTTCTTGCATCAGCTTCCCATTACTGGCCATTAGAAGACGTGGATGGAATTCATGAGTTTCGGGATACAAATGGAGGTAGACAAAGGATTTGTTGACAATGGCAGTTACATAAGTATTTGTGGCAGTCTGTAAGTAGAAAGGGAGCAGGGGAAGTGAAGGGGGTTAGCTGTTGTACCACAGAAGTTGAGGTTTTTTTCAGTTAATGTTTTTGCAGTGCTCTGGTGTCCAAATGGTATTATATTTGTGAACTGATTTTTGTAGAGTATTCTCAGACATTTTGTGGGCTGTCTACACATTCTTAAGGTTATAAAGAGAAAAGGTTTATGATCCAAAGAGTCATTGAAATCACATTGTTACTAGTTGGTTTGGTACATGCATAGCATGCACTAATACACTCAGTGGCTGAGATCTCTGACTATGCCAGCAGTGAAGATGCCTTCTTCTTTTTGCTTTTTGGAAGGAGTTAAATGCTGAAATTATTCAGACACTTTTCAAAATTCAGCGTAATATCCATAGCAAGAGAAGTGTAAGCTCTAATCTGATACTTCTTACCCAAAAGTACATAAAAATGAGTATTTCCTTAAAAGCAGTATTCCAGCGTAAATTCAAACTTTTTTTTTCCAATTGGGCAAAATCAAGAGAGATTTGATAAGGCAAAACTCTCACTGGTTTGAAAGAGTCAGTTGTCAGGACTGCAGGATCCCAGAGGAAATGATATTGAAAGGCAGTCTGGTTGGATTCAGCAGTTTTCTGGTTCTATGCTTTTCATCAAGAAGAAAAGGGTGATGGGTCTTCCTGGGTATGCGCAGGTGATGTAATTAATGGAGTTTTGACCAAATGGCTGTATCCCATTGCAGGACCATTCCTTTCAGATGAAAAGTTCTGCTATGCTCTGCCTCCTTCTGAGGCTCAAAGGTCCCTTAGTAATTTTCACATGAACTATTTTTTCTTTTCTGACATTTTAGCCAATTCCAAGTGGGGCTGATGTATATTCCCCAGTATTTCTCACAGTATGGCTGACCACCTTGTCAGTAGAGCTAAACAGTTTTGTACTAGTGCAAGGGGTAGCTGCTGTGTTACTGCTGGTGACTGTAATATCTTTACCCAGAAAGATCACTGCAGAAGATAAAATCAGGAGTTAGAGACCTCTACAACCTTACATAAATAAATGGTACAAAAGTGCAATGTTACAGCTATTTATTACAGAGAAATGGCAACATCAATCTCTGTTCCTAAGTGGGCAAAAGATCTGTAAATATCTAAAACCTTTTATTCCAGAGGTGTTCAAGTGTTTTAAGCTTAAACTATGACCCATCTTTCCACAAAGTTTCTTAAAGGAGTGAAACTGACTGACTAGAAATAAATCTGGACAATATTCTGCTCCCATTAGAGGCTGATGGCAGCATTCCCATTGACTTCAATAGAATCATAATTTGCCTTACAAAAAGTTACTGTGAGTTCTCTAATGCTGTGTTAAAGTAATTTTCTGACACTGGACTTCACATAGTTTCAAGAAGAGTAAAGCACTCCATATCTAGCATTGTTTTGGCACTCATGTTACAAAGAAGTTGTTTTGGAAGTGCTTGAAAGCCATATCTAAAATATAGCTCTTAGAAAAATAACAAACGATGTTAGATTGATTTTCAAATTATGTCAAATTACATTATTTCAGCAAAATTCAGAAATGTTTTCAGTAGTGTCTTGGAAGAGATAAAGCAGAATATAAGAAGTTCCTGGTCCTACAAGCCTTCACCTACAGGAATGGGACTGGCTCACATGAGCCATCTCCTTTGACTCCTGTTGTGACATTGTGTTAAATAACTTTATAAATGAGCCAGCTGCATGACTTTGCTGAAAAAAGTTTGGAGGACTTTGTCTCACTGTTATTTGCTGAGGATGCCTGTAGCCAAAAGTCTTGTTCTCTGCAGTGCAATTCTGACAATGCTGAATTCTTTCCTTAATGTTGTAGTGGATAGTTCGAATTCTTGTCAGTTGCTTATATGGTGTGTTATAATACACAAATATAATTTCAAGTGCCTCCAGCAGAAGTTTTATGTATCTATCTGGTATTTGACTTTGATATACAAGAAAAGTTTTCTTTGTTGTTGTAATTTAATGCAGGTGACAATTTGCTTGGTTTTGATACCATTCTGATTACACAACTCTTCTGTTTATTGCTAGAGTCTTTCATGTTTTTCCACTCATCATATCATGCAGTTATTTTCATTCCATGTTTCTCCTCTTAAACCCTTGAAGCATCATAATCTGTCCGTCATGTTAATCCATTTTATTTGTTGAAGTCATTGTGTGTGAAGCCAGATTTGTATCTCTCAATGCATTTGTGTTGTGAGAGTGAGTGTCAGCAAATTAATTTTTTTGGTTATCTCAGCAGTAGAAGCAATTGAAGGGAAACAATCAACTTAAAATATCGCAAAAAAAAAAAAAAAAAAAAAAAA
>Ga0065711_1009922_pt1 | contig 10316 bp, 11 predicted proteins | sample Hoacrofraction12_FD_59098 | JGI IMG/M metagenome (GOLD analysis project Ga0065711, IMG submission 59098) | Hoatzin crop microbial communities from Cojedes, Venezuela - Epithelial fraction 12 v2 (version 2) | ecosystem: Host-associated > Birds > Digestive system > Esophagus > Crop | place...
TCCTGTGCAGCCTGCTGTGGGTGACCCTGCTTTGGCAGGGGGGTTGGACTGGGTGACCCACAGAGGTCCCTTCCAACCCCTACTATTCTGTGATTCTGTGATTCTGATTCTGTGATTTCGCGGAGACATGAGGAGACCGAGGAAAAATGCGCTCGCGGTGCCAGCGCGAGGGCAATGCCTTGCGCTGGCGTTTGCAAAGCCGTTTCACAACAGAGGGGTTGTGCAAACCCCGTGGAGAGTCCCCACGGGTGCCAGAGGACCCGAGGACAGCCCTGGTTCCTCACCGGGAAAGGCAGCATCCCCACTGCAGAGGTGGTTTCAGATCTGAAACGCTCTCTCAAGCGATGTGCTCAGCAGGATGCGGTAAGGAAAGAGGGGGTTTTCTGAGATCCGCGGAGATTCAAGATATTCTGCTTTGTTTGAGAGCATAAACTTTTCCTGAGTTCAATCTGAAAGACAAGGAGAATTTTGCTAAATTTAGCGTCGCCGAGATGAAGAGCCATCCCTGCGTTTGACTCCGAGTCGTGCTCTCCCAGGAGCTGTAGTCTGAAGATGAGTGTTTGTGGCGTTTTTTATGTTACCATGGGGATTGCTATAGTAACAACTCTCCTAACCGTTTATTAATTTACTTTGTTATAAAACTAAAGGTAAACCAAATATCCGAAGAAACAACAGCTTTAAAGAGGTTTCGCTGTTCCCGCGATCCGTGTTTAACGTTCCAGCGAAAGGGCCTTGAGTTTGCGTTTAAAGGACAACATTTGCAGATAATTGAATCCGGTCAAAGAAATGAGATTCCACAAGGTTTCCTCCGAGACTGGAAAACAACAGCTGATCTATGTCATAACACATTACGGCGCGCGGCAGTTTAGCAATCCTTCTGCAGAGCATCCCTCGGCAGAAGGGAGCTCCAGCCCTCCCTGCCCGCCGCGAAAGGCAGGGCACGGAGATCTCCAAACCGTCTCCTCTGCCGCCGCAGAGCCGGGCGACGGCGGGGATCGGCGTTCCGGCACGGCGGTAGCGTCTCTCCCCAGCAGCCCGGCTGCCCCGCGGCACGGCCGGGAGCTGGGTGGGATGCCGGCCCCGGGGCTGTCGGCTCTCCCCGTCGCTCAGCCCTGTCCCGGTCCCGGGGGTCCAAGGGGAAAGGGAGCACGTGGCAGCGCTGCACTGTGGGGAAAACGCAGGCAGAGACACAAAGGAAAGGCAGAAAGTATTAAATATTTTTAAATGCCTGTTTTATTTTACAAGGTGCAAATATTACACTTTGCAGTTACGTAGTAAATACCAGATTACTAGGTAATTATGCTTAAACATTACCAAGTACTGTACCTGCAGAAATAATTGCTATATTAAGGGCAGTTATTCAGTCCCTTGATAATCCTATAGTTTAACGGTTAGAAACAAGTATATCATTTATTCTCTTCACATAAAAGCTACGGACCGCTCAGGTATTGCATATGATCAATAGAGGTTTTTAATGGAAGTGCTGCTGATCTAACCTAATAACCGGAGTGTCATAAAAGGCAATAAGCAGCTTAAGCCAACATGTGAAGCACAGTCTATATAGCAAGAGCGGGAGCTGTTCCAGGGCCCCAAAGGGTCTTCAAATCACTTTATTTTTATGGGGTAAACGTAACCACGTCAAAAACCAAACTTGACATTTTAAAGCGGTTTAAAACTCACTGTAAAACCCTACTCCGGGCACAAGCTTTCTTTACAAGGTCTCAGCCCTGCAGCTATTGTTGTGTCTCTGTAGTTCAGCGCTCCTGGGTTTATTTTCCTTGACTAGCTTGTTGTCTTCTTTTTTTGTTTAAGTAAGAATATTACTGACGTGCCTTTTTTCGAAGAAAAAACCACGTTCCTCTTTATTCCATGCTGTGTGCTAGGTCTCTCTGAGAGATAGCTCGGCTGTGCTGGGGCAGCCGCTCCCTTAACGCACAGAGCCACATTTTCATCCAAATAGGCCAAATTAGAGGCTGCAGCTGTGAATATAACACCTGGGCTTCCTAAAGCAGGGGCAGGCGGTTTGGTACCCAACTGCCGCTGCCCTTCAGCGCCATCTCCATCCATAGGTACCTTGCAAACACCCCTGGCCGAGGCTGTAGGAGAGGCTCCGCCAGCCCCGGGTGGGTGCACGGGCGAGGTCTGGGTGCGCTGAGGGGTGACCCAGCAGCGGGACCCCCCCCTTGGCCCGCTCTTCCCTTCGCTGCACGTGTGCGGTGTCACGAAGCACACGTCGCTGTGCCCAAAGGTGGCCTAAAAAAAGAAGGAAAAAAAAAAAAAAGAACCAGTCTACTAAAAGGTGAACTTTGCATTTCTGCCAGCACAGCAAAAGAGGCTTTCTGGCTCGATTTGTGTAATAAAGCTTTCTATGCAGCTCCAGTGCAAGCACACTGCGTCCCTGCACTAAAATGTGTATCTGTGCCAGCAAGGGAAAGCACCCGATCCATTTGATTCCCTGTAGGATAAAACCAGGGGGAGTAAAAAAATCTGGGAGGAAAACTAAGGAAGAAGGGAACTATACAAACAGTATTGATAACCTGCACGGACTTCAGCCGTGCCCGTTGAGCTGACTGGTTTCTGCAGTCAGCAGCGGGTAGGAAACGGAAGCCACCAGGCACGGTGCCACGTGCTGCGCGTGAAGCCGCTGGCGAGGCCATGCCTATGGACTTACCAATACATTACACACGCTGTACAAATACAGCATGGAAAACAGACATTTCACAGATGCCAAGGCACCTTCCTCCATGTGCTGGTGGGGCATGTCCTCTGCCCTTCCTCCCGGTGAGGAGCTGCTGCAGCGCTCCCGTGCTTTGCTCCATCGGACATGGCGGCTTCTCCTTCCTCCTGCAGCCTCCCAGCACCACGGACGAACCCACCTCCTCCTCCTGAACGGGGAAGCACTGAGTCCTTGCCAGATTTAGGAGCTTTCTTTTGGCAGAACTCCTTACCGAACCGGGGATGATGTTACGCCTCACGTCTGCTCAATGACATGAGCCTTCATCTGCAGCCTGGAGGGCAGAAGTGCCTTCTGCTCCAGCACACCCAGGAAGGACCGCGGTGGTCAGCCAGGATGCGCATCCAGCCAGTATCCTGCTCAGGTATCTGTGACTTGATTTTCAACAACGCCCTCGTTAGAGCCTTGCCCCTGTTTAATGGCCACGGCCCGGAGGACCGGGGTGCCTGGGAGGTGAGGGGATGCTCAGCACCTCTCTGATTCCTGGTGACCAAGCGCAGCGCTCGCGTGGCCCAGCTGTGAAGGACCTTCCTGGTGATGCCAGAAGTTCCTCAGTCACCCTCGGTAAAGCGTGACCTTCTGCTGAGACAAATGTCCCCGCGGCCGCAGCCACCTGCGGCAGCTCACCCTGCCTGCTCCGGGTGGGTGCCAGCACCCTCTGCCCGCACGACCTACTCCGCTGCACCCTTGGGGCCACGAAGCTACGAGCTGTCCTGGATGCTTGCTCACGGGCTGCCGGATTTTGGGAGCAAACTGCAACGACTCCGGTCGGGGAGACCTCCCTCCCCTGCCACGCTGCAGCCTGGCAACGAGGAGCCGGGCACGCCAGATCTGCCGGCAGCGCTGGGACGATGCTCGCGGCGGAGACGCAGCTTTGGGGCTGCCCAGCGCCTGAAGTACGTCCACGTGCTGCTGGGTCCACACCAGCATCTTCCTACAGGGAGACGGTCTCGGGGGGTGGGAGAAGCGAGGGGCCCTGTTTGCCTGCCGGCGACGGCACCCTTGGCTGCGCTGAAGCCTCCCCGCGGCTCGGAGCGAGTGACGCGGTGCGGGTAGAGTTCTGCGTAGAGCCAGCGCTAGGAAATCTGTCTCTTTGTGAGGGAGAAAATGTCACTCTCTACTTAGTGCTGCTTTGCATATTCTTTTGTGAGCACAAAACTGTCATTGGCAGCAAAAATTGCTCTTCTGCGGAAGTTGCGGGGTCACAGCGCAGGTGGAACAGCGCGGAGGGGACAGACAAGGTTGGCTGGGCTCATCCGCAATGTCAGGCCGGATTCTGCTCGGTCCTTACATCACCCAGGTGGCAAGCAGGTATCCGAGCCGTCCAGCCATCGGGGCTGGATTCAGACCAGGTGCTCTGCGTGGGCACAGACCCAGCACCCCCAAACAGCAGCCGATTCCATCCCCCCCCAAAAAAATGATCAAAAGCAATAAAAATCGCCCTGGACTGCTGGAGGAGCAGGGAGTGTGCGTGGGGCTGCAGCGAGCGGTGGGGACGGCGGGGTGCTGGTCCCCGCGGCGGGGTGCCCGAGGAGCTGGTGGCAGGGGGGCTCTGCCCGCCCGCCGCCCCCCGCCCCGCCGCAGCGCTGCCTCGCCGAGCAGAAGTGGCTAACGAATCTCCATCTGGCAGCCGGCTTATGCTGGCGGCCCCAAATCGAGTTAGGATGAGTAAGTGGAATTGTATTTCGGTGTTATTTTAAATATTTGAAATTTAGCCTGCGTTGGAGGCACGGTATTGGCTCGGTTTGTGAAGTACCCACCAAACGCCAGCTCGCAACACCATCTCCGTGTCAGAGGAACCCAGGGAAATGTCACAAGGAGAAGCACGTACCAGAAAGGAATTTATTTTTGAGTTTTCAGTGCCTCTAATACTAGTTGAAATGTTGTAAATCCAAGGTAGAAATTTCTATTAGTATCTCATTTGCAAGAGTCGCAACTGTGCAGAAAGATCTGGATTCTTTCGAGGGCAAGGGAAAGGTTTACGTGCTGTAGCTCCAAACGGGAGGGAAATCCAAGTGTCCCGACGGAGGCACCCCACCACAGCCCGTCTACTGAACACCTCATTCCACAATGAGAAGGATTTATCACGGAATCACAGAATCAGGGAACGGTTTGGGTGGGAAGGGACCTTTAAAGGCCATCCAGTCCTGCCCCCTGCCATGGGCAGGGACAGCTTCAACCAGATCAGGGTGCTCAGAGCCCCGTCCAGCCTGGCCTGGAATGTTCCCAGGGATGGGGCAGCGACCACCTCTCTGGGCAACCTCTGCCAGGGTTTCAACACCCTCATGGCAAAAAACTTCTTCCTTATATCCAGTCTGAATCTCCCCTCTTTCAGTTTAAAACCATTACCCCTTGTCCTGTTGCTACAGGACCTGCTAAAAAGTCTGTCCCCGTCATTTCTTATAAGTCCCCTTTCAGTACTGAAATGTGATTTAGGTGCTTCATCACCTGCGGACTGATGTCCCACGCCCAGGGTGCCTGCGCGGAGCCGTGGCCAGTGCTGGAGCGGAGCCCGGCGGTGCGGTGGGGGTCAGTGGTGAGCATGGACAACCCCGTGGGGAGAGCCCGCTTGGGATGCTGGGGTCCGAGCCACAGCCTTGCTGAAGTAGGACTAAGGAACAGGAATCATACTTTGCCGTTGGAAACTTTACTCCTTGTCTAGAGAAGTGATTTACAACTTTCAGATTATAAGACATTTTCTGCCCTACTTAGAATTGGGGCAGATTTCCAAAAATGTTTGGGTATTAAAAGATACGGCGAAGCTCTCACCAGGTCCTTCAGCAGGAGCTGAGCCTTGACACCTGTGACAGTGAGCAGCCTAGTTTCCAGCGAAGTATCAGGTGCCTGCCTAGAAAAATCCACTTCCAAAGGAGCGATCCCCACGTGTCGCGGTTGCCAGGCAGATCAGGACCCAAGCCCCAGATCCTCAGAAGGTACTTTGGCACCTCTGAAGCCAGCGGTTGTGGCCACGGGCGTTTGCGCAGCCTGAACGCGTGTGTCTGGGGTGAGCGGCGGGGAGCGAGCGCCTCGGGGCACGCTCGGAGCACCCACACCGCGTGGTGGGTCAGCAGCCGAGCTCGGTGGGGCTTGCAGGCGCCGGAGCGAGTGGGGCGACGGCAGCAGGTACCACGGCTGTCCCACAGGTATCGCTGAGCCTCCTGGGGTGGGCTCCTCAGAAACCTGCTGGAGAAACGTACCCTTCCTTGGGGAGATGCTGGGCAACACCCCGCCGGGGACCGGCCAGGCGTCTTGTGCCCTGCTCTTGGGAAGCCTGCATGTGTGACGTGCAGCAAAGCTTCCATCGTCCCCTGGAATGACCCGAGCACCTTCAGGTCATGTTGGCCTAGTCCATGGAAACGGGAGCAAGGGGAAAAACGGGAATGAAACGGTAAAGGAGGACCTGCCGCAGAGGCTGCCGCGCCGAGGCGGTGCGGGCGGAGGACTCCGCGGCAGCCCCCTCGCACGACGCTGTCTCAGAACTTCCAAAAAACTCCATTAGCTCTCTCCGCTTGAAGGTGACATTTATTTTCAATTCTCCCCGCAGTACGATGATGAAATTACACGAACTTTAAATCAAAGTTCAGTGCGACAGGATAAATAAGCCTCACAGCCGACTGCACCGCACTGGCGTCAGAACAATCGCGCCAGGGCTGCGGTTTTATCATCTTAACAAATGTTTGTTTTCCGTTTGCATTCGACAATGGAATTAATAAACTATTTCGCCAATTTGAGTTTAATGAAAAGTGCATCCCGCGGCTCGGCTCCTGACCCCGCTTATCTCATTTATAGCATTCGTAGTCTTTACGGCACGGGAAAAGCAGGCACTTTGATTTTCGAACACCTCAGCTGCCAATTTTCGTGGTAATAATGAGGGCACGTAACAACACGGGCGCGTTGCTCCGGTTTGTCTCCCGCCCGCCCCGCAGCCACCGGGCGATTGTTAAACGCAAAAGCCACCACAGCAGATAACGAAGGAGACCATCGGAGTGTAGGCTTTGGCCACAGCGGGTTCAATAATAATTAATATGCAGGCTAGCTAGTTGTGTCACACACCATTTCAGACTCGAATTGCATCTGTCAGTCCAAATTCTGACTGCATGCGAGGCATCCAGCCCCGAATCTAGTTAGACAGCTAACTGAATTAAAACAAAAATCTACAGATGCATGATAAATGCACAGGATGCTATGTCACACATGAATGACTTCTGTGCAGGCCAAATGACAGATGTATTTCCTCGACTCCAGGCCAGACTCCAGCACAAACCACTCTTCATTTATCAATAATTGGGCCTTAATTTCATTTGGCAGTGCTAGAGCAGCATGCTCAGCTTCCTCTCCAATAGACTAACACTAATTAGACTTTTTTTGGGGCATCAATCTTTTTATTTTATCCTCTAATAATCAACCATAAGCATAGCTATATCTTGCCTTTTTCAAGGGACATGGTAGGCTTTACCCATAACTCATTATTAGCGATAATGGAATGGGAATGGGAACCGTTCTATTATTTATGTCTGAGAGAGAGAGCGGCACCAAGGCAGGAGCAGGGGATCATATTCTGCCTGTTCACATTGAATCAATGTCTTGATTCGTTTGCCACCTCTTTTGAATAATAAATGTCATGTTCTATTAGTCCTTATATACCAAAAAGGGGGTTTTAGTTACACAGAGTCTGTTTATCAGGGAGATTTTGGGGTAGAGTTAAATGCAGGCACCGCGATTCGGATGTCAGTGTGGCACAGAGTATCCGGCACTGGGACCGTTACGGTTCAGTCCTGAACCGCTGAGTACTTCTGGGTGGCGCTGGGTGTCTCCACGCTGCTTGACAAAAAGAAAAAACATCTCCACGGGGACTACCAGCACCAGGCGTGAGCGGGTTCCTTCACTTCCCAGGGTAGGGACGGCAAACTGTAAGACCCAGAAGAAATCGACCCTGTACAGAATTTTTCCCTCTACCCCACCACATGTATGTAGACGTGTGTGGGTACGTGTATATACATGCATACACGCACACACACGTGCTTATAGGGCATGAAAGGATGCGCGTGGGAGCATGCATGTGCGTACAGGCAGAGATGGGATCATTGTACGGCTTACTGACACCGCACGTTGTGCCATCAAAGGGTTCCTCCCTGCCGAGTCGAGCTTGGCAGCTAAATCCCCTGCGGTTTCAAACGCAGTGATTGAACTGACCTTGGTTTACAGAAGTTTTGATCTTATCACCCGTCTTCCCCATAAGCTCCGAGACGAGCGCGATCTCTCCGAAGCCTTTTTCTGCCTTCCAGGGACAGAGTGCAAAGACGGTTCCCATTTGCAGAGAAGCCCTCAGCCTTCGGTAAGTGCTAAGCCCTATTGATTTGCTCCAGGGAGCAGGGCTGCTCGGCGCCGCTCGCGCTCCCCTCAGTGTTTTCGCGCAGAGCGCTGTGTTTATTGGCACAGACTAAATCAGTGATGTGGTCCTCGGGGCTGATTGCTATGCCCAGATGATCTGCTGGAGTTTGCTGCGTGATCCAATCTATGGCATAATTGAAGAGGATGAGGAACAAAATTCATCCTTGTTTCACCCCAGTAACCACGCCAAATTCAACAGAGAGCTCTCCATATGGTCCAACACAAGTTAGGTAATGTGTATATTATGCCATAATAAATGAAGTCTCATAGGTCTTAGTGGCTAGTTATTATCAAAGATCTTTCCTAGCAATTCGTTGTGATTGGAACAGAACGCAGCAACTGGAAAAATGATAAATAGTGCTGCCGCGCCGTTACGATAGCGATGGAAAAATCTGGGCTTGCAGTCTTTTGCTAAATAACAATGTGCCCACATGTGTTCGCTCTCCGCTTTTGGAAAAGCCTAACCGCTCCCAATTCCAAGTCGTCTGTTTCCAGGCTGAATGCAGATGCATTTCAAGGGCCTTTACCCAAATAAGCTGTGTAAGTCCTGGGAGACTTCTCATCCCAGAGGGTGAGGTATCTGGGAGTGCTCATTAGCTCTAGTGCTGTTCCGGCAAGTGAGGAAAGGCACAGCATGCCGGGGAGCCAGGCTCTCCTTTCCATTTACTTGGTGCCACCCAAATAAATGCAGTATTTAGGCATTTCTTTAAGGTTTCAAGCAGTTCCTAAAGCTTTTTTTCCGGTCAGGAATGCACTCAGGTTCACATCCTTCTCCTCCTTTGTGGTTACTATTTTCTCATTATTACTATAATTAAATTTTTTACGCAATGATTACATTCGCTCTCAAAAAAAGTTCAGCTGGCAATATCAGATCACGCAGTAATATTCCACGGGGGTAGCAGAAGTGCCGTCAATGAAGTATTTAAATAAAAAATAAAAAAGTAAAAAGTAAAAGATTGGTTTTCTCTCCAGCTCCATCAATGCCCCTTAGCGCATCAAGGAGCCATATATTCCTTTGCAATTCTGATAAACTATTATTAGAATTATTATAGATAAACTATATAATTATTTGTCACTGCTACCCCCTACAGCAGCAAACTTTATTGCCAGTGCGATACCTGCCCTACTTCTTTATTTCCCTTGGTGAGGACACTAGGGCGGCTCCTTCCTCTGGATCCAGGCGCTCCTGGCTGCTACACACACGTCTCTGCGGACAGAGGAGGTCCATGCAGAGGACATGCAGCCTGGTTACTTCACGTAACCACCTAATTGGAGTCTCTTACCCCAGCAGCACCTTTTTCCCTTTCTCATTATTTTATTACACGCGGTTTTCAAAACAGAGGTTTGCTTCCCGACTATACCTTTGCTGCTTGAAGTAAACCCGGAGAACTAAACATTGCCTTTAGTTTCATTCCGGGCATGAAAGCCAGAAAGCCCCAACCTTCCGAGAAGTCTAACCCGACTCAGTCGACTGATTACCAAAGTCAACGCCTGATTATTTGAAGATGCGCAACTCCTGCTTCTGTCTATTTACTCAAGCTGCAAGCCTGCCACTTAAAAAAGATTTGTTAATAGGGCTTCAGTGCCACCGGGCCCTTAACATTTCTTTTGGCCTATAAACTAATTTTATTGTTTTACTGTAGGGAGAAAAATTGCTGCAATCGTCTTGGAACGAAAAGTATTACCCTATTAAAGATTAACAAAATCAGGTTTTGAAAAAATATTATTTTGGAGTCAATATGAGGTTGCTGAGCCTCGTGTTATTGCAGAGTTTTGTGCTTTCCTTCTGGCTTCTTCGCGCCCAGCTTCTCGCCCTGCAGCTCTGGGAAGCGGCCGGAGCAGGGAGGCGTGGGCTCTGCTCTCCACGCCATCCCTGGGTGGAAAATGTCCCAGAGAGCTCAAACCCTGCTCAGATGGGGAAAGCTGAGCCCGCTGGCTCGTGGCGAAGGCCCCTGCTGCAAAACCGCAGCTCTCTCCCAAGCTTCAACGCCCAGGGTGCCATTCCTGCGCGCTTCGCCCCAGAAAGCTCGATGCTTGGACCCTCTGGGGTGTGGGGCAGGACGAGGCCAATGGGATCCTGGGGTGCATTAGGAGGAGTGTGGCCAGCAGGTCGAGGGAGGTTCTCCTCCCCCTCTACACTGCCCTGGTGAGGCCCCATCTGCAGTGCTGTGTCCAGTGCTGGGCTCCCCAG
>Ga0065711_1051598_pt1 | contig 10316 bp, 7 predicted proteins | sample Hoacrofraction12_FD_59098 | JGI IMG/M metagenome (GOLD analysis project Ga0065711, IMG submission 59098) | Hoatzin crop microbial communities from Cojedes, Venezuela - Epithelial fraction 12 v2 (version 2) | ecosystem: Host-associated > Birds > Digestive system > Esophagus > Crop | place...
TTCCTTCCTTCCTTCCTTCCTTCCTTCCTTCCTTCCTTCCTTCCTTCCTTCCTTCTATCCCACACAGGATATGTCTAATAAACGAATGATCTTGCTTGCTCAAAAAGTTAATGAATTCTGTGTAGAAATATCATAAGACCATGAAACTGACTGCATTTTGGTGTCCTGCAGTCCTGAAGTTCATTTTCCCATCTACCTGTAAAAAAGATTTATTAAAAATTATTTCTATTTCCATCAGCATAAATAGTTTTAAGATTGCTCAGAGCTTCTACTGGCCATAATAGTGGATTTAACCTACAAAAGCACACTTCATTAGTATAATAAGGGAGGGGTATATATTTGTGTAAATATGCATAAATATTTATTAAAATATAAAATTTACATACATAAAATTAATTTGAAATTTAATCAGATTACCCATGATGCTGAGCTCTACTGAAGAGCTGTATCATGCTCTGGCATGACATGTTTCTTTTGTTTTTTCCTCCCATTTCCGGTACGTATCTTCCCATACATGTCTATATGATCAACGGGTTCCTGCCTTGTTCTGCATGTAATTCAATGAGAAAGCCTGACTTCTATTTCAGCATTTTTCTCCGTTAATCAGATCAGAAAAGAACTAGGAGATTCTTAGGCAGGCAGAAAATCAATTAGTTTTGGAGGTTTTATTCCTCAGGACCGATACTATGGATGTTTTCATAAGATAACCTCGCAAGATAATCCTCCTTACAAAGGCTTTATAGGATCTCTGTATAAAAGCAAACAAACTGAAAGCTTTAAAAAAAAAATTCCCTAACTTAACCTTGAGTTTAGAGAATCAGATAAAACTGGGGTGTTGAACAGTGCTTTGACAAATTGAATGACAAAGTGATATCTTTCTTTTCCATCCCAGGACCATCAGATTTTTCTGTATATACACAGCATACATTTTATTATTGGAATTAAAATATTTTATGTAAAAGTTAACAATGAATCTATAAAAACAAAAATCTTATAATTTAACGAGCTTGCTTGCGTGTGTTTTTGCCCCCCTCCTATTTTTCAGTCGCAGTCCTTTTGCTCATTAGCAGCTGGGATCCAGTGTTGCTGGCTTTCCACTGTTTAAGTGCTTTTAAAGATTTTTGTCCCTAGGTAATCTCTCTCAACTATATTTTCCATATAGTCAGTATAATAAGGTTTTGCCCGCGTTGACCTTACCACAAACATCTGTCTTTCTACTTGCAGATACCTTATACCTTTGGAGGCTATGATCTCACCAGACAAAAGATAGTCTTAACCGCAGTGTAGGAATACATACTTGGGACCTACCTATTAAAGGCTGATTTATATGTGAGAGATGGAGATGTATAATTCTTCAGAGCAGAATTTATTAAATATTCTTGTAGAAGTACTCCCTGTTCTTAACAACATCCCCAAAATAATATTAATCTTACTTAGGTCTTTTAGATCTTTGGCTATGCTAAACTACTATCTGCCCCTATGAACTTGTGGACCTTGGCACTATGCTGCAGAGCCTAAGGCACATGGTTTTAATATTCTTGCTGATAAAACAGAGGCTGAGGAAACTCAGAATGACTCCACTTTTAACTCTACAGCTTTTCTATTCTGCACATCTAACAAGCAACTCTAATTTCGTTGGGAAGATCTGAACACCGCTTCAAAGAGCAAGCTGTTTTTCAGACGCATTTATTGCAAGGACGGTACAGCACTTTCCTGGAAAACCTCCAGTGTTGTGATTCTACTTACTATCCTGCTTCCTCCATGCAGAATTCTGATCTCCACCATGGTCACTACAGCCAAGGCTGTCCCCAACCTTCACATACTCAACCAGTCCTTCATTAATGGTCAGCACAAGGTCCAGCAACATATGTCTCCTAGTTGGCTCCTCCACCACCTGCGTCAAAAAATTATCATCAATGCTCTGCAGGAAGCTCTGTGTGTGTCTAGCTGTATGGTCTTTCCAGCAGAAAGGGTAGTTTTATTTTGTCATGGATATCAGACAACATCTGAGCTAGCATGGTGTGCTGTCACAAACACCTATTGATCAGTAACATGCACTAACTGTGGTTACTAACTGTTTAGTATAAAAGTAGTACTAAAAAACACTATCAGTGTGTTGTTTTATACTGGATGAAAATGTTGCCAGGGTAAAACAGACACAGAACATTTTGACTTGATAACTGCTGTGGTTACCAACTGCTTCCATGTTCAAAACAAACCAGAGGTCCTGCTATACATTGCATAATGACACAGTGAAAGAAGATGCCTACCTGCACCAAGTCCCATCTGAATTCTGGTCCCCCCCTTTTTTTTTTTTCTTTTTTTTTTTTCTTCCAGAAGTGCTTGGCTCATGGCTTGAAAACTGGAATCTATAAATGGCTTTGAAAAACCGGCTTCGGCCAGCTACTTTGGCTTTATCTATGATGTGTGACTGGTCACTTAAATTATGCATCATTACCTAGTCTTCCTCACTGGATGATTAAAGCTTTTTAAATATCCATAAAGAATGAGCCATGGACAGAGAGAGAGAGAGATGAATACCAATGGAGCTTGAAAAAAGAGAAGCCTGTTTCTGTAGATGGAAAGAAAAGCCTATTTGCGTGACTGCTCACAGCAAGGGTAAGGGTTGCCCTTGTGTTCCCTGAATCGTGTTGAGTAATGACCTCTTGCACTGCCACCACATACAGGTGGGAATTTCAGCTTTCCTATGCTACTGACTTTTGACCAACTGCCTGTACTTCCCTCTAAATTTTCTTGCCTTTTACTTCGAGTCAAAGTATGTCTAACTTCACGTCTCTTCCTATTTTAGAAGTTGCATGATGCTTGTGAATAGCTAAGGTAGGTCCAGCTACAGGCTTGACAGATGGTTCACATTGAATGAACATATCACTTTGTAGGAAATATAAACAAATTCTATTCCTTTCTAGAGTATCAAGGAACAGTATTAAATTCATAGAAATTCCTGTTATCTGAAACTCTCCCCTCGACTTTCCTAGGCAGATGTCTCAGCTACTGGTCCTACTTATTTTTGCAACAACTACCTAATATAGAAGCCAAAGAAAATTCACGTGGATCTCACAGGTTACAGATGTACAAGCCCTTGATTGGAAGAGTTACTTTAATGCACATGAATGTTAGGTAGGGATTTTTTATAAATATTAAATTGTACAGCTATATTTAATATCTTCTATTCCGCATATAATAAATGATTAAGCATTGGTTGCAATTATTTTTATCTTACCCGTACAGAAGGATTTTTGCAAATAAACAGTTCAATGAAGAAAACAAATTCTCTGTAGTAAATGGGATCGTTCAGCCTGAGGAACGGATGTTCATCAGCGTAGCCATCTGAAGTCCAATTGCTGTTATTTGTTTTGGGTCCATTCATGAGTTGTAAGGCATTTTAGTCAATGCCTATTGCTTCTTCTCTCTTACTACCAGAGATTTTTACTTCTTCCTCTGCCTTAAAAGGTTACCAGTGCTTTTGAGATACATATTAACAGATGCAGCTTCACCAGAGAGTTGTGTGGACCTCAAAAATACCAGTAAGTCCTACTGCTTTCTCATCGGGGGCTTAGAGGAACCTCAGAAACCAGCAGCTGCACCTCCATTGTGGAGTTCCAGAAAACTTCAGTCCCCTGAGACTAGTGAGTGTGACTGAGATGAAGATGGATGCACTAAACCTTGATGCCACCCCTCCCAAGCAGCCTGAACAACCCCTTGCCCCGGGCACTGCTGCCCATAGCCTCCCTGCCTGGCAGCACCCACCCCACGAGCCAACGGTTGCTGAGCCACGGGGGCCCCCTTCCTCATCACCCTTGCAAAGACACAGCCACACTGGTCTCCACCTGGGAACAAATAGCTCGGTGCCTATTTGCTCACATAGTAACTCACTTCTCTTGCATCTGGGGAAAATTGTTATTGAAAGACCAACTAGTTCACCACCAACTTGCTTGCAGCAGAAGTTTCTACTCCCCGTCAGCTCTTGTGGGTTCCTGTGAAAAGAGTCTATTGGGCTCAGTGCCACACCAGTAGCCCGCCCACACGAAGAGTGCGTGCACCTGGGGCCTCTGTTTTTGACCAGCCTTCAGGAGAATCCCCATCCCCTGCCCTCAGCATGCCCCTTCTGGAATAGTTGCTCTCATCTGGGATTGATGCTATTGCTTCCTGCCTGGTTACAAATGAGGGTAAACATGTTGGGAGAGACCAGAGCAAAATGACATTTATAAAGAAATGTGGGTAAATTCCCAAAGAGTCAAAACTTACTCAGAAAAGTCCTATTACACATTTTTAGGTGGGTGAAATGAATGTTACCCTCTGGGAAATGTTCTGGTGGAAGGGAAAGGCAGTTTCTATTGTATTCTATCTTAGAAAACAATTTTGTAAAGGTGAAAAGAAGTTGGAACAATCACATTTCATGAGGAACTTCAGAAAAAGTCTTGAAGTGTGAACTCATTACTTTAAAAAATGGAACTGGAAAAAATACTACTCTTAGAACTTGTTCAATAGGGAACATGTAAATAATAAATGGTGCCTGAAAATAGGTGTTTAAGAAGCTCATTCATTCAAATTTCAAGTAGATGGATTAAGAAACTGTACTGAATAAAAAAAAATTCAGAAAAGGTGAGTTTCAAACTTCAAGCAGACTTCTAAGCAACAGAGATGATCTACATACTTGACATAATTCTTCAGAGATCGTCAGCAAAACAAAACTGCTCACACTTAGACAAGTGCACACTGACATATTAATTTGACAGACCCCACTCAGGTAGGCTATTATTACTGCAAATGTTTGTTAAATGATACTATTTTTAACTGTTGAAAGAGTGAGCAGGAATCATCCAGTAGGCCCACTTGCCTCCCTATTTTTCTGTCTTCCGTCATTTCTGATGTTCACCCAACAATCATGTACATCCAAGTTCAAAAGGAGTTTCATTTGTCTAAATGCAAGCAACTGATCATCAGGACTCAGAGGAGTGAGATTAATTTATATTTTTTATGTTACTCTCTTTGTTTCTCAGGGCTGTACGTAAATGTCTCTGTAGCACTGAAAGGTTTTAAGTGTTACACTTCAGATTCTGTTTCAAAATAATATAGATGACTGCATTAAAATATATGAGACACTATTCAAACCAGGTGCTGCAAGCAAAGTGCAAATATTGTTTCAGTTAAACTACCCAAATGCAATGGAATTTAGGGAGATTCAAAGATTGTTACTCAGAGGCTAGTGCTCAACAGTTGTAGAAACCAGGTGACACTGTGATTTCTTTATATTTTAGATGATACAGCATCAGTGAAGAATACCAGAAGAGAGACAACTGGGAGATTATAGAACACATGTGAAGCCACATTGTTTTACAAATGTCCTCTCTATTGATATGTTTTTAACTAATTTGAAGTTAAAGAATAGAAAAAGGGGCACAAAGACAGAGATACCATTTCAGGACATAATGTAGCCACAAAGATTTCTCTCTACAGAAATCCCTGAACATACAGGGATTTCTTTGCACATGGTGTGGGAGAATTCAGTCAGGGAAACTATATATTCCCTTCTCAAGAGGGAGGATGGAGATCTACACATAAAATGGTTTCCAGTGTCTACATACCCATGTAGCTCAATATTAAATATGTTTTAGCAGTTGTCTTAGATATCAAGAACAGGCATCCTGTTGCTGAGACTGTACTGTAGACTTAGGTTCCCTTGCAGCTGGCCAGGCTGCTGGCTTTCCTCTGGCTACGACCCCAGCAGGCAGACGGAGCTGTGGAGCTGTGGAGCTGCTCCTCCTGCCCCTGGCAGGGCGATGGTCCCAGCCCCGGGCTGGTGTCTCTGCAGCTTTCGCTTACCTTTCTGACAGTCAGGTGGTGCTTCATACTGAACTTCAGTGACTACTGGGAGAAAAAATAAGTATTTTTCCTTGGCTTACTAACACTGAACACCCTGACAGAGATCAGGTGCAGTTTTAAAGAAATAATTCGATGGGCAGGTACCGAGGGCGAAATTCCACCCTGCTTGCCTGTAGTAGTGCCTTTAGCAGTGCCTGACTTCAGACTCCTCGCCATGCTGCAGGGCATTCTGTGCCTGTTTTGATCCACTCTTTTCATCTGTGAATAGGTAACTGATATTTTCTATGGAGCTTGCAAAATATACGTATATCTGTTCACCAAAACCACTCTATTTTTGTATCTAAACAACAGCATTTCCTCTTATTGTAAGAGTTTGTGTAAAACCTTAATAACAGCTGATCCATTTTTCTTTACTTAAAAAAGAGTAACCAGCAACAATTCTAAACACAGAAAAATGAATCATAGCACAAAAGACTAAGCACATATTTGACTACCGTCCCAGACCGCACTTTTATGGAGCACAGGCCTCCACTGCGGGAATACTGGAAAGCCTAAACAATATAACATCAGGGTCTTTGTTCTGTTTTTGTAAGTACATGAAAAACGTAGAGGTCTTTCCTAACTCCCACCCCACAGGCTGCGGTTAAATGGTGTGTTGAACAGAAGCCAGACCGCAGGGTAAGGATCCCATACTGCATTACTGCCATCAGATCCAACCTGCTTCCATTGTGTTTGCTTTTATGCAGTTTGATTAGTGGCTGCAGAAGAGACAGAAGTGAGCAGAATACAGAATCCAGTTTTTTTGCTCTGTACTGCACAGACAGGCAAAGAAGTCACTTGTTCTTCTTGTTTTATCCCTCTACTCCCTTATTGTATCAACCCTAATTCTCACACCACATTGAGTTGTACCTCATTCTGCAAATATTCCCATTGATCTCAATTAAACCATTTTAGAGAAACATTAAAGCTAAGGGGAAAAGAACAAAAAGAACTGCAGCTGATAAATGTTAATGTTGTCATTTAACAAGAGTAGAAGGCACTCTGATATTTTACTAATGAGTGGGGTGCAAGAATCATATGCAGAAGAGCTGCATTTTGAAGGACTGGAGACTGATGGTTTGCAAGATTTTATTCCTCTGTTAAGTCATTAATGAAATAAATAGGAGATGTTCTTGAATAATCTCACAGGTCCGTTTATATAGTAGCATCAATTATGATGATTTATTGCAGAAAGCAAGGAATTTAAGTACTATAACTTTGAATTTCCTTCTTATTACATTTACTTAAACTATTTTCTCTAGGAACTGCAGATGCAATATTCACAAACTCATACCCTTCAAAAAATGGATATCTGGAGCCATCTTTTAGAAGGAAAAATGGACAATATTCCCAGCAAAACTGCCAGCTATCACTGAAACCACCCACATGTAGGCATGCTACTAGCAATTTTTCTTCAAATTAATTAACACATTAGTCAAGATGTGTTCACTTCTGTCTCTTTGCTTACCTGACATTTTTACATGATTTTGAAGTTCTAAGCTTGAAGAAATTCTGCACTGAAATACCTGATGTGCAGAATGATCACCACACAGAACGGAACTATTCTCTGCAAGAAAGGCAGGAGTTCTTCCCACGGCTGAATTTACTGAGGAAACAAGGACTATCACATGAATTTGAATGTTATTGGGTCTTCATAACTCAGTGTTGACTTCTCACAACATTTTCAGAAGAGAGTTTTCACCCCTAAAAGATAACAGCAAATATCGTTTCATCAGAGAGACTGTGAAGATGAATTTTATCTTTGTCTAAACTAGCACAAAGTTACTGCAGACAGTTCGTTCCGCCATTGGCTCTTTTCTGACAAATAGTATTCATAAGGATCTTTTGGCTACTACTTAGTATAATATCTGTGTGGTAAAGCATTGCAAGTGTCCATGGCCTAATGCTCCCTCACTGCCTCTGGATGGATTTTCCTGAAAGAATCCACCACCTCCTCTCACCTGATTTTGACAGCAGAGGGCTAAAGCTTACAGAGGGAGGATTTGGAATTTCAGCTCTGGAACATAACAACAGATAACAGATGCAACAGTTTTCTTGGTCATCTATTTTAGAATATATGGTATACAAGAGCTGTCAGGCCTGGATAATGTAGTAACTCTGTTAATCTTGCAGTTCTCAGTTTTACAATTTTTAAAAATGCTGATGTCAGCCGGTTCTGTATATCAAGGAGTCTCTATAGAAAAAGCAGAGCATAACCTGGATAAAGACAAGAGTAAGAAAATCAGACAGATGTCTCATCTCACATCTTCAGTCTTCAAATGGATGTTCAGGCAATTCCCTTCACTGCAGGTTCTCCCCACCCTGCCCACTGTCTGAAGCAGGAAGACTGCAGCCACTGTCACCAGCCCAGGGAAGAGAAAACAGTGTATTAGTGTATTTCCCCAAAAGCCCATGTGCTTCAGAAGCTGCAAGGGGTATTGCTGAGGCTGTGTTCCCAACTTGCTCAACAGCGATATGCTCTCCAGTACCGCACCTTTCAAACATTAATGAGCTGATCTTCACGAACGCTTTGCAAGGCAGGGAATCATCATCTCCCTCTTACGGGTGGAGAACAGAGGCACAGCAAGATGTGAGTGATTCGCCTACAGGAAATCTGTAGCAGAGCCAGAAATCAAACACAGACTTTTCAGATTGCAGAGCACCATCCTCAGAGCATAAAATTCCAGTCTGATTTGCTGGGAAATTAATCAGGGACTGTGTCTCTGGTAACCTCGCGATGCTCCTACTCCAGTAGCTCCTACACCGCCTCAAAGGCACCACTGAATCCTGCATCGCTGTAGTCATTTCATTCACAACAAATTCTGTTTTCATGTTGTTTACATTGCTAATATAACGAACTACAATAAATTGTCCAAAATGATAACATTGCAGTCAGACTTCTTTTTAAACTGACTTGTTGTTAGTCAGCAAACCATCACTTGGTACTGTTAAGCAGTACAGCTCATTTTCAGAGCTGCTTGTCATTGAGGTTATGTGAACACATACTTAGAAATGTATTATAAGCTGGATGACATTTCTAGATGTTACAGCAAATTCTGCTTTTTAGATTTCTCAATCATCTACTCAATGATTTTAATATTTCATGTAACTACACTGGCAAACCACACTGAACTACACTGGTTCAGTGACTACGAAAGACTAACCCTATTCTGTTATTTCTCACCACATGAGAGGCACCGGTCATATTTATACCCACAAGCCTGAAGATTCTGTATCAAAGGAGCTAAAAAATAAAAGGTTGAAAGGAATAGTAGGAAGACAGCTAAACTAATCACTCAGTTTTTGTTGTTCGTGTGCATTTGTAATACCTCATAGTTAAAGGAATCGTTCTGATTCAGACACATTAAAAAATAAGAACTTTGCCCTATATTTCAGGAAATAATTTTATTCCTGGAAGATGATAAAATGAGCAGTTACCAAAGAACTCTTACAGTTTTGAAGAGACAGGGCAAGATGAAACCTGTGAGAACAAGTCAGGAGGATTCACCAGGGCAATGCTTAACACTACTAAAGAGAAAATATTGATCCTAAGGTTTATCCGTCAGAAAAGAACGTTAAAAACTGCTTCCTACAGGGTGAAACTGTAGGAGCTCAAGTTTAGTGGGCAGGGACATATGGAGTGCCAATGGGTCCCGAAATAATATGAAGAAGAAGAAATGCAAAAGAATATATATAATGTGGCAGCTGTTCTTGATCCTTCCTTAAGCAAGTGAGGATGCTTGGGCACAGCAGGATTGCTCTGAATATTGGCAAACTCATATTAAATTACTGCATGGTTTTATTTGAAAATGTTTTTTACTGACTTCACAAAACAGAAGAGTGACTCTTTGCACTTTTAGAAATGGTATTTTGTCAGAGCACCCAGCATGATTGCAAATGTCAGCTCTTGCCCTTCCCACCTCGGGAGGACATTTGAGCAGCATCCCTGAGCCTGCAGCACTTCTGCCCTGGGGAGAGGGGTTCTGTCCACCTTCCTGATCTGCCTTCACATAAAAAAGCATGAGACATTATCTATCATGCAATATATAAAAACCATAAGTCCATGTGTCTGCATAGGTTTATTCGTAAGCATTTATATATGTAAGTTGAGGGTTTTTACACTTATTCTAATATGCATATATAGGTAAACTGTCTGCATATGTTTGTACATGCAACAACATAGACATGTGTGTGTGTGGACACACGTATACGCACATCATCTAAATATATTTGCTGAAGCACAGCCCCAAATTGCATTCACTATGGTCCTGCTTGTTAGACTGAATTTTCCCCTTTTACACTATACACACCTGCCTTCTTTGCTTCAGTCTTCAGTGCTAAGACTGGCCCTCAGGAACCCCAGGCCCCGGAGGTAAGAGAAGAAGCCTACAAAGAGGACGACTTTCCCTTGGTCGAGGAGGACTGTGTGAGGG
>Ga0065711_1051599_pt1 | contig 10316 bp, 4 predicted proteins | sample Hoacrofraction12_FD_59098 | JGI IMG/M metagenome (GOLD analysis project Ga0065711, IMG submission 59098) | Hoatzin crop microbial communities from Cojedes, Venezuela - Epithelial fraction 12 v2 (version 2) | ecosystem: Host-associated > Birds > Digestive system > Esophagus > Crop | place...
CAGGTGGCTTTCTGGGCTGCATCAAGAGCAGCGTGGGCAGCAGGGCGAGGGAGGGGATTCTGCCCCTTGACTCCGCTCTCCTCAGACCCCACCTGGAGTCCTGCGTCCAGCTCTGGGGCCCCCAACAGAAGAAGGACATGGATGTGTTGGAGCGGGGCCAGAGGAGGCCACGAAGATGGTCTGAGGGCTGGAGCACCTCTCCTACGAGGACAGGCTGAGGGAGCTGGGGCTGTTCAGCCTGGAGAAGAGAAGGCTCCAGGGTGACCTTAGAGCAGCTGCCAATGCCTGAAGGGGCCGACAGGAAGGATGGAGAGGGGCTTTGCACAAGGGTGTGTAGGGATGGGGCAAGGGGGAACAGCTCCAAACTAAAAGAGGGCAGATTTAGATTGGATATTAGGTAGAAATTCTTCCCCATGAGGGTGGTGAAACCCTGGCCCAGGCTGCCCAGAGAAGCTGTGGCTGCCCCCTCCCTGGCAGGGTTCAAGGCCAGGCTGGATGGAGCTCTGAGCAACTTGGGCTGGTGGAAGATGTCCCTGCTCATGGCAGGAGGGTTGGAACCAGATGATCTTTAAGGTCCCTTCCAACCCAAACCATTCTATGATTCTATGATCAGTTTTCTGAGACAAGACAGAGAAGCAGCAGATTGCAAGGTTACTCATGTGACACACCAGCCGATTCTTGCTCTAAGTGTAATTTAGGTAAAGCTAATTAAACTTCATAATTAGCACTACCTTCTTCCAAGTAGTAAGGTGACGCATATGAGAACACTATTAAAAAATATATTCCTAAGGGACACTTGTATCTGAATAATTTCCGCAATTACAGGGTTCCCCACCATCCACTTCATTTAAAACGCCACACTGACTGGAATTTTCTTAAACCACTGCTTCACAGTTATTCCAGTTACTCGTATTATTAGATACAGTAATAATGATTTCCCAGACATCACTTCCATAAACCTATCAGTACAGTAAATTCTCTCGGTTACAGAATCTCGAGCTACTGTGACTTCTGTAATAAGAACAATAGAGCAACTTCCCATTAAAACATGGAAAAAAAATTATCATCATTACATTATCTTCAAATCTAACAGCACAGAAAGCACAGCAGAAGCAAAGGCAGCTTGAGGAGCTAAAAATGCACCAAGAACACTCTCTTTTAATAACGGCAGACGTATTCATTTACAGCTCATTTACAGTGATCCCAAATGTACTTCCTCCCATAGACTGGTTTTTCCTCCCTGCCTGTGACATACAGCAGCTGCCCAACAGACAACCACGCACAAACAGTTACGTAAATAGTCAAGAATGCCACTTCCCACTTGAAATCCCCTCATGACTTGAAGGGGGAAGAAAGCAAGAACTCGAGCTGGACCTGGCTGAACTGCCAGAGCTAACGTGCTTGCTCTGAAACACAGATACTGAGAATTTGCTGCTTTTTAAGTCTGCAAGAGTGCCGAAAGGACAGCACCAACTCCCACCATGAAACAGGAGAGGCTCTGTCTTTATAAAGCCATTGCTACACTGTGCCTACGCATTTTCTCAAAGCCTTTACACATTCGTGAAATGAACTGGCAAGGGTAATTAAAGACCAAACAACTCCTGAATCCACAGTCAACGTTTCGTTCACTAATTTCAGACATCAGGAAGGGCTATTGATATCTAGGCAGACCTCCACAAGGATGCTCATCTATTTGCACTTTGGATTTAAAGATTTTGACAGGTTCAGAAAACAAGATGATTACAGTACCAGTGATGGAAGGAAGATGGAAAGAAAAAAGGCATGAAGAAAGGTATGAGTGGAAAGAGTACAGTGCTCAGACAAAGGCACACTTGAACTCACATAACAGGTTTCTGAGCAAGCGTGTACAGTACTACTTGTGATGAGACACTAACAATGGTACTACTAATTCCTTGGGTTTTTTTCCAGTTGTCAGAAGTCAGACAAAGAACATTCTGGCTGTAAAAATGGAGAATTGACAAGAAAAATAGGACATCTGCATTTCTGTGGCAGAGGTCCAAGAAAATTAAAGAAAAGAAGCTTCAAACAAGTCCATAAATACAAAGCTGTCCTCTGAAGATGCTGTTAAGAGTATGTTTAATGAATAGGCAAATCACATGACACGAGTTGCTCGAAGTGGAACAGCAAATGATTACTGAAACTAGAAGCATCATCCAAAGCCTTTACTGTTGCCCTATTCGGCAGGCTAAGACCCAAGAATACACAATCGTGGTGAGAAAAGTAGATGCATCTCTTGTATCAAAACCACTGACCCAAGAATACAGTCACTTCTGACTTTCTCAGTTCATTTCAAGTCGTTTGTCACTAACCAGCTTCCCTTGCACTGCTCTTGAAGGTCTATACCCCTCTAGCAGAATTTTAAATTATCAGAAGAAGCTCTAAAAGATAAGGAGAAAAGCTCTAAATCACAACAGGGAGGCTGGTGGGGACCAAACAATCATGGTTTATCCAGGACAGTGTGCTATGTAGCTCGTAACAAGTCTCTCAGCAAGACTATGTCTCCATCCTTGCACATTCAAAACTCAGCTTCTTAAGATCCTGAAAAACTTCATCCACCTTAAAAGTTCACTTGAGTGGTGAGTCAGGACTAGATCATCTCAGAAGGTACTTTCCAACTGCAATAACTCCATGATTCAATTTCTGCTTCAGAATGGAAATGGAAGAAAATCAAAAACATAACTACTCACTTCATATTTCATTGTAAAGAAGCCATCGCCCCCAATTCCTTCCAGTGCAAAAGCCTGCACTATTGGCCACTTTTCAACAATGAACATATCAAATATCTGTAGATGACCTGCAAAATAAACATTTCACAGAAACATTCTCTCATAAATACTGGCAGTTTAACGTTCTGAGAAATCTTAGAGCCGTTCCGAGATTCTAACAAAGGATCTCAATTATCCTGTCTTTGTACAACTTAAAAACTGCAATTAAAAAATGTTTTTGGTGAAGACGGTAGCTTTTAGAAACTCCTTTCGCTACACCCCAAATTTTGTCGCTTTTTCCAGCTATCAGCCTAGTAAAGGATATTACGTCTCCTTGCAGATTTCATTCCAAGACCATCAGCAAAACTGTGCCCATTAACATTCAAGATAATAAACAGGGAGCTTTGCTTACTCCAATTTCTTCAAATATTTGGCCTTAAGTAAAATATTGCCATCAACATCCCCATGTTAATCAGAATTTTAAGTAAGGGGAGAGGAAAACTATTCAGCCTTGTACTCATCAGTGAATCTGTAAGCCATCTGGAGTGAAGCGTGATTATTATCCTTAAGCTACACACCTTCTTTAGGTACTTCCTAACAAAGAACCACCATCCTCCCCCATGCCCTGACCCATTAAGGATTTTCCAGGCAGTCAGAGCACATCATCCATTCCTCAAGAGAAGCAATGAAGAATTATGAATAAAAAAATAATGAATAAAAAAATAAAAACAGAACTTGGCTTGAACTTATACAGTTCAAAAATAGGAAGCAATTGATTTTTTTTCGTTTGCCTCTCACCTACCGCACTGGATGAGAAGCCCCACACGCACAGTGAAGACCACGCACTGCATTGCTTTTGCATTACTCACTGCTGGGGATACTGCGAACACACTTTACTAAACCATGTAAGATTAGACTCCTCAGGCTGCAAGGCTGGCTACAGATCATAGCAGGAAGTCATGCACTTCAGTTTTTGCACCACTAAAAAAGGAAACTTGCATAACGAAATGTTTATTCTTCCCTGACATAAAGCAGTATTTATTTGGAGCTCCCATCTGAACAGAGAACTTCTGCAGCAGCAGAAGCACACTTCTCTGAATGCAAATTATTTCTCTGCCTCACGCTGTGAGCATTCACTCTTCAGATGAAGTCTAATGGCTTACATGTTTCAGAAAGAAACCCAACTCTTAAGTAAAAAGAGGCTAAAAGGAAATACTGACATATTAATCCTTATTTCTTACCAAAGGTAAGGAAATCTTTATTCTCTGAACTGCCCAACTCGCATGCTACAAAATACTTACCCCATGAGCATAAAACAAGCTAACCTACCTTGGCAGCTGTATGGAATACCAATGCGACTGCAATCTCGAACCATGTCTACGAAGCTGGAAATTTTGAATTCCTCTGCAGCTTCTTCATCTTCATACTGAAAGAAGTCATTTAAAATAAAAATCAATTAGGCATGCCTAATTTGTTAGCCTTGCATGAAAGAATATGTATTGTACTGTTTTAACTCCATAGCAAGTGTCATGTAATCCACTAAAACATTATGCACAGCTTCCAGAATCTAAAGAACCTCCTTAGTCTCTATATTTTGGAACCTCCAGCATTGCAGGGATGCATTCAAGCCAATGGAAACTGTTCTTCAAAAATCCAACTTCAGAGCAAGGTTTTTAATAAGGTTATATGAAGGCATATTTACACACTTTATTTTCAGCTTTCAGTGAAGTCTTTCAACATCATCTACTAGATTCTTGACAACTTTAGAACAATAAAAGATATTTTGAGAATATTAACTATGTGCCACAAAAAACTTGACATTGAGGGGAAAAAATAAAATACCATCTTAACAACGCTAAACTGGGAAAGCCAGCTGACAAGATACGCCTCAGGTCACAGAACAAGCAGTGAGAACTAGTTGCTGTCTGAGGGAGAGATATATGTGGGAAAAGGAGGAGGAAAGAAGAGGAGACACCACCACGCAGCACTCCCTTGCTGTTTCACACTAGCAGCAGACTGAAGTTGTCTGAAGACTTCAGCAGACTGAAGAGCAGAAGTGAAGAACAAACATCGTACTTACAGCTCAGAAAAACATAAGAACTAGACTGAAGAGACACGTGACACAAAAATCATTTATATAACAGAACACAAACCTAAAAATGGTCTCTGATTTTTATCTGAAAAGGTACAGTTGAGCAGCAAGTCTGAAACCAAGAGGCCTAGCCCCGCTGGGTACTTCAAGAGTCACTTGCTTTCTGGAGCAGGATCAGAAGGCCATGGTGTTTTGTCTATTTATTTTTCATGTACAGTGCTCTGAACTTAATATCAAGGTAAATTACATGATTATGAACTTTTTGTGTATAGCTCTTGTGAGCTTCAGGGTACACCCAACAAATTTATTTTAAGAACAAGTTCTTTTAAGACAAGCCTGAATTTAAGATGCAGCCCAAGTTCCTCCATGATGTGTTCTTTCTTCAATCCCAGGAAGCCAGATCAAAGTTTCACTTCAAAGCCAAGCCACAAACAACTGCCAGTTTCTCAAGACTTAAAATGCTATTAGAATGAGAACTTGGGTTTTGGCAGGGTGCTAAAGGCTTGCTCACTATCAGCTACTGCAAGTAGAAATACAGCTCATTCCATACACGGTACGGTCATGACACCCAGAAAGCTTATGCAGTATGCATCAGATTTCAGTACTTTCTCTTATTTGGCCACTTTGAAAATAGACATTCTTCAATAATATGTTTTTTTCTTCTTATAACTAGGATATTCACTTAAATTCCTATGGTCTAGTTAAAGGCAAGTAGGAGGAAGGAAGGAAGAAGAGGCTAAAGGTTTTGCCAGATTCATCAAGAGTTGCACAGAGCCAGGTATGGCATCGCTTTCATCATCTCTAAAACTCTTGAGCTTTTTTGGTTTCATTTTTATAAAAGCAAAAGCTATTTCTGTCACTGAAAAAAAAAAATTGCTTAAAAGCCTCTACAGGCAATCCTCCTGTAAACAGGATGCACTTTGAGCCTGACACAGCAATGTTTTTTTGTTTCTCTTTCAGATGTAATCTAGGAAACTGGCAGTTGTTACACATTCGAAACATGACTGAAGTGCATCACTCAGCTCATTCACATGAAACAGCAATGAATTAAACGGTGTATTTTCAGCTTCAGAAATCAAACTTTCCACTCATTTCCACAAATAGCAGGGCATATGGTTTACCTTTCTAGTTACACCATTATTTCAAGCCAGTACTGTGGGATTAAGGTTACTACCTGCTACGATAAACCATATAAAAGCCCACAAGCAGATACAGCTTAAAATTCAACAGCAGAGATTGCAGTTGTGCAGTTGTGCTAGCAATAGCATGTTAAGAACTACTCCAGTCTTGATTCCAAAATGCTTACGTTTCACCACCGTCGGGTATGCTTCAAGCTTTGCCCTTTCAGTAGCGATTCTGGCACCAGAAAAACCTCATGAAGCCAGGCTTTAGATTTTGCTACGGCACGCTTTAACCTGCAGCTCAGCTGCTCACGTGTTAACTAGCAGTAATTAACCCCCTCTATGCAGCACTCTGGGGATTGTATCTAGAATGCCGCACCCAGTTTTGAGACCCACGTACAAGAAAGACATTGACAAGCTGGAGGAAGCTCAGTGGAGGGCCACCGCGATGATCAGTGGGTCAGAGCACTTGTCCTACAAGGAGAGACCCAGGCTCGTTCAGTCTAGAGGAGGCAATGGCTGGACCTCATAGCTGCCCTCCAACACCCACAAAAACTTTATCGAGATGGTGAAGCCAGGCTCTTTGCAGTGGTCTGCAGTAGCAGGATGCATGACAAAGTGCAAGATTTAAAACAAAAAAAGTTCAGATTGGATAAAAGCAAACACTTCTTCACTATTAGGACAGTCAGGTAATGGAGCAGACAGCCAAGAGAAGTTCTGCAGTCATCATCCTTGGACACTTTCAACATCCAACTGCAAAAAAACTCGAGTAACCTGATCGGATCTCATCACCAACCAGGAGGTTGGACAAGACGATCTCCAGAGGTCCCTTCTAACCTGAATTAATTCATAATTCTGTGATCCAAACTATCAGCCAGCCACATAAAAGCACAATCAGTCGTAAGCCCCACCGCTTTCAAGCTGGAAACTCAAGGGAACAAAAGGTTTGTCTCCCTGATTCTCATTCTCCTCCTCATTCATTCTTCCACCAGCTTCATCTGTTGACATCCTAGGCTCCTAACCAGCTCCCTTCAGATTTCCATATAACTCTAATTCAGAAAAGGAACTACACAGAATTGAACAAGGAAGGAAGCTTCCTATGATGGCATTTAGGAAGAAGCATTTCCAGTCTCATCTGGAATAAAAAGGTGGTTCTTCTACACCTAGACAAAGTGCACTTTCATTTTTCACTCCTCTACCAGTATTTCACTATGATAAACATAGCTTTTCTAAGAATACCTTGACTTTTAAATGCAAGATGAAACTCACATTGCTCACATGGGGTTAATAACTCTTGAAAGGAAGAGCTGAAAGTTAAAATGAAAATACATAATAAAGTAGTTCCACTTTGAATATCCGTTCATTAGCAAGTTCATTAGCAATTCTCATCTGCATTCATTTTCCACTTACCTCATTTTCAGTTAGACAGTGAAAATGCAAGTTCCTCCAGTATGCCACATACGGCAAAAGATGATTATAATTCACAGGGTTACAGTACAGATGGACACTGTCAGGTTTTACTAATATGATTATATCTGCAACAAGCAGAACAGATATTATTCCAGCACCAAGACTCCACATACAGAAGAATTATACGTGCACAAAAAAACCCTCACAGGAACGGAACCGAAAACACTTTTCCTGTAAGGTACTTCGTTAAGAGAAAATTGTTTAACTATCTGAACACACACTCATTCCCCACTTCTTTAAAAAAGAAACAGTTGGCAGCCGTCTACAGTTCCAAGTACAATAGCACTTCTTACTGTTTAGAACAATTGTGGGTTTATTCTGAAGTCTTGCACAGAGCTTGCATCAGCCTATCCTTTGAAATGCCAAGAGTGTCACTGATGAGTCCTTACAGAGCACTTACAAAACTGTAAACTACAGCTGCTCTTGCCTGATACTACATCAGAAGGTTGCTCAAACAAAAAACCAGCACTACAGTCTATGGGGTAGATATTCAAAGTTTCATGCAAATGATGGAATAATAATCTATGATCATGGTGACGGGCCACCTTTCAAATATTACACAAGTGCATTAATATGTCAAAGTAAAAAAAGAGCTCAAGTATTTTAGAACTCCAGAGGTGTGATCACACAGTAATTGATAACATATGTACCCACCTACCACTACTGAACTAGGACTTCTCATAACAGGCTGATTTGTCTAGGTTTAGAACATCTGGGGGAATGCATGGAGGTGGGACATTTAAAAACAAAGAGTTCTCCAGCAGCATTTTTAACACCAGTTTTTCAGGTGTGTACACACAATTAGAGATTTACTGACTTTTTGAGGTATGCTCCTTTTTTCTGGCTCACCCTCCCTCCAGAAAGACTGAAGAACAGGTAAAAATGTTGAGTATTCTACTCACCGTCAAGAACTTCTTCAGCAAACCCAGTTCTTTCAAAGTCATTGTTGTTCTGGTTATACAAGCCAAAAAGCAGATAGTTTGCCAGTTCCCTGCAACCTTCATTGTATCGACTATCTATTCCTGCAAAAGCAAAACCATACGTGATGCATTACGTGCCCTAGCACTGTACAACTGAAAAGTTTTTTTTCTTCCCTAATAAGAAAAGTTTAAAACAGGAGTATTAATCCAACTCCCTCATACAGTTGGTGGGCACTTATGCCCGTTGAACATACGGGGAAAACAGGATAAGGAAAAAGGAGTTTTTGCAAGTCCATTGCCACATGTTGACTTTCCACTCTTGACCGAAATCCACAGGCATTGCTTAAAAAAAATGACATCAGTCTGGTTTTCTGCAGCGTTCTGCATCAACAAAAGTTCAATTTTATCTAGTATTTCAAACAAACATCTGTCTGTATGCAGTATGCATTTTAATTACTATGTTCTTGATTGAAGCTTCCTAACAAACTAATCCTGTGACCTGAATCTCCTGCTTTAGAATGCATGATTAAACATTATCTTATCATTATTACAGTGCAAACCCTGAGTCACCAGAAAGCCAGTGTGCACTTGTAACATATCACAAAAAGATGTTCTGACAAAACATATGGTCTACGCACACCTTCCAAGGAAAGCCTTTACTGGTCCTCGGGAAAATAAAACTAAAGCAACTGAAGATCTGGAGCATGAAGACATAGAAGATAAATACAAGAAGAAAGGAAACAGGACACAGACTCAGGAAGTATTTTCATCTCTCCGGAAAACAGTCACAGTCATAATTCCTAATTCTACTGTAATAAATCAAGTTTTCTCCACAAGTAAAACTATGCATGAAGTAGCATCGTTGACACCCACGCTTGGCAGAGGTCACCAGTTCGACTGCTACAAAATTTCTCATAAACACCAATGTCAAGTTTTCCTATCAAGTTATATTAGGATACAGTTGGATGGCTGACAACAAACCAAGATTTATTACTTCTGTCCAAAGGAGAGATCAGTACACTGATAATGTAACAACACAGCCTGGATGTCTGGGTTTCAAGACTTGTGTCGGAAACCAAACTACTCAAGAGTCAGCTGAACGTACCAAAAATCGGAACAAACTCCAGGTTCTCCTCATTATGTACCTTTTTTTATGCTACGATTCAGCTTTAAAGCGCTAACCTAATGCCGTGTCTGCATCCAGCTACCGAATCCCACATCTTCATAAACTCCCTTGTTTGTTAAGTAACTGGCCCTTGGATAGCTCATGTATCTTCCAAGGTATCAGGTATTTGGTGTAAGGCTACACAAAAGACAAATTCAATCACTTTAAACTGTGCTGAAGCTGTGAACCTCTGTAAAACTGCTCCCCGCTCATGGCTTCATGACGATAACACACTACAGCACTGCATTCCTTGAACTGTGCTGGGAAAGGGGGAAGCTGCATCACACTGGCCCCAGCCTTCTCAGCCCTCAAAAATCCTTCCTGCCACAATCTCTGAATCCTCATTCCGCTGCTATCTAGCTTTGAGCATTGACCTCCCATTCACAGATACACATCTCTGGAGCATGCTCTTTTTAAAACAGGTCACAATTTTGCGTGTTAGGAGGCACCCCTTGACAAAGGGAGTACCAAGAGCCTTAGCAGTCCATCTGCAACCCAGGTCATGTTAAGACTCAGGTAAAGAGTACTCAGACCCAGTCATTCATTTCTCCCCCCTGCTGCACTGTTCCATCTTTGCTGTGACAATAATTTTCTGCATAACCAGACTGCCCTGGATCTGAGAACTCCAAGAGAGAGAGGGTGCAGAAGAGTGGGGAGAGGCAGAACACACTATGTCTTTTTATTTTATTTACGTTTCCAGCCCCATGAAAGCCATTGTACCAATGCAATCAGAATTCAGTGGGACTCAACACACCAGTATCTGTGCCAAAGCCCCCGTCTCCAGGTGGGATTTTAGTTACAACCAAGTGTGGAGACTCCCTT
>Ga0065711_1051600_pt1 | contig 10316 bp, 5 predicted proteins | sample Hoacrofraction12_FD_59098 | JGI IMG/M metagenome (GOLD analysis project Ga0065711, IMG submission 59098) | Hoatzin crop microbial communities from Cojedes, Venezuela - Epithelial fraction 12 v2 (version 2) | ecosystem: Host-associated > Birds > Digestive system > Esophagus > Crop | place...
CTGGACAAGGTCCTGTGCAGCCTGCTGTAGGTGACCCTGCTTCAGCAGGAGGGTTGGACTAGATGACCCACAGAGGTCCCTTCCAACCCCTGCCATTCTGTGATTCTGTGATTCTGTAATTTCCACTGCAGTGCTATCATAAGTTTTCCCAGCAATGAGCTATTTTTTGCACTTGTCTTCTCTCTGAATTACCAATATAGTCAGTTATTTTAATTTTATATTAATTTTGAGATACTTGGAGTCTTATTTTTCAGCACAAGTGTAATGCTGAATGGAGGCAGGGCATCTGAAAGACACAGATCTTCAGCAAGAGATTCCTTCTTGCCTGTTTTCCATGACTTTCAGCTGAGAACTAAAGACAGACTTGGTTGATCCCAAGAAGCCTGCAGTCAAGCAGGAAGCAGAGTTTCAGCCCTTCCCAACACATAGCTGGCTTTCAGGGGGCAGGTTTTCCCCACTTTTTTGGAATACCCAAACATGTAGTGAGCTGTGCTGAGGCCAGGAGACCTCTTGACACCCCAACTGTGCGCTGGGACCCAACTGAGGAAATTCAAGGATGAACATTGAAGCAGCCTCTCCATGCTACAGCCCCTCAGCATATGGCAGCGCGAAAGCAGCTAAAATTTCATTTATGATGTTAGGCATCTGTTAGTAAAGCTGCCCACCACTGATGGAGAATCAAATGACTCAAGAAGGGGATCAAAGTGCTCTCTTGTGTACCTAGAAGGATGCTTTGGGGAGATGCTAACCGAAACCAGTGTGCTCTAACCCTTCACCTCCCATCTGGTGTGTAATACCAGGGACAACTACCATTTACCAAAGGCAAAGCTAGGTTTTCTTCTTGCCCACAATGCATCTCTGAGATCTGACTACAAATAATCTTATGTAAAAAAAACCACTTTCAGAAAAAATAGCCAACTTCTTCACTGTCCCTCATGTTTGCAAAACTCTCCTCTTTTTTTAAAAGAGAATAGCATTAGTTTTCCTGCCATGCTGGCAAGTTAGGTCTGAATATTTTTAGTATGTCCACTTGATAGACAGCAATGAGGGAGTGATCTGAGCTGACTTTCAGTGGCATGAGGAAAACCTGTGAATCCCACCTGGAGTTCTTGGTGGCCACATACTACAGGACCAGGCTTTGCCTTCACCTTTCCCCAGCGAAGGAGGCAAAGCAACCAAGGAGAAAGCATCACAGGATTAAACTATGTCAGTCCCAATTCCTTATGCTATATCGTCCTTAGGCTATGGGATACGTCAACAATTCATGCTGCCTAAATAGCTATTGGGCTGCTTGAAATTGTACCAGAGACTATACGAACCTGGGCTCCACTCCAGAGTCAGAAAGATCAGTTAAATACACCTTGTCGTATACTGCAGTAATACTGCATTATGCACTGTCCAAAATGATACTCGTCTCTATTTCTTTTATATTTTCTCTCTAACTCCTGGAGAAATAATACATTTTGTGATCCAAGTACACATTTTAGAGGCTAATTTCTCTGCTATCATACTTAATTTCTATACGTTGTGACTATGAGACTTTTCTGATGAAAGCCCATACCTTGATTTCATTCCAGATACCCGTTATCAATGCCAGTCATTACAGTACTGGTGCTACCTTCAGCTCCGCAATACAGGCAAGGATCTGTCAGGAACCAGCAGGTCATGGAGCCCATCTCAGTCCAACCCTTCCTTTAAAGTCAAGCCAGATCTATTATGGGGATGCTCTATGAAGAGATTCACCTCCAAGCTTAAGTTATACAATTTTCCGTGGCTTCTTGTGACAATGTTTGGAGATGATGAGTTTCATCCCTGTGCTACTACTACAGGGTCTAAAGCCATATACCGAAAAACTTGTGTATGACCCTCAAATACAGTCCCAGGATTATTTCCATAATCCTTGAAGACTTCAAATGAGAGGCAGACGTTCCAAGCTGTGCTCAACTCCCTGGAAGCTTTGAAGATTAGGAACACATTTTTAAATTTCTTACCTTTTCAGGGTCAGAAGGAATCATCTAAATCAGCTAATCCTGATTAAACACACACAGCCAAAACCAAAACCTGTGTTACCTAGCCCATCCACCCATACACAGTGAAATCAAAAAGCTTCTCCTCCAGAAAGGTGTCCGATTTCCACTGAAAGGCAGCATAGGAAGAGGATTTAGCCATTACCAAGCAGTTGTCTCAGTGGCTGATAAATTTATTGTATCAGCAGGTAGCTCTGCAACCACCCATCACTACTTCTGGCCTCACGTCCCCTCACAAGCCCGATCTGGCAGACAGAATCTGACCCCCATGGTGGTAAGAAATTCCACTTTGGGAAGCTTCATGGGAAATTCCCTATTAAGAAGGACAGAAAGCCACAAAATATTAAAAATGTAAATAAGAAAACTTATCTCAAATGGTGTTTTGCTGCATACTGCACGGTACGGAAATAAGGCCATTTTAATTTTACCACATCACTAACTCCATTTCTAATGCCTTTCTCCCTTCCTCCAGTGGCTTAGTCTTGCGGTAATCTATTAAGATATCCAATCCCTACTATTTCACGGATTAAGGATAAAATGGCGTTCTGCTATCATAAAGACACTTTTCAATTATTGTCATTACAACTCTGAGATACTGCAAATACTGCCCTAATAGCTGGAAAGGAGAAGTTAGTTCAAATATACCCCCAAGACCTCAATTGAACGTTTAATAATATACAGGTACAAAAATGAAAGTTATTCAAGTGAGTGTGAGCAAGTTCATTTCCCAACAAAATTAAACTCCCCAAAAAAAGAAACACCTGCCAGTCGCGGTGTAATTTGAGAAGCTGCCATGGTCTGGGGAAAGGAGGAGGATCTCTCCATTTTAATGCTTGATCTTTTGCCTAGCACAAAGCTGAGAATTAATGACTGGCTCCATTGCCAGAGGCTCTTCCTCAGCTGGTCCAGGAAGACTTAAAGCTTGATATCCCAGTGCAGAGCAGAGGGCCAGCATTCTTGGTGGCCCACAGTCATTCCTTGGGTGGCCATAAGTATCTCCACGACCACATTTACTGTCCTCTTCATTGTTCCTAATTAATCCTTGGTGTGACTTGCTCATGAGGCTACAGCCTGCAATCCAACACATCAGTAGGTGTCACTGTGGGCAACGGTAACCGAGAAACCAGCAGTAAAGAGTTTGAATCAAAGGGAAAACACTCATCAAGTTAATTAATATTTGTTTTTTAACATAATTGCTGATTATATTTTTCTGCATTTACAGATAAAAAGTGTATTGTCTGTACCTCACAGATAAAAGGAGCTTTATTAGAAACAATTCACTTTTTCTGCTTCAGACCATTCAGGGTTAGCGACTGGAAACTACAGAGTATTTTCAAGTAAGCAAGCACAAGGTTGGATTTTGTTTCTCTGGTTCATTGCCACCAAAATGAGCCTATAGACGTTTGCATGTATTTATTTAACTAGTGATATGTGGGTTAAAATTAGGGATTTTTGGAAACTGCTATTAATCTCACAGAAGGATATGCTCAGCAGACCAGAGACATGCACGCTCTCCCTCCAGGCCTCCCATGAAGCCAGCACAGCAAGCAAAGCTCCCAGCCTCCTTCTCCTCTGTGCCTGCACAAAGCTGTGTACTAAGCAAGTACCTCATCAATGGGGAGATCCATCCCGGAAATCATCAGGTGGCTGACAGCACACAGGCTGTCAGAAAAGCTCCTTTTTAATTCTGGTATCAGGCCCCGGAGACGCTCCATGCAAACCAGGCTACTAGTCCTGAGCTTAGGTGGCTGACGCAGGAGGAACTGGGACCATTAGACATGTTCATATGCTTTTCTTTTAGGTGTAGTTCATTAACACTATACAGCTTTGTTTTATCTTAAAATCAGTAGTCAAAGCATTATTATATTAAAAAAGGAGCATTCGCTATACGAATCTATACTCTGACCCTCATGCTGGAGCAAGATGGCGCCATACATTGCTGCTAACACCCATATCACTAGAAACAAATGGACTTTTAGAAGTGTATTTCTTATCTAATATCTGATCTAGATTTTTCTAGTTCAATTTTAAACCCACTCAGATGAGAAGGGAAATAATCCCAGCAGTCTTTTTGGCCCAGAGGCATTGCTCACGTCCCAAGGACCTCAGCAGCCTTGGCTCCAGGTGCTGCTGGGAGAGGGGCTTGAGCTGAGCCACATTAGCTGCAGTGGAAACTGCCAGGTGCATGAGTTTGAATTATATTTCATTTTGAATTGAATATATTGTATTTGCTCAACACAAGAAGCGAAGTGTAACCACCAATTAATTGGTCCCGATCTGTCTGCAGGCAAAAGCAACAAATAAAATGCTTAGAAAAAAAAAAAACACACATGCACTTTGCCTGAATGTATGCTGCAAAGCCTCTTAACACTGGGAATAGCAAACTAATGGATATGGGAAAATTAAGCATACGGCTGGATCAGAGGAGACGTTTACCTGGATCTCCCGAGTCGCACCCTGTGACATCCTTGTTGTCCCACATGCTACAAAAAAATTCACATCCATCTTGTGCGTTTCTAAAAGAGAGTCTGCAAATCTACCACTGCAAATGATAAAATACGGATTTACTTAAATCCTTTTTTTCATATCTATGAAACCCTGGAAAACTTCTAAGATTACCAACAAAACCCAATATGTTTTCTTTTTTTTTTTCCTTTCTTTTATAGCTGAGACAGACCATCTGAAGAATCTGCTTACATAAAGTATGAACATATACTCCTGATAGGCCAGAGCTGGGTTTAGTACAACCTGTCAAAGAGCAAACACTTGTGCCCAAAAATCTGCATAACCTGAGAGTGGTGATGGCAAATGTGGCAGCTTTACAAATTAGCATCTCACCACCAACTTATCACAGAAAGCTTTAACATCCACTCAATCCACTGTTACCAAAAATAAGAATAAAACAAAAAACTGGAGGTCGAAGGAGCATTGCAGGTTTTTTTTTTCTGCTGGAAACTGTTTCACAATGCTGTTGTCGCCACATGCACTGATGACAACCACATCATTGCTGGAGTGGCTTTTTCTACCCACTGATCTGGCTGAGAGGTGTTTATTAATGAGAGGGATGCCTAATGCAGTGGGACAGTGCAACAAGCTGGAAACAATGCTGCTACTCGAGAGGCAGCTGAGAAACAGGCAACAATAAAACTTTTTTAGAGGACACATTGAAAAAAAACACAATACAAACACTGCACTTGAAAATTGAGGCTCCATCATTGGCTTTTGCATCTTCTTCACTGGGTGCTGTTGAATAGACTGGGTAGCTAATATTCAATGCTAATGAGCAGGCCACTGCTTCTCCATGTGGCTCTGCAACAGCATGGCAAGCTACCATGCTGCTGTAGCAGCTGAAGAAATCTCTCTTTACAGCCCCAAACCCCTACCCTTCCAAGTGTCCTTTGGGATTCTGGTGGAGATTTACATTAATACATATATCCACACGCTCCAGATGGCGATAGGAGACAATTCTCCAGCTGGGGTGCTTTGACCTCACTTTAGTGGATGTTACAGTTTGCACTGGAAAAAAAACAACCCAGATCGTGTGTTTGTGGTTAGGAAATAAGCCCAAAGAAACGAGCAGCAGTACTTCAGACAATAAATTAAATAATAATAAACTGCTGTTGTCTCTGGAGGAATCTGGGTCCCTGTGGAAAGCCTCTGAAAAAGCCACTGGGATTTTTAGTGTAAATGCAAGCTACTTCTTGAGAGATTTTTTTTAAATTAATTTCATAAAAATAAATTGAAAAGAGAACATAATTCCCTGACTGCAAAGTGTATTTGGCAGAAGCCCTCTGCAACCAGCAGTTTTGCATTCCTCAGCTGCATGCACTGCAAGCGCCCAACAGGTCCCACTGTAGGAAGACCTGAATCTGTCAACCATGCCAAGTGGGCGGAAGTCAGGGAAATGGCTTCACGTGTGTTCATTACAGGGATGTTATTGGAGAAAAGAGGTTGTTGATGGTAAATGATGGAGGGGACATGGAAGAAAAGGCAATAGAGATTTTCTGGAGAAAGGGCAAAAGAAAGACCCAGATTGCCTATATGGTCAGTGGAGGAACTTGGAAATATCAGCCTCAGCAAAACTGCAAGGGCAGCAGCTCAGGCTTTAACAGCCAGGAACAGACTTAGCCAACACCTTGATAGAGAACAGGGTGTGTCAGTGACAAAAGAGTATTTCTTGCTAAACTGGAAGCACAGTGAATCTCGCTATGCCAATGCCCACAAGACCTTATGCGTCCCCTGCAGCCTGGGGATGGGATATGAAGCAGAAAGGGAGCACAAGAAAGATGAACAAGCTTTAAAGCTTTTCAAAACTAACCTTTAACACTTATTGCCAAGGCTTATCAAGGTAGAAATATTAAGCTATTTCTAAAGAAAACATTCCTGTGATAAGCAGAACATGAGCATAATTTATTTTAAAGATACACATAAAAAAAACCAAAAAGGATAATTACTTCCAGCACTAAAAGATCACCCTAGCTGTACACAGAGAATATTCACATCCAGGGTCTAAGGTACTTCTCGGCATACAATGGTTTTAATCATCATTTCATAAGTGCCATTCAACAGCCTCTGCTCTTTACACTGAGCAGGGCTGTGATTACACTGTCCACGTCAACTTGCTTAAGCCAAAAGAAGACGTCCTGTCCCACCGCCTCCCCTCACTTCTGCTTAGCAGCATCAGCCCAAGCCTTCATTTGCCTCTGCCATGAGCCAGAGCAGTGAAGTAAACCCTTACTTGATTAGGGGCTTCACTAAGCATGGATCTACCCCTAGCTCACACTGATGCCAATGGTTCAAACCAGAGCTTACCAGCAAGGAGCCCAAGCAGAAATGGAAAACTGCAATTCAGAGGAGCTTCTCGGAACAAATCTTTCTATATTTAACCAAAATCTTATTTTCATGCTTGTTCAATCCAGCTAAGTCTCAGCAAAGGTCTGCTGGTACCCAAACTCAGCAACCCTTGTGCAGGTGAGGTTTTAGGGGTTTTTTGGGGGTGGATTTCTGCCTGTTGTCCTTCAACTTGCTTCCAAACGAAATAACAGCCTTCCAATCTGAATAAAAGATAATGCTATAGTTAGACTGAACCATTCACCTGATGAAATTGTGAGTTTGCTTGCAAGCTATTTCATCTGGCAAAAACTTTTAAATAATTTCTTCATTACTTGTAGGAAGAGCTTGCTAAATCCTTGGCAGTCTTGCTCTGAGCCCATAAGCTCTGCTTGTGCATTAAGGGTCTCAATTTAGTAGTCTCAAGGCATGCTCCAATTGTTCTCTTCAACTCACAAAGCTTTTCTCCATCTGCTTCACCCTCTAACTATAAGTTTTGCAGATCTATTAACTGCTGCATGAAGAAACACCTACTTCATTTCTACCACTGCAGATGAACAGAGCAATTGGGATGGTCATTATAATAGGCACATGGATGGTGATGTTCCTGACAAGTACCTGCAAGGACCAGGGAGTATTTAACTCCTTTCCTCTGCTGTGACAACTTAAGCATGAGCTTACTTGTAATTGCCTTTAAACAGTCAGTGCCCACAATAATGAAAATCAAAAGGAAAATATATATCAAAGTGACACCTTTTATCCCAATGCAAGTGGTAGAGCAGCTTCTCAAGGGAGCATCACTACACAGTTATATCATCTACAGAGAAATAATCACATTTTTCTCTATCTTTTAAAATTATATTTATGTAATTCATCGGCATTTTCTACTCTGATAAAAAACGAAAGAGGTTGAGCTGTTTTCCAATTTGATCAACACTCCTTGTTTCTCACACTGAAAGAAATTGCTTTTAATTCTTTGAACAGCTGTGATTTGTAATAGGAAAATACAGCATACATGCACTTTACATACACACATATTCCATTGGTTTAAAAGTCAGAAAAAGTTTGTCAGTGAAATAAGGACACTGTTCTACTCCATTGCTCTAGACATTGCAAACGAGTACTTTATTGTACTCTTGAGCATCATTTTTCCAACTGCATTTTATTTCCTAATGCTTTTTTTTTTGCAGTAGACCCAAAAAGTTTTTTTCCTGGAGCACCTGCAAAAACAAAGCCATATTTTCAGGAATGTCTTCTGAAAAACACAAGTACAAATTAAGTATAATTTTTGTCTATATATGATTGAATTAATCACGATTGAATCTGTTTTGTTGCCCACATAGGCAGCACTTCTCAAACTACATCCCATAGCTCCTTTGGTAAATATACCTCAGAGTGCTACCTTGAATCAGAAAAGAGAAATAATAAAATAAAAATAAGTCTTTCATAAGCTAAACAGTTTACTCTTCCCTGTTTATTTCTAATTCCCTCTCAAACCGAATTTGTGCCTCTAAATCAGATCAAATATTATGTGCTGCTGACCACCTTCAGTCCAGGCAGAACCTACCACCATCAAACTCTACATAATCACAGTTGTCACACGCAGGAGGGACCAGCAAAGGATTGCATTAGATCTGGCATCCTTTACCTGAGAGTGATCCTCCGTCTTATTTAGGCAGGGGAAAAAAACACTAATTATACTGCAAGCTAATTAATCTTGCATATTTTTCCTGTTTTATTCACTGTTGCCACGCAATTCTGCATAAAAGGATTGTATTCAGACTCTGTTAATTAAAAGGAGGCATCCTAAGAATTTATGATCCATACTAATTTCAGAATGTGAAGAAGGATGGTTGGCATCTTCGAATGAAGGCTGGCAAAACATGACAAGTCTGGCCAAGCCAGCTTGTGAAGCTGAACTACTTAAAGAACCTTTCTCCAACACCACCACTCTTCATCAGGACTTGCACCACTAGCAACAGAGGTGAACTTTGTTCTTCTTTTACCATTTGTGCCTTATTCAATTCATTCCTTCATTAGGAAAAAAAGAAGAAAAAAAAAGAGTGGCAAGCAACCCTCACCACGTAAATTTACAGCAGCATTAATGAAATGGCTGCAGACAGGCGCTGTGATCTGTGCTTTCAGCACTTTAAGATCACACTCCCAAGATGTGCTCTGCACACAGCCAGAGAGCTGCAAGAACACAGATTTCAGGCTTGGCATCATCTGCCTATGGTACTTAACACATTTCTTTTCACTTGTACTGTGCTCAGATAGTTTGGCAGCGCCATTTGTCTATGGCCATATATGCACTGGGATCAATGAAGTAGCCAAATCACCACTGCCTGGGCTTGGAGGAAGCATATCACTGGCATTTGGACCTCTGTAGTGAGTTAATTTAAATTAAAATTTTGAAGTTTCAACGCTTCTAGTGAGCTAATTTCCCAAGTGAACACTAGGAGACATTGAGAATGGCAGTCCCAAGGCCCTAATGTACTCCTAAGCCAAACTGTACAGTTACAGCAAGGAAAACCTAGGATTAGTTAATAAAGTGGTTTGCATACTTGATTTAGGGCAATTAGCCATACTGCATATGTAATATATATTACATATTTGCAATATATCATAAAATATTATATTCCCATAGCAATGACATATATGGCAAAGCTATCTAGAGTTCTAGATACACAATATACAAGAAGAATCCATTTGATGTAGTTTAGATTTGATATTGTCAACGTAAAAAGAATCTCCAGTATTTTGGTGGACAAATTAAAATTGCATTTGTTGCTTTCTGTCACTCCAACTGCTCAGATTCATACACACAGCATCTTACACAGATTAGTACGCTAAATCCCAAACAGCAAAGGAACACCAAGTACACAAGATATAGAAAATGCTAGAGTCGAAAATGCCAACAAAACCTTAATTCAAAACCCTTCTGTGTATTTATAACTACAAAACTTTTAAATCATAGATTATTTTCTCCAGCTCCCCCAGGCTCTCTTAATTCCTGCCCCTTTCCCCTACCCTGAAAGCCCTACACAACTCAGACTTGGGACAGACATTCAGGCAGATAACAAGTCCATCCCTGACATAAAAGACATAAAGGCAAAGCAATCTCCTTTTCTGAAACAGGATTAGTAGTTTGAGTCGGGGAAAAAAAGAAAAAAAATTAGAAAAATTACCTGTAGGCCAGCAGCCACAATGAATAATTTTAGATCAAATGGATAAGTCATCAAAATCATAAGCAACTTGAAATGGTTTCAAAAGAGACAAGGTCAAGCAACATTAATTAACCATACAGTTACCTGAACTACTGATTTGAGATATAAATCTTTCAAGGATATAAGCTTTACATTTCTACAACAGAGGATATCCTTGAAAGGAAAAACACCACCAGAAAGTGAACCAACTCCAAGGTGGAAAAGAAATCCCCAAAGAAAAAAAAAAAAAAAA
>Ga0065711_1051601_pt1 | contig 10316 bp, 7 predicted proteins | sample Hoacrofraction12_FD_59098 | JGI IMG/M metagenome (GOLD analysis project Ga0065711, IMG submission 59098) | Hoatzin crop microbial communities from Cojedes, Venezuela - Epithelial fraction 12 v2 (version 2) | ecosystem: Host-associated > Birds > Digestive system > Esophagus > Crop | place...
CCCCCCCCCCAAAAAAAAAAAAGGGAAGGACATAGTGTTGTGATGAAAGAGTTGTGCTTCTGACATGCTTTACTTGGTCTCTGTGTGTAATCACTTGCTATCTTCTAGGACCCCAGTGCCGCCTTTCTCACTGGAAGGCTGGCAAGAGGGCAGGGCATGTGAGAGCTCCCCAGAGAAAGAAATTACCGATAAGCCACTCTCTGCTTTAATTTCAGTCTTTTCTACCTACTTCCTCAGGATTCCTAGCCAGGAGCCAGTCTGTCTGCAAGAGGAAACCATCTGAATAGACAATGGCGTGCCAGCACTTCTGTAGGTGGCTTTTTGAAGCCTCCTTGTCATCTTCAGCTAGGACACACAAAAAAATCAAGATGTGAAGGACAGGGGTTAGGTGTTGTAATTGCAGCTGTCTGCAGAACAGGATCTGCAGCTTGGCATACATCAGTCTGTCATGGTGAACAACTCTGCAGCTCTCAGACTGGCACATCGGGGTGGTTTCTGATCGTTTGATGTATAAAACTTGTTTCTGCTCACTGTTGGGGTAAGAGCCCTCTTAACAGCAGTACTTAAACATTTCGTATAATTCTGCAGCCTCAGGTGGAGAAGGGGGCAGGGGACAATCCATGAAGTATGGCTCAGCCATCTCAAAAATGAATAGAAATTGAAGTGGTGGAGCCCCGGAAACATTTGACTCTCTCTTTCAAGCTTGGCTAGACATTTCGTGGGCTCAGTGTTGTGCACTGAGGCTGAATGTGCCCATTCCCGTCTGTATGAGTTGAGACTGTCTGGATGGGTTATGAACTCTTGTCTAGGTAAGAAAAACTTGCAGGTGGCTGCGCGTATGAATGCGGTTGTGTGCAGTTGCAACAGAATTCAGAAATCAATGCTACACTGAACGTCTTGCATCCCTGTACATGTAGGGATCTTTCCTGTGACAAGAAGTAATTTTATATTCTTCTGGCACAGCACTGATGGTAAGACACTGAATTCAGAGATAAGACCCATTTGTTTTTATTTCTAACCCTCTGCTATTAAAAACAAAACAAAACCGTGCTTGCTATACAGCAACTTTTGTGTTTTTCCAGTTTGTGCAGGAATATTACTCTCCTGGGAGAGGATGATAGACTGCAGTCTAACTGGCTTAATTGTCGAAATCTTTCCTGATAGTGAGCCAAAATTTACCTTGCTTGGTTTTGTTCTGTTCCTTTCAGGTTTCTTTGTCTCAAAGCCTGTCCACAGTTGCTTTCCTCGCAGGTCAGTCTTCTGAGAAACTGTAATCATTTTATTGTTCACTCTTAGGATCCTGTTTAGCTCTGCCAACAGCACTGGCCTGAGTGATTCCAGCTACAGGCTCTAAACCTACCTGCCCAATGCTTCACACCAAGCAATGGTGCTGAATTACGAAAACACTGACTGTCAATGCTACTGCTTGATTACGAATATGAATGAGACAAATGTAAGCCACAGAGCATGAGCTGTAAGACATGGAAACCTTACACTCCACCTGTAAGTTCTATGGAACGGTTTCTCCTTTAACCCTTTGTAGACTACTAAGTGATTTCAAGCTTGCTACTGAGGTGCCACCTGCTTAAGTGTTTCCCTTTGACTTGCAAAGATTGAAAAGAAAGCTCAAAGCATCCAAATCACTCAAATAGTTTCTTATCAAAAGGGTTGCAGAAAGCAGGCTTAATCATCTCACAAGTGGACTTCGATGATTGTTGTAGGCTCCTTCCAACCGAAAATATTCTCTTCCATCTCAAGAATGGCCTGTCCAACTGTTTGTTCTTTCTTTCCTCCCACGGAAAATGTAGAAGTGTGGCTGGCATTAAAGAGGGAGGAAAAAAAAAACCCACCAGTGAGGTGGTGGTTGGTGGTGGGGAAGGTGAAGATGGACACGGCCCAGCCTCAGCTAGGTAGACCTGTTTGTTTGTAGACCTTCGGAGCTCCTGCAGAAGGTCTCTTCTTAAAGCGAGCTTGGCCTTGCTGGGAAGAAGCTTATTGCTTAATGTTTAGGAAAGCCCTGGGCTGCATGAAAACCGGATTTTTCCACACAGGCCATGGATCACTTGTGGTGGAATGGTGGACTGAAATGCAAGGTTGAGAAGGAAGGCCCTGAGTGTTAACTCCACCCACACTTAAGATACAGCTGCTCAGCGTGACTATTTGCATTAACTGACAGAACAGAAATGTGAGCGTGTGCTTGAACAGGAAAGATGAGTATTTGCAATGCTTTCAGACGCTTTCCTACTTGGCCTTATCTGTGTCACTGTTCACAGAGAGCAGGAAAGCCATTGATGGCATCAAGAGTCAAAGGCATTTAATGGAAAAATATAATTATATGGGTACTGAGCTGCTTCATAATAGTATCGAGGGCTTTATTCATCCAGTTGTCTAGGTGGTGGGAATGCTACGGTTGCAAACTAGTTTTAAAGAACAAGTGCTATCTAACAGTGTGCATATTTGAGTCAGCTGGGCTTTTAGCATCAAAAGAGCTTGGTTTTGTTTAATCTGTCAGTAGGGAGAGTAACTCTCTCCTTGTCTGGGAGTTGGATTACAAAATCTTGAATTTGCTGTTGAGAGGTGTTACTAGTGCTTATGCTGGAGTAATGGCGAGGTTTGTGTACCAGTGTCTCAAACTATGCCAGGAGATGGTCCCTCTGCAACCACGTTGTCTGCCTGTGTGTGGAAATATGGCAAAACTGTGGCAGTATCTTCAGGCAGTCTGTTATGCTACTGACCATCAAGCAGCAGATGAAGGTTTTGATTAATGGGAGCGTTATTTTAATGGTTTGTGCTTCAATATGTGCATACCAGGCTACTGGTTTCATGCTCTAGTTAGCTCTGAAAGGTTCACTTGTAAATGGGAGAATTTTTATCCATATCTGTAGGGCTGGAATAGTATGAAAATCTTTTATAATTGTAACTTGAGTGATTTTGGTTTTTTATTTTAAGGAGGTAAATGCTGTCTGGGCTCTCAGTGCTAGAGCATTTCATACCGAGGAAGGTGGTGAAGGTGGCTAATGCCTCCTTGGTCATTTACAGGACAGATCCAAAGTGTGTCCCTCCATTCCCTGGTGGGGTAGGGAACTGCAAGCTAGACAGCTCTATGCTTGTCCCTTGGTGCCCCCAACCAACCTGAAACAGCTGTCAAAAGTGTTTCATCCCATCTGTCCTGTTGAGGTGCGTTGGTAACTACTACAGGCTCTTACTTAACAGTGGAAAACCAGATCCCCTTGTTGCGTTCTTATTGCAGCCTGGAAGTTGTGTTTGTACTAACGGTGGGTAGTTGAAGACATGAATTGGTGTGTCCTGAGATAAGACTAAGCTTGTAGAATATCTTGGCTTAATCTGAGCATCTATTTCTAAGCTTAGTTCTAACAGCTTTATTGCTGGTGGGGCCTTCAGCTCACCATAGCCTTCTGTATTTGGCTGGCCAAGAGGCCTTCCAGCCCATGCAGGGACCAGGTGCTGGCATCCGTATTCCTTTTCAAACAGAAAAGCTGAGCCCCAAAGTGTTGTTCCACTGTTGGCTTGTGCTGTTGTATCAGCTTTTACTGTCACTTTTACTCATTTCAGAGGGCAGCTGTCTCCTTAAAATTGATTTTGCTTTGAAGTGATGGGCTCTCCAACCTGAGCAGATGTGATAACACATGGGTATGTGGAGACTCTTTGCTCTTGGACAATCTGCAGAAGGTAACGATGCCCCTTCTCTAAGACAACCTGAGCAGGGATGCTGTGTTTCTCACACTCAAACTCTTTGTTGGCTACTTGGACTTGACGCATTTCTCTAAAACGCTGCTTCTACTACATCCTTTTACCAAATATCCGGTTTTGATCCCAGTCTGCAGTGTCAATGCTAGAGATGTCATGTTATAACCACTTAACTTGGAAAACCAGTGCATCCCTGTTACTTGTACCCTTCCATCCCATCACAGAGGGAGGATAGCACTTCAAGGAGAGAAAAGCAAGAGGCTTTTCATGCAACTCGAAGTTAACCAAGCATGCAAACTCTGAATCTATTGTAGCAGCTAGTAAAACACTATTGGGCTTTGAAGCTTGTTGTGGAACTTGAGGGGCTTTTTTCTGTTCTTGTGTGTTTGCTGCCAGCGATTGTATCTGCTCAGTGAGATGAAAGTCGTCATCCCAAAGTGTGAAGAATCTTCACAACTGCATCCCAGCAAATGATCCCTTTCTATGTTAAAAGTGGGGTTTTTAGCTTGTCTGGAAGCTGTTACAACCCTGACTACTAGTGCCTCTCTGCCGCAAGTCCTCGTGAACCTGCTGCCAAGTTTGATTAAAAACTACTCATTGCCTGGAAAATGTTGGTCTTTGTTAGGCTTGTTTTTGTCTCCACTGTTCCCGTGTGTTTTTGCTTGGTACGAAACTGCACTGGCACCTGGTGCCCTCCTCTTCTTGATCGTGAAGGTTTCGGGTAAATATTTACATCCACATGTGATCTAACTGGATGTGTTAGGCAAGGGGCTTTGCAAGCGTGCCCAGCTAAGGTTTAAGGTTATTTCTTATTACATCTTTCGATGTTGCTGAGTGTTCCTGTTTTTTATCTATTGCCCTCAGTTGTGTAATCCTTTATTGCTCTATTGCATGACATCATCTGGATCTGCTGTGCGAGTCTGTTCTGAGCTTCATAACATGTTCAGCTGAGTCCTGGGTGAGGACCATCATTTATTTCTAAATCCGTTAGCGTTCTGAAAATAACTAAATAAACACCATGCTAAACTCCTTATCGCCAGCGCGTTGCCTCCAGCAGCAGTGAAAATATTCACATTGTTTGAGCCTCTGCTAACTGCAGAGGAAAGGCTGGGGTTCCCAGGGGCTGGACTAGTTACTGGGGGGGGGGATGTTCTTTAAATTGTGTATAAAAAGCTGGCAAGTGTGTTCTTTACTGGAATCAAGAATCTCTTAATGCTCTGAGGCTAAACTAAGGCTGAAGTCAGCTACTCAGCTGTGGCTCTGCAAATCTGTTGTGTGTCTATCTCTGCCCGAGACCTACTCGTTCAGCTAGCAGGCCTCTCTGTACAGCTGTAACATCATTTAAGGGTGGGCTTTTCCCATGATCTTACCCACGCAGAAACCAGAGCAAAGGGAAAATCATCTCTTTGAATGTTACCTCTTCGGTGACTTCAGTGGCATGGCTGGGGCTCAGCAATCCTGCTGCGCCGGTGTGTGCTATGGGCCATAATGATGAGATGTGTTGGTCCTCAGGCGTGTGCTGGCAGCAGGGAGATGGAGTCTGAGCTCTCTGGTCCTCGGCTGGCTGCTGCTACAGGGTCCGGGAGCAATGATACAGAGACACTGTGTCCTATTGTTAATGAGCCATGAAATGGAGATGTGCTTTGAGCTCCGTGGAGATGTTGTCTGCTTAATTGCTACAGAAAGGTAAACTGACACTCAGGGATTGAAGTGTCAGGCCAGAGTTTAAGCTACTGGTTGAGAGATGGGCTTCAATCCCACGCTCCCTAACATGTAACTTTTTCCTGTATACCAAAATAACCATGAGCAATGTTCCTTCAAACTTTGCTTCCAATCTTGCTCAGGAGCCTGCAGACAGACCATAGCTGTAAGACCACCGAAGTCCACGTGCCATTGCTCCTCTAGAGCTGCTCCCTTTACATCATCTCCCTTTACCCACTTCAGATCTCCTACCCTGTTTGGGCATGATGCACCTCTCCTTTCCTACAAGAGGTGGAAAGGCTTCTGATGGAGTCTGTGTTGTAGGGCTCCAAAGTCTGGATTAGATTTAGATCAGGTTTTGTGTTGGTGCTTCCCTGGGGAAATATCTCTCTTGCTTTGCACACCTATCTTACAGGGAGCCTGGGAGGCCCTGCGATGTGCTGAGCTGTATGGGATGATTTAATCAGTTAGCCAAGGCGAGTGCATAGGGATGCACTGTCTAGTGGAAGCTTTCGGTGGCCATGAGTCCATGCCAAACTTACAGCTCACTGGTTACTGCCTGTTGGTATCTCTAGACAAATCTTCTGCTAACTAAACTTTTTCGCAGACCACCAAATGTCCCTCTTTTTCCTTTTGTTTCCAAGATAAGCCCAGCTAGTGGGGACTGAAGTCTGACTAAGTTTTGTCTTAGCGTGTTGTGACCCCATCTTTCTAGTAAGGTGTGAGCTTGGCTGGTTTTGGACTGCCTGATCTCAAAAGCTGCTTGTGAAATGTCTTGTAAAAATATGTGGCTGGATGAGGAGCAACTTCTTAATGTCCCTACTGAGGAGAAGGTCTGAGCATCCCCTGTTCCTGGACACAAGGTAAAGGGGATGGCTTGCTCACCCTGCTGTCTAGGCAGTTTCCAGGGATGGCCAAGTAGTCCATAGGTAATGTTTTGGTCCTTGGGGCCCCAGACAAGAACAGGGTTCATTCAGTCCCCGCTAACCAATGTGGTCAGGAGACAAAAGCTCAGGCAGCATTGGTGTCCCTCAGCTGAACCACAGCTTCGTATTGCAGGTTTCTAGCCATGGTGGCTCCTGCTATGCTGTCAGGTGGGATCTTCACACTTACAAGACCTTCCAGTCAGGATGTCCAGGTTTTGTTAGGTACACCTTGTTCCTGCTGCTCCTGGAGAGGCGAGATATACTTGGAAAACTCCTCCAGAGAGGAAAAGATTTATTCCTGCTGCTATCCCCTGTCCTGAATGCATGCTGCTTAGAAGGGCTGCAGCAGGGACTATGTAGTCAGATCCTCTCCAAGCTGCAGTTCTTCATGTGGTATTAAGCTCCTCTCCAAGAAGACAATGGTTGGGTGACAGTTGCTCCCCTTATGAGGGGTGCTTGCAAGGGACCCGTAAATACTTCCTGGAGGTGAGAGCATCTTTGTCCCTATAAAAACGAATCCCCTTTTGGGGCATGGGGAGGGATCTGTGTTCAACACAAGGACTATGCAGCAAACACAGTTACGATGTTTGAGCAGTCAGTCCTGCTTGCATCTCCCTGTTCTAGCTGGTGGTAACACAAGATGGCTTGCATGGTCCTGGCCTAATAAAACCTGCATGCTGGCGTGACTTTTGCCAGGGAGTTTCTGCCTCTAGCTCTGGCAGAGCGTGCTGGTGAGAGTGGCTGCCTTCCCCAACTCCTACCAGTGACAGGAGGAAATCACCATCTGGGTGCAATCTGTCTCTAAAGGTCTCTGACCTTCCCGGCAGCCCTCGGCCTGAGCACCGGCCCTGCGTAGCTCCAAGCAGCTGCAGGAGAGAGCCAGCAGTGCTTGAGGAGTTGTGGGGAAACTGGAGGGGAGGGGAAAAAAAAATACCAGAGGGAGAAAAAGGAATGAGTATTTATGTACCTCTTAATCAAATAGAACTAATTCCCCCTTTTGTCAGACATGACTGGCTCTCTTCTCAGCTGTGGACATGAGCAAGGAGAAGCAGCAGAACATTGTGTCTTTGTTTGCCTGAAACCATCCGGCTTCTGCGTCAGCTCCTTGTGCTGCTGCCTCTCAAACTCCCCTGATCCCCGCCTCGTGCGAAAGGGGCTGTTGTGCCTTTTCTTGGAGTGGTTTTGTGGCTGTTGCTGTGATCTTCTCTCTCCTATTTGGACGAGTTTCTTGGGAGGAGTAACTTGAGATGCCCTTCCATCTGGAGGTACTGATCCAGTGCTGCCTGATGTTTGTTTGTGCCTTTGCTGTGGGCTGGAGGACAGGCACCAAAAAAAGGTGATAGTTGCTAAACTCGCCCCAGTGTCTCAGTCTGCAACTGCTCAGACTGTGTAGTCACCAGTTACCTTACTGAACTTCCATGGCTCTTAACAAATCTGAGTCCTCAGACCAGATCTGGGTCTCTACAGAGCAACTTCAAACGTGTGTCCCGAAATGGGATCCTTAGTGCTGTGGTTGAGACCTGTGGGATTTGGCTCCAGGGATGAGACCAAAGACCGTATGATGGTGGGATAAACACTTAAACCCCTTCCAAAGGGCAAGACCTCAAAGGGGAGCTGTTCCCTGGTGGTTCCCCCCCTCGGAGGGGGTTCCCAGCAGGACACTGTGCTCCCTCTGCTGTGCTGCAGCATTTATTGCACTGTCCTGCATCAAGCAGGTTGGACTACAGGCGCTCGATTTGTGGAGCAAACTGACTTTCCACTTGAGTTGCAGTCAAAGCACAGGAGGTAGGACAGGATTTAAGGAGTACAGGGCATGATTAAAACAGAATAAAACAACTCGGGCTGCAGCTGTGGCGGTACTTCAATATTTTTTTGATCCTATGAGCAACTTCTTGGCTTTCATTTAAAGCCTCGGCTGTGTCACAGGCGTGGGAATCCCAGCAGTACTTCATGCATGAGTATTGGATAAGAATTTACCTGCAATGTTTGGGTCTATGTAGTGGTTCTTTCTGGGCTTCAAACTCTCGCAGCCTCTAATGCCAGCCCACCAGAAAAATCACTGTCTTGGTGAAAACGTCCTCCTAGAAAGCAAATGTATTTGGTATCCCTCCCTGGGCTGGAGGAGACCCAAGTCTCTTCTGCTCAGATACGTGGCTGATCCTGCTGGACCAGGTGGTTGGGTCATGTATGATCTGGTTGTGAAGGCAAGCAAAAATCCTACTGGGTTTCCAAACCAGCTTAGGTACAAAGAATTACTTGATGCCAATCGGACAGTCAATAAGAAATAACTTGCTAAGAGAGGATGATGAACATCTGCCTTGAAGAGAGGTTGTCTTTGTGTGTAATGCTTGTTACTCGCTATAGCGGAATACTCAGATGAGGCTCCTCAAGCTGAAGGGCCCAGGGTAGAGTGTAACTCCTGCTCCTTGGATCCAGCTGCCTCGGGGTGACTGTGCTGAGCTGGGCCAGCAGAGACTGCTTGCAAAGAACAGGGCTGGAGACACTGGGATAGACCAGATAGCGCCAGACAAAAGGCATCTGATACCTTCTCTGGGGCCTGGCATTATGTCGGATAAGCTGATACCTTCCAGCAAGCTGTACTGGTGATGATGATAATGTTTCTAGCAGGGGACACCCACTGCTAGAATAATTCTTTTCATCACAGGGAAATACAATTTGACCTATAAAAGGAAATTAATACAGGGCACAGTTTTCCAGCATTGGCTGTGTGACCATAGGATGAAGGTCTTGAAGGAATCCTACAAAGCCCTGCAGGAGACTTGTATGAAACACAGCCCTGCAAAGTTCTCCTTGCATGCTCTCACCTGTATTCCTGTAGCCCTCTCCTTCCAGGAGGAGCTGGTGAGGTCACCACTTGGGAGACTGGGCTCCCAATCACCTGGTGCAACTGGGTGCCATGCATTCAACTTGTGCAAGGAGTTCAATGTTGTGTTTATACGGTTTAAACCACTAAAACAATTAACTTCTGCAATGTATGCATCTTCCAAAGTAACGTAAGTGGGTTAAAGCCAGATCTCCTCGCTCTTTCTGCGATAATTTTGGAGTGGGAATGGGTGTCACTTGTGAGCTGAAGGAGGTGGCACTTAGCATTTGAAACTGGAAAATAAGTTGATTCCTTGAAGTTAATCTGGGTGCTAAATCAGCATGAATGCTCTTTTCTCGAGTAGCTGCTGGATCTATACAGTAGCTTAAGCTCTCAAATTTCGGCAGGGGGTTTCCCACCTTCAGCTGAAATGGTGTCAAATGGTTTTCTAGGTGCTTTTTCTCGATGTGGTTCACTGATTTAGAGGATGGGGGAAGGTTTGCCTTGGATATGCTGCCTTGAGACCAAGATCTGTAGCACTCAAAAGCCAAGATGCCTTTAAGCTTTCTTTAAACCCCCTTCACCCTTAACTTTCAAACCTCCCGAGTCGCTCGCTGCAGCCGAATCAGCTCGGAGACCCTTCTGGAGGAAGGAAAGGTGGGGAAATGCAGAAGTAAAACAGTCCGAGTCAGCCTTTCATGGTAGTATAGCTATTTATCCTAATATGATATCATGTACACGCTGGAAGTGATGCAAACGTCCTCTTGCTTGTCTCTAATTGCTACCTTACTTTTAATTCACTAGAGGAGTGTTAAACTTTTGTTCACTGCTTCCCCAACTGCTTTGTGCTCAGTGTTCTGAGCTTCTGGGCTTTTCCAGCCTGGAGAAGAGAAGGCTGAGAGGGGACCTTATAAATGCCTACAAATATCTGCAGGGTGGGTGTCAGGAGGATGGGGCCAAGCTCTTTTCAGTGGTGTCCAGCGACAGGACAAGGGGCAATGGGCACAAACTGAAGCACAGGAAGTTCCATCTGAGTATGAGGAAGAATTTCTTCCCTCTGAGGGTGACGGAGCACTGGAACAGGCTGCCCAGGGAGGTTGTGGAGTCTCCTTCTCTGGAGATATTCAAGACCCACCTGGACAAGGTCCTCTACAACC
>Ga0065711_1051602_pt1 | contig 10316 bp, 5 predicted proteins | sample Hoacrofraction12_FD_59098 | JGI IMG/M metagenome (GOLD analysis project Ga0065711, IMG submission 59098) | Hoatzin crop microbial communities from Cojedes, Venezuela - Epithelial fraction 12 v2 (version 2) | ecosystem: Host-associated > Birds > Digestive system > Esophagus > Crop | place...
CCTTTTTTTTTTTTTTTTAACAGTCTGTGGACAAAAACTGTACACAGCAGGATGAGCTCTACCAGTCCCGGGTTAGTAGGGATGAATTTACTCCACCTAAGGTTACACATCTGGAGGAGAGCTAGTATCTCCAACCCACCTTGTACAGGCACTTAAAGCAAATGGTCACTTCTGAGGCACAATTCACCTGTCCTGCTCTAGAAACCTCTCAGAGCAAGACAGATCATACTCTTAACTTCTCTGACTACGCATTAAGCAGATTTCCAGTGACCATCAAGGGAGCCTAGCTCAGGTAGAAAGTCCATCTTTGGTCAGACCAACCCCACCATGGGTTGCTCAGGTGACCAAGGCAGATGGTCTCCAGCTGATGCTCACCTAGATGCAAATTTGCCCCAACTTCAGCCTCCTTGGGAGCTCTTACCACAACAGTGCAACCTTTGGTGTAACTCAGCATAGCTGTTCAAGTATAAGCAGCAATGCAAGGAAGGCAAGCTTCAGACAGTCCAGGCAACCTGATCACAAGACACAACAGCTACATTCAATCCACCTGTAATAGCTACACAAAGCAAATCTTGCAAGGCTACATTGGTCTGTACATGGAAAAGCCAAACATCTCTGGAAGCACATGAGCCACCTATGCATCTTATTAAAAGAAAACCCCACTAAGGTTTATTTCATGAACTCTAGGTTAGATGCTCTCTCTTTACTAACAGAAGCTTTGATTCCAGACCATAATTCCAAACAGCAGACCCCCAAGAAAAAAAGGGTTCCAGTACATCCAATTTATGACTGTTGGGAAAAGCAACAATCGCATCAAAACAGCTACTTTGAAAACCTATCCTGCTACAGGCCATCACTCTGCAGTTTAAGAGTATTTCATTCCATTGCTTGAACACATTTATATTCTTCCAGGCAGTTTTCCTGATGTTTTATAAGGATTCCCCAATGCAACAACAAACAATCTTTCTTTTAATAGTATCACTGGATGCATTGTAACCTGCATCTAGGGACACCCTGCTCTGCTCAGATAAAACTTAATTGTTTTTCTGACATCGAACAACGAAGGAACTTCTTACCTAATAAATGAAGCAGGCCTCTATTTTTAACGTTTTCCATAGACCCAGTACCTACAGGAGCATGTACCACGTTAAAAAAAGAAAATCACTTAGAAGAAATGTTTCAAAAGAGCACAGATGACCAACACACACCTAGTGAGCAAAGAACATATTTACTTCTTTAAACTGTGTCAAATAACAGATTAGATTTTATTCTGCAGTGGTAGAGTCATACTTCTGTGGCTAAAGGAAAACCAGAGATCAGTGATAACGTGGAACATTTCACAAAGAAAATTTAAACTGCTGGCAGCAACTGACAAAATCCCTACAGCACCTCTGTATTGTCTCCTTCTCCAGATTATTTCCTGCACTTTCTATCGCCTGGATGATCTTTTGCCTTCTGTCAAAATATCAGGTAGTATAGGTGCACATCACAAAATGATGTGATTTGGTAGTAGAAATTTGAGCTCATGACCTTTTAGGTTAATAGCACTATTTAAATTTAAGATACAATCAAACTACCAACCAATTACTCCCCCTGACCTCACTGGTAACTGGAAGATGGTCAACACAGAGAATGAGGCCAGTTGTTCAGGTGCCATCATCTGTCCAGGAAGCCACCCTCTTCAGCTGGTTCGGAGCCTATCCCATGCTGATGGATGATGACATGGCTTCATCTATTCCTGCCTTTGTCATTTCTCAGCTGCCATACGCTAAGGCACAGAGACTTTAATGTTTAGGAAACTCCTACTGACACAGAACACTCCTTAGCCACCCAGATTACTTTACACATGCCAAACATTTTCTTTGGCCCTTTCCACTGGCATTAGTCAGGACTTTTAGTTCAAGACTCCAGCCTTCATCACCAAGAACCCCCATACACATGGCCTGTGCCCATGACACCACAGACTATTAAAACTTCCATGATAAAGACTGCAGCTCTGCACATGTTGCCAGCAGATGCAAAATTTCCTCAAATAATGAATTCCCTGAATCTCACCACTTGCTGTTCCATGCGGAAAGCAGAGCCAACCTTTCCTTCTGCATCATAAGATAATAACAGTAATTTATTAAAAAAAAAAACTGTCAAAACTAGACACTATTGCACGTGTTACATAAGCTTTTAAGTAATGAATGAAGGAAAAAACATCTCGTAGATACAGTCACATCAACTATGCAAACCAAAATAAGACCAAATACTAAAAATAAATGTCAGGAAAAAACAACATGCAAGTGTACACAGTGATAACTTGCTCCACATGCTTCCACAAGACCGTGACAGAAATAATTTTAAAAACGCTGCAATCAAGCTTAATGAAGGTTTCACTTTATTCAGCTACTTAAGAAACCAGAAAAAAATTCACAATTTCTACACGAGAGACTGCTTGTAAGGTTCAGATGAAGATGGACAGGCCAGATGCTCTGGTGTTCCCAATTTCCCTGTTCTGCAGAATGTCTGCTAAGAATCAGAGTCGACGAGTGAACAGAAGGAGAAAAAAGCACATCAGCCCGTGACAGACAGTCCCATACCACAAGTGGATCCCAAATGCATTGTTCAATGCTACATAAGCAACATAACCTGGCAAAATATCAAACAGGTTTCCAGTAGAAGGATCTGCAGAGAGCAGCATGAGATTCAGGGAGTCGAGGAAGACCTGAGGCCACGCCACTGCCAGGTGTGCTCCCGGGTCTTGACTGCCCTGATCCAGGCCACCTGCAGCCTCCACCACCACCCCTGGGCCCAGGTGTCCACCTCAGCTCAGGGCTGAGGCACAGAGGGGAAAACCACCAGTCTTTCACTTTGTAAGGAGACCACTTTACCCTTGAGAAAGTGGATGGAAAAACGGACAATAGGCTGCATACCTCCAGCTGTAATCTCCAATAATACACCTCTCGATTAGAGGGTTGGGATTTTTGAAAGTCATGAACATTTGTAGGGCAGGACTGGTTAGATGCACTGACACACCCACAGATCCACAAAGCATGTGTCTGTACTACACGCAGCATCCTAGTATTACAGGTGCTTTAACTATGTGGTTCCATACAGGGTAGTTAGATCTGGGTGTTAATAACCCCGATTCAGAACTCTGCTCAGCAGTGTACTCTCATCAGCTAGACCATCTGTGTAAAGCAAACAACCTACGCTGTCACAGCACACGGAGCCTGGGGATGACCTTAATATCTTCCCCCACACACCAGCAAAGGACAAGAGGAGAGAAGTCTGGCATTGGTTTCTTTTCTTTCTGCTGCCAGAGGAAGGTACCTGGGCTGGAGCGCAGCTATTTCACCCCTCCAGTCACACTGCCAGCTGCGGGAAATGTGGAGTGGCAACTTCTCTTCCTCCTAAGGTCCCACTGATGAAGTGGGAAATTTGGCTGTCCTGCTAGTGCTGAGATATCACAGGACTGACTCACTGAGAAGAGAGGGTTCACAAATCATGTGAAAGAATAAAACCTTCTGACAGAATCACAGAATAGTAGGGGTTGGAAGGGACCTCTGTGGGTCATCTAGTCCAACCCTCCTGCCGAAGCAGGGTCACCTACAGCAGGCTGCACAGGACATTACTCCCAGCCAGTGTAAGTTACTTGGTAGGCTGGAAAATGCCCAGCATGACATGGAATCGCATTGCAAATATACAGTATCTGTTGCTTTTGATCTTCTTGCTCCTTCCTCTGTATCACGCATCTGCTAAGACAAGCTACTATACACTGCCTGGTGGATGTTCCTGCAGGTTCTTCCTACTTACACACAGGTCCTACTCAGGACTCTGTGATGCCTTAGCTGACTACTGCATGAGCAACCTACAGATTTATGCAGGTCAGAAGGACTACAAGACAGTAAGGATACAGCCCAGCACTGACTGAAATATGCTGTCATGTCTAAGGCATCTTTCTGTGAGTTCAGGTTTAGCCCTCTATTTTCCCAGGCACACCATTCTTCCAGAATCTGCTTTTCTGGTCAACAAATACTGCATTCCCTCCTGGGAATAGAAAACAGCAAAACAAACCACCCAAACTGATCTGCTCAGTGTCCTACCAACTTCAGGAAACGCCATTTTTTCCTTCTCTACCAATCTCTTGTCATCTTTTGAGTCCTTGACCACTTCCATCTACTGTATTTATTGATTTCATCTGACTGCTGCCACGTCAAAGTACAGACGCAGAGAACAGTCCCAGGGCTGCCGCAAGCTCTCTGCTTATGTGATAGCCCGAGAAGAGCTCCTGTGAGCCAGGAACAAACCACGGCGTGGAGCATGGAGGGAGAGGAAACTTGTCAGGAGAGGGATCTGAATGCGTCTTCCAAGACATAATTAAAGCTGATGCTTTCCTTAGAGCAGTTCAATTCAGCAATGAGTACATTAGCAGAAAGGCTATATTGCAAACACCAACAGACAACAGGCACCACCATTCAACCAAAAAGTAAATAACCTGTATTATGAGATGCTACCTAGGATGTCAATACGGGTACACAAAGTGCTTTATCCCTTCTCACCATAGCACGGGAGAAATAATCTCCCACATATCACGGCTGCCAGCGGGAACCTTGTCCCGTGCAAACAATGGTTCTTTAAGTTTTCAGCGTTCAGTTTTGCTGCTGTGCTTCTATCCAAGGGATGATGAGCTCAAATGAAGGCTTTTCTCGGATGTTTGATTTTGCAAAGCTTCTAATAGTGTAGCACCTTTGAAACTTCCACCTTTCTGTCATCCGCTCAAGATTCACCAGTGGGTTAGAAAGCTTTTAAACAGGGAATACATGACCAGCAGACAAGCAGGACAGAATAAGGACATTTCATAGAAAACAAGGAACGAAATCAAGAACTATTCAAAAACACAGATACTTGAATGAGGAGTCACGATTACTAACCATTTACAAATAACAGACCCGGAAACAGGAGCCTGAGTATCAAACCAGCTTCGTATCACATCAGCTTTAGACCAAAACTTCTGTAAATGAAGCTTGCTATCTTAGATCTTGAAACAGTAATAACCTCTCCAGCAAAGCCACAGGTGCTGAATACAGCTCTACAGCACAACCTGAACTGGAGCAAGCAAACCCTGGGAGCACATTGCCCTAAGCAGCGCAGCAGCCAGCCTTCTGCAGACCCGCAGGGAACTGCACACAGCCAGCCACCCGGTAACTCACCGTATCCCTACACAAGTGGAGGCAGATCAGCTGAGATATTATTACTTCCATAATGGCATGCATGAGGTGGTGAGGTGTATATTCCATAGCCTACAACAGAGGGTGGGCTTTAGCATCCTGTACCTGGTAGGAGAATCCTTCCTGGAAGATAAGGTTTTAAAATATTAGCGGGCAATGCACATAGGAGATGGGCAAGTCTTCTTTGCCCCATGGGTTCCAGGCCTTCTCCTTTGACCTAGAAAGCTCCTCTACTAAAAGTATTTCTATTAAACAACAACAATTTTTATATACCTTGGAGAATTTGGGGTTCTGCATAAGCAATGAGCAACAGCTTAGCCAAAGGTAGCTTCACAGAGGTTACTGCAACTAAACAAACCGGCAAGGTAGCCAAAATACATGAATCAGGGTATAAAAACACTAACTAAAAGAAGTTTGGAATTACACATTTTTAAGTAAACACAAAAGCGTACACAATGAACATGCTTGTTGGGAAGGTCAGAAAATCCGCTGTTCAAGTATTACCCATAAGAAAGCATCAGCACATAAATATCTTTTTTTTCAGTTAGGCACACTGGCTTGCTATAAAGACATAAAAATAAGTGCAGACAAACCTGAACAACAAGATGCAAGACTCTTTCACTGTAGCTATACATTGCATGAAAGTATGGAGGACAATGGTTCAAATAAAGTCTACTGTGTTGGAAATAGTGCGTGAAATCCCAGAAGTGACAAAACTACTAGTCAGTGAAGAAAATGAAAGGAACCAAGTGGAAGAAATCAATCAAGAAGAAAAAGTAAGCTTTTTTCATAAAGGCAGGCAAGGGGCCAGATAACACAGACAGACACATATGCAAAAAACCCTCACAGAAACGTGCAGCTTTATCTAGAAGTACAGCAAGTGATAAATTTGACAATAAACTAGGATGCAGGGACAGATTTGCTCCAAACTAAGGAATGACAGCAAGCAGCGAGCAGTGCAAACAATTTTTCTTGCCCTGGAAAAAAAACACCTTCTAATGCAAATGGATGAGCTGATTAACAAAGCTTGCAGAGACTGTTGTGAAAGACGGTGAATGGAGAGAACCCGAGGGAGACACTAAGAGCATGTAAACCAAATCAAGGAGCAGCTGACTGCATTCAGGAGGAAGAGGCTACAGGAGCACTTAGAAACACGAAAACAGAATATGACCTGGGCTGTACGAAGCACCAGTAAACATACTGAAGTGGATGGCAATAAGAGGCATCTGTTCAATGTATTCTTAAACTGGAGAAGTATCAGCACTTTTACAAATAACACTATTTATTATTACTTTTTATAATTGGGGGTAAGCACCAGAACGCTTCTTTTTACTGAAGTCATACACAACCCACACAGACGCTACACTTTTCTTTAGTACTAAAACCCAACTGTTGAAAAGTGGGAAAAAAATTCTTAATTTATGGAAATCCCAAACCCAATCTCCCATGCATTAACTTTAAATCGTTATGGAAACAAAGGCTGCACATTTTCTCTATTGCGAGGATACAGAAGTACGTTACTTTTTTTTTGTAAATAGTTTACTATGTCATGAAATTGCAGATGCTTCTGTGCACTTCAGGGACTTCAAACATTGCATCAATTATCTGAATAAGTAATGAAAAGACACTGTGAATAAAATGGTTCACAAGTCAATTGCTTTTTGAATCCAGTAATATACTGTATAGTATTTGACATGTTACTTCTTTTCGCAAGAGGTTAAGAGTTTTCTGTGCTTCTATGCCATACTTGCTGCAAACAGTTTGGGAGAAAAACAAACTGACAAAATATAAAATACTGCAAGAAGTACAACACACATTTAGATCCTCCACTATAACCCTCTTTCCATACCAAAAAAACCACTGAAACCAGAACTCCGGAAGTCCAGCTGAAGGGGAAACATGAAAATCTCACTAGCAGTTTGGTCTAGTGATAAGCAATTTAATGCTTTAAAATTCAATCTCTGGCAAACTGGACTGGGTCACCGCAGAACATGAAATGTTTGTTTGTTGAGCTATCGTTTCCAAATAATCTCTCTTACTGGTACCTGGAAACAGAGCAAGCATAAGGCTGATTATCATTTCCGTAACCCCCAAGGAAAACTATCATGCAAGATGTTTGAGTAAGAGCAATGCTGTTCGAAGGCAGCATTCACAAACAGAACAAAGACTAAACAAAAGGCTAAGCAAGTACATCATAATTAACAACTACAACCAAACTTTTAATTAAGATATGTAAGAAAAATCAAGGAGAGCTAATTAAAAAAACACCAGCATATATACTGTCTTAGAAAAATCTGAATTGGTACTGTGAGGTAAACAGGCTAATTGGAAGTGACCACAATTATTCTGTCACTGTGACTAAGTTTAGTCATGATTTTTCAGCTTGCTCTTTAATCCCACATCTTGTTTGCACTCCTTTGTTGTTTGAATGTGGGATTCTTCCACTCAAATTCTTCAAAAATCTGAGCAAAAGTGAAGAAAATACCACAGAGATCTAACTTTGCACAACTGGCATATTTTGTCATTAGTTTTGAGAGACTCTCTCTTCTGCCTAGGACAATATTATTCTTATAGAGCCATAATTATAAATATTATACACTCCCCCCATTCATCCTGAACGAATTCAGTTACTACAAATGGATCCTGATACATTGCTACATCAATAATGCTCTATTCCACATGTTTTTCTTTTATTCAGGCAGCTAGACCAGTATAAATATATGATGCGATTTCACACAGATTTTACTGTTAGGTATGAACTTCCCTTAAGGCCAAAAAAGCAGTTACAGATAATAGGAATCTAACTGGCAATATTAAGGCTTTACTTCTTTCCTCTTATACACTACCGTTCCATGAAAATACATCCATTCTCATTACTTTTGCCATTCTTCAAAACTGTTACCAGGCTGATTTGAACAGTAACAGTTAGTTAATGCTGATAGAAACAAGCAAAGAAAAATGCTGACACAACCTAGAGTTATTTAAGAACTTATTTGCTACACATCTATTTCTAGAAAATTAATAAAAAGTTGCTGACTCCCAGCTGCAATAACCCCAGGTATACGTAGGCAGAATAAAAATAGGTAAAAAAAGGAACTCCCACCCACAATCCCAGAATGCAAACAGCAAAATGATTTGCTGTTAACAACTTCTGCCTCTCCCCAGCACATTGTTGGCATGAAACCCAACACCCTATTGAGATACAAATCAACTATTTCTGCTTAGAAAAGTCTTAGCAGGAACCATCTTTTCAGAAAGTTATTTCTGCAGCTATGTAGAACTAAAATTCTACTTCTTAAAATATGCTCTTACATCTAATAGAAATTGACAGGCTTTTTAAAAATTCTCTTCTGGTGTATCACTACACATTAGCCCAACCTAACCCTTCAACTGCCCAGGAAGAGCTGGCTGCCTGCAGCAATGTTTTCCCATGCCCATTTCTGAAGTCAGAGGGTGCAGGGCCACCCCTGGATTGCTGCCCTGCCTGTAGCTTTCAGGCTATTATGGCTGTAGGGTGTCACCTTTCTTCCTCCACCACAAAACCAGGGTGATCTGAATCTGCAAAGCAGTCTTAACTAATGCCACAGCACACATCTTACTGAAAAGTCATTCATTCTAAACTTCCAGATTTGAGGGATTTCCTTCTTTGTACTGAGACAAAAATACATCTAAAAAGTCCTCCCTGTACGTGTCTAAAAAAGTTAGCTGTGTTTCCAAACCCCCTTAAAATTTAGACAAAGACATACATGCCTGTGCCACGCAGCCCAGTCACAACCCCGGACTGGAATGGTGCAGGAATCTCCATCTCCTCAGACCATTCCCAGGCTTCTCCACTGCCAAAGCTAGACATGCACTTTCTGTCCAAGTCTACATTTTTCTGTTAAACAGGTGGAGTAAAGTAAAAGGCTTCTTTCTGTGCGAAGACTTCTTCCTCTGCATAGCAATAAGCCTCACACTGTAATTGATTTTTTAAATGTAATTTAAATTATTTTGGTATGATTTATCTTTCCTTACTTTTTCCTAAAACATCTCAGAATATTAACAACGAAATAAATGTAATAATACTCTAACATCTTCAAACATTACCTAATTTAAAAATCTAATTTACTTTTCATCATTTAGGCTTCCTTACTATTTTGTAAGTCACTCAGTGTGGATAGTAAAATTAGACTATCAATTTCATTTCTGCTTTGAATATGTTGCAGGTTCTGCTTCTCAACCACTAGAACAGTGTTCTCGTCTAAGGTTTTCAATATCGTTCCAGAGCTTTTAAATAAAAAAAAGGGACCCGCTTTAATTTTATTAAAAAAATTCTCAACTGCTCTCCCTGGCCCTTTTGACAAGAAAAGGCCAAGCGTTGGCACAAAACTAAACCTCTAATGTATCTGTTAAATAGTATTATGTGGCCTTCCACTAATACAAAGCAACAATAGCAGCCTTAAATGGTGCTGAGGGTGCCATTGTGCGCAATGACCTTCCGAGGAAGGCAGTGGGAGACCTGCTTAAGGACCGATAAACAAATGGAACAAGCACGGCAGTACGAATTATCCCACCCTCGCTTTGCCGAAATTTAAAAGGTGATTTATCGCCGCAGGCAGCCCGGCTTCCAAGTCTCCACAGTCAGTATAAGTCAGTATTAGCCTGCACCTCTTGCTCAACATGTGCCATCACACTTGCAACGCACTCCAAGACAATACTTGAGAGAAATACATCTTTTAACGCACGAGTTCATTGGCAACACTTACTTTAGCAATGTTTCTTGTATTATATAGAATAACGAGCACATAGATGTTTCAAATATGTAAGTTATCCCTTTAACACCCTTTTAATACTTAATATTATCAGCCCATTGCAGGAAAAAAGGCTATCAGCACAAACCCGGGCTAACTTCCCCGGCAAGTATCACGCAATTAAAACTATACTGTCATGGGTAAAATTTTTAATTAAAAACGCCTTAATTGTGCTAATCACAGCTAACTAGACCGAGCCTGGAACTCTGAAACTCGCCGCCTCGCACAGACGCCTTGAACTAGGGAGAAACCGCGTGCCCGGTCACCGCACCGGGGACTCACCCTCTGCCCGCCGGCTCCGGCGCTCCCG
>Ga0065711_1051594_pt1 | contig 10315 bp, 8 predicted proteins | sample Hoacrofraction12_FD_59098 | JGI IMG/M metagenome (GOLD analysis project Ga0065711, IMG submission 59098) | Hoatzin crop microbial communities from Cojedes, Venezuela - Epithelial fraction 12 v2 (version 2) | ecosystem: Host-associated > Birds > Digestive system > Esophagus > Crop | place...
AGTGGCACCAGACAGAAGTCCTGGGTCAGGGACCTAAAGCAGCACTATGCACTGCCGGTGAAGCGGTATGGGGCATGTCGGGTGCCCAGGCGCAGCAGCAGGCTCCAGAGCGTTGGCAGCGGGAGTCTGTCCATGCGGAGAGCTCACAGGGCTGTGGTCTGAAGCCTCCCTGCCCACACGAGCCAGGCTGTCGAGCAGACTCTCGGTGTATGTCTGAAGATGATGTCAGTCCCAGGTTAGGTCCCACAGCCATCCTCTACAACACACAAAGGTTTACCATCTCCCAAAGGCTGCTTGCAGACCTGACCACCAGCAGGTCAGATGAGCGCATTATCCAAGTGCAGGGAGCTGAAGGTGCCTGCGTGGAGTGTGGGCGAGTACAGACCATCTGGCTGCATTACAGGCAGATTGTGAGAGGAAGTGACAAGCTGAGAGAGGGCTGAATAACTTCTCCTGCAGGGAGGGACAGGCACCGCAGAAGGGTAGCATCTTTGCAGAGGACTCAGCCAAAGAGGCAGGGAAGAGCAGAGCAGGGGGCTGAGCTACCAAACTAACACCCCAGTGCAGCCAGCAGCCACACTTGGTGTTAATAGCTGCAAGCTGTGGCAGCACAGCAGCAGCAATCCGCTTTCTCTTAGTACGCTTTCTTCCCTTGGAAGCCTCTCCCACTTAGCGCCTAACGAGCTCCTGAACACCTCCGAACCAGCCCTTATGCTCCCATGTTACTGGTGCCCTTTTCCTAAGCTGAATTCCTCCTCACCAGGGCTTGGCAACGAATGCAGCAGGGAAAGTCTCCAGCCCACCCTCCATCTGGATTCATGGCACAAGGAGGATAGCGAGCCAGAGGATGAAAGGCGAGCATACAAGGGCTTTCTCAGCTAGAGAGAAGGTCGCATCACAGCCAGCCAGAAAGAAGACAACACCGCGGCGGTAACGGGAGCAGCAGGAGTATGGAGCACTGGAGTGGATGGGCCCACACGCAGCCTGGTCTTGACCCTAGCAAAAGGCTGAGCAGGCATTGAATCTGCATCTCTCACACACTGAAAGGGTGCACCAAACCACTGGGTACTCAGGTGCATCCAGTTTACTCACCTGCAGGTTCTTTCCCCAGCAATGCCACACTTGCACATATTGTCCTTGTGGTCCACAACTCGCACTCACCATTCACAAGTAATTCTGCTTATGTGGACCATAACTCCCTCCAAAGAACCTGAAGTACAGTCAACGCTTACTTTTGATACCAGCCTTTGTCTGCAATACTCTTACCTTCTAGGGTTTTCTTCTATTCTTAGTAGATTTGAAAGAAATTCTCCTGGTAAGATGCTCTTTGCCTAGACAGTTCCAGCAGCAAGAAGCCAAAAGAAAATGCAGGAGGAGCTGTGCTTTGACACCCCTTTACCCTTGCCTACTGCTAATTCAATGCTAGCATGGAGCTGAAGCCGCAGCTGGATCCAGCTGAGGGCTAGGGATGATGTGCAGGGATTAGGCGCATTCATACTGAACGTGGTCTGAAGCAAAGGGGAGATGAGAAGCCCCTTGACTTCCCCATTCTGTTCACACCTGGTTGAAACAACTTGTACCTCCTTGGCAGAAGCAAGGCTGTGCCCGACGATGCTGTTGAGAGACTGCACAGGACATGACTAAAATCCCCAGCATGATATTAGTGTTTTGCAAATTAAAACTCCAGCAAACAGTTCCCAGCAGGAGGGTGACACACAAGAGAGCTTGTCAGATCGAGGAAACGGCTTCAGCCTGCACCTGCCAGAGCATACCTCCTGCTCCAGCACTTGGTTAGATGCAGATGTCAATGCTTTAATGCTGGTCATCAGCCCACACTCCAGCCTGTCAGCTCCTAGCTTTTCTTAGCAAGAGAGGGAGGCGGCTGCACAGCCAGCCTTTCCTTCTCCTGCATGGGGGGGGGGGCAGGATTTTCATTTTGGTACAACAGCAAACGCAGAACCCTGAAATGATCGCAAACTCTCCCTCTCCCCAAACCCATCCCCAGCTGACACCTGCCCTCCAGGGTTCCTACATACTTTCCCAAAAACCTTGACCTCAGAAATACCATCTTCTCAGTAAATCTGTACACTAGTCTCTTCAAAGTCTCCCAGGCCCAGCTCAAACTGGATTTGAAAGAGTGCCCGAATTGTTCAATAATTTCCTCTGCTCACCCCAGGCAAACAAGACTGTAGCTGGGGACGGTAGGTAGCCTGGGAAGGGTCTATGAACCACTGCAGTCTGATCCACAGCTCACATCTTTGCAGGCCTGGTACCTGTCGTAGACACCAGCCGCAGCAGCACACCTTGGCCTTCCCCAACACGTGAGCTGCCACTCCAGACATGCTCCTGCTGTGCAGGGGCAACACCACAAGCCACAAGGGGAAAAAACAGAAACTGGAGAGAGACAGTAGTCTCATGTGTCCCCGTCATCAGCATGGGAGTTGATGAACATGGTGGCTGCTGGGGTGTCAGAAGTCGGCACACGCCACTCTCACCTAACGACAAACCTGGTTCACTGCTAGTGCAAGGTCCTCATTGTCAGCGAGTGCAAAGTCATCTTCAAAGAGAAACAGCTGAAGAGCAGACAGAAGTGCCACCCAGGCAAATCAAAGCAGAGCTCAGGGAACAATCAAAGGCACCTGTGATTCTACTCACTAAAAGTCATCTTGCCTTTCAGCAGATATCCCAAGATAACAACAGGATCAAAGGCTACATCTCTTCCCACTATCTGCACAGAGAATACCCATGTCATTTCCAAACATGGCTTAGAAGAGGGTTTAAAGAAAGAGATTGTTCCTTTTTGGGGTTCTGGTTGTATTGTGTAGAAGGGAAAGCAAGACACTGGACAAAAAGGGTAGGAACCTGAACAGATACAAACCCTCAGTATCTGATAATGGATTGCTCTTGGGATGCAAGATCTCAGTTCAAAGCCCCAGCACAGGGGAATATCCCTGCTTTCCAGGGTGGTGAGAACTGCCAGCAGGTCTCTCATCCCAACACCAACAAACCCAAATGTCAATATTGGCAGAACTGGAGGAACACTTGTTTCCTAGCTTTTTCTTAGCCTGTTGCTCCCTTATTCCCAAGTCCAGCGCACAGCTAGCTAGCCATGAGATGATGGCAGCTTTTGGTCATTTGACCTGGCTGAGTGTGTTGGCATAAATCAACAGGCAACTCCACAGATTATTTCTAATCATTTATTTTAATTCATAATTACACCCATTTGGAAACACTGAATAAGATGCAAAATGGACACGAACACACCCACCCACCCCAGTCCTTTCAACAAAGCTCACAAATATGTTTCAAAGTTTCTTCCTAAAGCTTAGGGTGGGGAAAAAACCTCAACACCCCTATCACCCAAAAACACCCCAGTCCCCACTTCTTCCAGAGCCTGCCATTCTTCACGTTATCATTAGAGGAGTTCCATAAAGCCAAGATCTTGGGAGGCTGAATTCCCACATTTCAGAAAGCACCTCACCTGTCCACAGAAAGATTTTCACTGTACAAACATCTTGACAGTGGAAGAAAATCCTAGGAAACTGTAGAGTTCTTCACTGAAAGCAATACAGGAAAACACATCCATAATCACACACGCTTCCTGCCCTAATGAGGCAATATACATTCATATAGAAGGAAAAAACGAAACACATTATTAAGACATTAGGCAGTGAGGCAGTATCCATTTTATCTTCAGAAGAAATTTTACAGCAAATGATTTCATTAAGACACTTGAAAGCAACCTACTTTGAAGAAAAAAGCACCATCATAGCATGAAGGCTGAAACGCGATTAGGAGTCACAAGCGGTGCCAGCTCAGGCTCACCAGTGACTTTTGTCATTTGAGGACAAGTTAAATGGAGAAACAGTCGATGTGGGGACCTGTGACTTGCCTACAAAAAAAAGCACAATTTAAGAAGACACAGTTAAAGCATGCCACGCCGTCATTTACAGGGTGTGTCTAACGGTGCACAGCTCTTGGTGTAGTCACCAAACAGCAGGGTACTGGCTTTTGTACACAGAGGGCTGAACACTACAACAGCAGCAACATCAGAACCCTGGCCCCTTAAGAGTTGCCCTAGTCTGCAGAAGCCCTCACAATTTGTGAAACAACAGATGCCTCTTAAAAGGTCATCATTAAAGTAGGATAAACTCATTTCCAAGTCTGGGTGGTGAAACATCAAGGCTAGATATTACCAAAATCCTTCCCTGTTTCTGACCAGCTCTGGGTCCTCTGTTCTTACACAGGGAAAACTTTTCCAGGGCCATCAGGGTACAGTTTTCTGCACTGCCAGGTACATGCACACAGTTTTACAGGTGAGACACTGGTCCCCACCTCAAGGCCATGCACACATGACCCACAAGTCACCTGTCAAATGCAGACTGCTCCCACTGCTCCAACACCCAGGCAGCATGGACCTAGGCAGCTACTAACAGAGTGAGCCCAAGGACTGACTATGCCTAGGTTTCAACATGTTTCTACCAGCGTGGCCAAAAACAAGCTCAGCAAGAAAATAATCAGAAATTGCCCTTTAATGCACAAGAGATCACAACAGTCTGCCCTCGCTATAAGTGCAAAAGGGAGCATTACCCTTCAAGGGCTTCTTGCTAGTTCTCAGGGCTATTAAAATGAGAGCTCCCAAGTATGTATCCAAAGCTCGAAACTCTTCTGCCCTTTTAGATGGCAATATATCGTGTTACTTCACGCTTTCCACCTCCCAAGGCTTTCACAAGGTAAATCCTCTCAGGAAGAAGCCAGGATGGTAAACAAAAGTCATGTCCCTAAAGAAAAAGTCATCATTGCTATGCAGATTACAGCCACATGAACTTCCTGCTCACTGGGGAATCAGCACTGTATTCTCCTCCCACAAAACCCCAGCCTTGCAACCATTTCAGTGTCCTGAATGGCTCCTATTCCCTCTGGAGGGAGCACAAAAATAAAATTTGAGTGCTTTACCCCCACTGTATTGGGGTGGGCTTGACCAAGGTACAGAACGGTTACATTAGTCCAAGGTCCTCTGTTCCCAGGGTGCACTCCAAAGCCTACGCTGCCTGGGAGAACCCGACCAAGAGTCTCAGTGTAAGCAGTTCAAATTAAATCTCCCACGCCAGAGCTAAGAGACAAGGGACAACGCTACACTGACAGACAGGCTGCGAAGTAGTAACCAGTGTCTGCTTGTGGGAAAAAGTGAGCACAACAGGGTCAGGCACCGCCAGGGAAATGATCTGCGATCTGCTCTGCGTTCTCCCAGCCAGGAGCAGCAGGACTCAGAAACCACTCATCTCAAACCTGTAAATGCTCCCAGAGCTCATTCAGCTCATGACTGAATTCTGCGCATGTGACTTGCGGGGACAGAAAGGTTGGCTACCTCCACCGCAGGGGTTCATTTAGCCCAGGAGATCATTCTGCCTTGATCTTCCCAAGCACCAGCAGCATGAGGTCTGAGAAGATCGAAAATCTGCTAGCCCACAGCACTCCTGCCTCTGGGGTCGCCAAGCTCCAGTTCACCTCAACAGGCACTGCAAAATGCCTACATGCCACAGAAACGTTTACAGACAACTCATGTCGAGCTGAGGTCTTCGCATGAATATAAACTCCTAGGGTCAGGCTCCAAGCTCCAAACAGTCAGAAGGTCATAGAGGAAGAGTTAGCACAGTCCAGCTGAGTGCCTTTTTCTTCACATTAGGGCCAGGGAAGTGGTCAGAAACCTCTTCGTGTGTTCAGTCACAGGGAGGAAGCAAGAGAGGTGTCCCCTTCACCTCCTTATAAAGGATTGCTCACTGGATGAAAAAGGAGTAAGAGGAAAGAAGGAATGCTTGGCAAGTCAGTAGATCTTTCTGCACAGCCACATTCAAAGTGCAGCTGCTCCTCAATTATCTGTCGGTTTTAGAAAGTGACACTTGAGGAAACCAAACAGTGTGAAGAAGGGCATGGTCTTCACCTTAAACTGGGACACGTAATCAGGAGCACACACACCAAATATGGCAGGGATCTCCAGGGACACTCTCAAGCCTGCTTACCATCCACCCATTTTTCAGAGATAGCGCACAGTGAGTTTGCGTCGCTCAACCAACATCCTCCACCTGCCTGCCATGCAACTGGAATCAAGGGTAGGTATGAACTGTGCGTGCTGCACACGCATCTAAAAACACCAGTAGCTAGCACAAGGCTCTTCCCTCTGCTTCAGCATCTTAGGCCCAACCCAAAACTCTTGTGCCACAGTCCCAGGCTTTTCCAGCCAGACCTTTCATATTATTACTGCAGGGTCAACAACATACTCAAAGGGTTTAAAACAGAAATCAACAAAAAAAGACACCCACCCACAAAAAAGGGAAACCATCAACACCAAAACCCTGTGATTTCAGCTGAAGCTCAAGTCTGGCCAATACAGTTGCATGCTACTGAGGAACACATGGCATTCTTCCAGAACACATTTAACGCATTCGTTCACCTGCCCGTGCAGGTCACCTACCCCAAAAGCAGCCGCCAGAGACTCAACTGTTTCTCAGCTTCCTGGCTCAAGAAAAAAGATCTACAATCAGGCAGCTCTAGGGAATGGGTTGAGAGGAGAGAGGATCACTATGTTATTAGCAACACAACCAAGATGCCGCCTACCAAAAATGCCGTTATCAGAATTGTCTACTCTCCCACAGAGGGAGGGAGAAAGGTAGTTTCCATAAAGCAACACTAACATCAGACAGCACTCTTTTTTCCTCTCGGAGTCCACTGTTACATGTTGCTTCAAAACATTTCCTTCTTACTTGGCATATGTACCTGCTGCCTCATGTCACGCTCCATAATCAAAGCAGAAGCACTTTAAAGGAAAGGAGCCAAGCCTTCAACCCAACGCAGACCCAGCTTGCAGAAAGAACGACGAGATGCAAGCTGACAGTGTCTTCTCACCCAGTCAGACGGACAGGGATGGAACAACAACTTTGGGGGTCACAAGGTGAAGGGATCTTACATGTTGCTCACAAAGGCACTTAATACAAGCATATATACAGTTGGATGGAATAGAAGATAGAAAAAAACAAAACAAAAAAACCCGCACCAGAGAGGAGGAACTGCTCCATGACTGCCTAGACAGTTTCTTTGAGCCAAAGAGCCTGGCTTCTGCAGTGGTCCGTCTGTCATCTGTGGTAAAAGTTCACCCTCCTGACATCTCTGAAATGTTGCACGTAGGTACAAGCTGGGGATTCCTTAGCCTTTGCAGGAAACAGTGCATGCTCTGAAGTCCGGCAGCAGGCTCCTCTTGATGCCAGGGTTCACACCTAACGGAAACTCAAGCTGTCAAAACCTTGTTCTCTTCTTCCTGTTGAGCTGCACAAAGTTTTCCTTGCTGGAAAAAGGCAGCAGGCTCCTTCTCTCCATTTTTGTGCATATGGCTTACGGCTTTCTGCAGCCTACTGCTGGCTGACAGCACGCAAAGAACCATACTGCCCGGGAAAGCCTCCGATGTTGTCAGTGACAGGATAGGCAGCCCATGCACCAGCCGCAGAAGAGGGATGTGGGAGAAGGGAGTCTTAGTGGAAGGGGCCGTTCCTCTGCTAAAGAAAGTCAGTCAACGTCACCTGCAGAAAGTGGGGTGTCACACGATGTCTTCAGCAGAGCGCTGTGAAGGAGAAGACCCCAGGCTCAAGAAATGGCCCCAGTTGCATAGGAAACCCCTGTTATACTGGCCAGTGTCTATCACTAACCCACCCAGGAGCCTGCGCCCAGTGTTGTCCCGCAGAGCCAGCCGAGCTTCCCTCTCGGTCACGTTGTAGCTGATGTTCAACAGCTGGATAAGGAGGATGTATCCCATGCCAGCTGTTACAATGGCACAGTACCACACACAGGTGAACGACAGAGCAGAGCTGGCAGCAGGGAAAAAGATGGGAAGGAAGCCATTTAGTTTTGGAGCATCTGCTTTAGAGAGACTTTCCCTGGTAATCACTACCCTTTCAAATCCCTGCTACATCTGCCACAGTGATCTCACTTCGCTGCTTTCATCAGATAATCCTGAAAAGCTTTCTCAAAATTAAAGCTTCAGGGCTTACTTAGTAAGAGCTTTTAGCATTACCAGAGCTACTCTTGCACGTTGCTATCACACTACCTAGCTCTTTACTCTTACTGTTGTAAAGGTACTCGGTCCTTATTTAAGGGCACAACGATACTCATGCTTGATAGAATGTGAAATGGAATACAGAAGAAGGTAGAGTCACTCGTGCAAGTGCACTCTGCCCATCAGTGGTAGCACCAGTCTCTGAACTCGCCCTCCCTGCCAGACAAGGCATATTAACACTGTCTGTTCTAAGCGGATAACTCGGAGGGACAGTCACTAGATAAACAGCAAGGGATGAGAGGGAGAGACAGCAGGCGGATTCCAGGCTGTCAGACCCTTACCTGCAACCAGGGGCAAACATATTTAAGGGTGTATCTATACAGGACACAAGAAATAAAGACTTCAAACCCCAGCTTCTCCAACAACTTTTTCCAAATAAATGGTGGGCTCTCTCTGAGTCTCAGGGTCCCCACCTTGGCACGAGCAGTGATGTATCCCTGCTTTCCATAGCTTTTTATGGAGTGCTTTTTGGTCAGGTTTGACAGCCAACAGCACTAGCCTAGAGCACAGAATTAGGAACAGGAGCTAAGCTGCCTGACCAAGCCCATGCCCACCCCAGCGCTCTCCCAGACAGACGTCTCACCTGTAGTCAGAATAGGCCCCGGGGCAGTAGAACAATGCCACAAACGGACTTCGTCCCCTACAGACGGTGTGCAGGGTCAACGTAATCCCATACACAGAGGTGAGCATGAAGAAGGAGAGTGCAAGGATGAATGCTTGGTGGTTCTGCTCCCCTACACAGCTGTTAATCCTCCAAAAGGAAAGAAGAGATTACTTTGCTTAAAAAGAAAAGAAGCTGGCTTCCCTTGCTTCCTCCCTCCCCCAGCTGTCAGAGAACCTGTTTTCCAAGGTGCTTCTAATACAACACAGGCTAAGAACTTTGAAATGCATTCAAAGAAGCTTTGTAGCTTTTTATAGAAAGGTTATAGGCACAAGTCAAGAGACCAGTAGGGTAATGGCAGTGGACCATTTACCTCAAACTTTTAGCAAGTGTAGTATTCTTCGCTGAGACACATCTATACCCTACTGCTCCTTGGTTCCAGTACCGCATGCACAGAGGCAGCTTTGGGTTCCCTTGCCCCAGGAGAGCACTAATGCAAGCTAACTGCAGGATCGCTAGCGCTCCACAGACCAAGTCTTAAAAAACAAAAAACCAGAACCAAACCAAAAGTCTGGAAGAAAACCAGTAGCGAACCAAAGGCAATTCTGAAGTCTGCTGTAGAAGTTTATCAGCTATCAGGTCAACCCACTTACAAAAGTTGTTCAAGTTGTTCTTTAAAATGGTAAATATGAGTTTATGTTTTAAATAACATCACCAGGTCTTGCATGTAACAAAAGCAACCCCACTTGACAATGGCCATAAAAAAAAAGCAGCTAACTTAAGAAAGGGGAGAGGGAGAGAGAGAGGTAGAGAGAACACGCGTAGCCTCAGCAGTGCAAGACCTACCAGACACAGTGATGGTCCAGTCTCCTCACACACCTGCCACAGAGCCGGCAGTGCCCTGCTCGGGCTGGTCTGATCAGCTGGCACCTAGCGCACCAGTCCTTCTGCAGACCTTCCGGCTCCCCAGCTGACGCCCTGGCATGGCCTTTGGCCTCCCCGTTCACGGCACGGCCGCCGGCCGCTCCCGACGCGGTGACGCCATGGAGCCCGTTAGAGCTGCCCCTCACGCCCTCGCTGGGCAAACCCCGGGGCGACGGCTTCCCACTGCCCGCCGGGGTGAGCAGGTAGCCGGGGTCTCTCTTGGCTCGAGAGAGGGCGGCGAGCATCAGGACCAGCCCGCCGGTGAGAGCGGCCACCTGGGAGCGGGCCAGGCGGCCTCGGGGCACCACCTCCCGCAGGAACACGTAGTACATGTGGCCCAGGGAGAAGAGCCCCAGGGCGAGGAAGAAGAGCGTCCGCTGCCTCCGCCGGTGGGTGCGGTAGTAGTACCACAGCACGGCCGCGGGCAGCGACGCCAGGACGGCCAGACCCAGCAGGAAGTGGAGAGCGGCGAGGTGCAGCGCGGTGGGCAGCAGGACCAGCGGCGGCACCAGGCTGATGTTGACCTTCACGGCCCCCCCGAACCAGGGGACCCGCGCCCGGTCCGCGACGGTGCCGGCGATCCTCCGCAGCGCTCCCGGCGGCGGGGGTCTGCGCGTCAGCCACCTGCGAGGTGGGAACGGTGGGGCGGCGGCTAGCGGGGGGGGCGGCCCGCCCCGAGGCGCCCG
>Ga0065711_1051603_pt1 | contig 10315 bp, 7 predicted proteins | sample Hoacrofraction12_FD_59098 | JGI IMG/M metagenome (GOLD analysis project Ga0065711, IMG submission 59098) | Hoatzin crop microbial communities from Cojedes, Venezuela - Epithelial fraction 12 v2 (version 2) | ecosystem: Host-associated > Birds > Digestive system > Esophagus > Crop | place...
CCCCCCCCCCCCAGTATATTTTAATTTCAAGGCTAAATGTTAAGTTCTGTATTATATATTACCAGATGGAAAATGAAGAGCTCAGTTCACACAAATGCAGGTTTTTTTGAGGATCACAGTGAACCTGTTGACTGACTGTGGCAAGGATAAGCCTCTCTCAAGTGACAACAGCCAAGGACAACCTCACTGCACTGCACAGCACATTAAGCTGAAGTATCCAGCTGATATCATACACCGCTGTAAAGAGAATGCGCCCAGGTTGATCAGTCTTGTCTCTCAGCTATCTCAATTTCTAACCCTGACATTGGTTACATATCGTCAGCAAGGGGCCATTCCCACCGTGGTGCTTTCAGGGGCACAGAAAGTTCAGAAGCCTGGCAAAGAGGAGAGTGCTGTGGACCTCAGGTGCTAAGATATGGTTCTGAATCCAACTGTGGGCACCGGTGATACAGCAAAAAGAGAAAGGCTGTTGCAAGCAGCGCATGTAACACACTAATCAAGAAAGAAAAAAAGCAACATACACATGTTTTTTCTGGTACATGGCAAAAGTACTTGGCTACAAGTTCATTCCTGTTCAGTCACAGTGGAAGTAGTACAGCTGGTTGATTTAAAGTAACAAAAAAGATTACAGTAAAGTTTATCAGTTTTCATCTCAAACGATGGGATACCTTTTCAACAAAGATAATAAATATTTATGGTACTAATGGACCTTGATTTTTCCTAGATTCCCAGAATACATAATACACAAAATCCGGACCTCAGGCAAGCCAGCTGTGTATGTAGCCTCTTAAATTACAATGCTCTACGTTTACAAAGGCTTATACATACAAATATCCATCAAAATATGAAAACTTCTAAACCTTTGCACTTTAAAACATTTTATTTTCCACTGAGTTTGAATAGAGTTTACATATCTTGTTCAAACACCAGAAATCAGTGATTTCCAGGTGGATTTCTCTGAGTATGGACTTGTCCCCATCCCTTGCTAGAATGAAAGAAACCCGGTCACACCAGGGCTTCTGAAACGTACTTGCCAATTCACTGGACGGAGCATGAACAGGTTGATAAATCAGGCCACGGGACAACTGCAGTTGCACTTGATTGCCCTGCAGAGTTAGATGAATTAGAGCAAGTACTAGAGAATTAGAGTAAGTATTCCCTAGTCACCGGCTGGATTAGATCTTTGTGGAAATGGTTTATTGATGTATTCTAAGGTATGTGTGTTATATCTCAACATACAGAAAAAGGTGCTTTTTTCATTTTAAAAATGAAAATAATTATAATGTAAACAATCTATTTCCAACTAAGCTAGACAAGATGTACATTATTGTAAAACAGTTGGAATTATCTCTTACCAATGACTCATAAATCACAGTGCATTTGTTCCTCGCTCTGAATATATATTTATTAGCACCACATGTAGGTGGAACATTACGCCAAGAACTCTATAGTTGAAGAGAAGAATATTAAGACGTATAACAACTTCTTACAAGTGAATATGCTTTCAGTATATTTTTAGCATGTTACATATTCTTAATTACACAGTAGAAATTTTATACAGGTAATACAGACCTCTGAGCTGTAAAAGCCCAAAACTAGTTGGGGGATGGGATGTGGTAGAATGTTTATGAATAATTAAAGAAAATAGTTTAGACACTATATTATTTCAAATAGTTATATTAAATAGCATAAAGAATATTTTTGGAATGAAAGTTCAGAATGTTCTTTTGTTTGTAATTATAAAAATAAGCAAATGGCAGATGTGCATAAAACGGGGCAATTTGATTAACATATAATGGACAACTTTCAAAGTCCAGAAAATGTAGGCATGTCCTATTAGCCACACAAATTATAGCCCCTAACACCAAAAAGGACTTTGAGATTAATCCTGACTGACTTTCTGCAAAGGATCAAAGATTCTCATCCCCAAAATTTTGCATTCATTATCTAGACTCTAACCACTACTTCTCCAAGATCTTTCATAAATGGTGGTTTGGGGTTTTATTTAAATATAGAATCATAGGTTGGAAAAGACTTCCAAGATTATCAAGTCCAGCCATTCACCCAACAACACCATGCCTACTAAACCATATCCCAAAGTGCCACATCTACAAGTTTCTTAAACACCTGCAGGGATGGGGACTCAACCACCTCCCTGGGCAGCCTATTCCAATGTCTGACCACTCTTTCAGTAAAGAAATTTTTCCTAATATCTAATCTAAACCTCTCCTGATGCAACTTGAGACCATTGCCTCTCGTCCTGTCACTAATTACTTGGGAGAAGAGACCAACACCTGCCTCACTACAACCTCTTTTCAGGTAGTTGTAGAGAGCATTAAGGTCTTCCCTCAGCCTCCTCTTCTCCAGACTAAACAATACCAGTTCCCTCATCTGCTCCTCATAAGACTTGTTCTCTAGACCCCTCATCAGCCTCATTGTTCTTCTCTGGACACGCTCCAGCACCTCAATGTCTTTCTTGTAGGGAGGGGCCCAGAACTGAACATAGTACTCGAGGTGCAGCCTCACCAGTGCCGAGTACAGGGGCACAATCACCTCCCTACTCCTGCTGGCCACACTATTCCTGATGTAAGCCAGGATGTCATTGGCCTTCTTGGCCACCTGGGCACACTGCTGACTCATGTTCAGCTGGCTGTCAATCAACACCCCAAGGTCCTTTTCCTCTGGGCAGCTTTCCAGCCACTCCTCCTCAAGACTGTAGCATTGCATAGGGTTTTTGTGACTGAAGTGCAGGACCCAGCATTTGGCCTTGTTGAACCTCAAAGGACTGGCCTCGGCCCATCGATTCAGTCTGTTCAGATCCCTCTGCAGAGCCTTTCTACCCTCGAGCAGATCAACACTCCCACTCAGCTTGGTGTCATCTGCAGACTTACTGAGGGAGCACTCAATCCCCTCATCCAGATCATTGATAAAGATGTTAAAAAGACCGGACCCAAAACTGATCCCCGGGGAACACCACTTGTGACCGGCCGCCAGCTGGATTCAACTCCATTCATGACCACTCTCTGGACTCGGCCATTTAGCTAGTTTTTTATGCAGCAGAGAGTACACCCATCCAAACCACAGGCAGCTAGTTTCTCCAGGATGATGCTGTGGGAAATGGTGTCCAAGACCTTATTAAAGTCCATGTAGACAATACCCACAGCCTTTCCTTCATCCACTAGATGGATCACCTTGTCACAGAAAGAGATCAGGTTGGTCAGGCAGGACCTGCCTTTCATGAGCCCATGCTGGCTGGGCCTGATCCCCTGGTTGTCCTTCACACGTCCGGTGAGACTTGGACAGCTGTGTGTTTGTGTGGGACCTCCGTCTGGGTCCCCACGCTTCTTCTGGCGACGGCTTTCGCCTGAGTGGAAACTGTGGCTGGAATGTCTCCTGGGAGGGCCATGTCCACTAGTCGAGTTGCCAGGAGGGGGACTGCGCCCTGCCCGTTAGCCTTCCCCACACGCCCTGCCTGTGCCAACTGTCGTGCTGCACCCTGTTTCCCGGCCCTATTGGCCCACGTTTCCCAGGGGCTGCTCTTATATGTGAGGGGGTTTGGCCGCTGTCACACTCGTCTCCGCCATGTTGAGTTAGAGCTGCTGCTTGGTAGCAGCTCACTCTTTCCCTCTTGGCAGGGGCAGGGGAGGGGCTGGGGTCTCCTCTCTCTCCTGGCGCTTTTTCTGCCTTGCTGTCGCTGTTTTCCTGCTTCAGGAAGGGTCCCTCGGTGTAAGCCTCAGCTCCAGAGTCCTTCGCCCTCGGTGGCTTCATTATCTTTTATTCAGATAATACATTTTGCTCATAATACACACACAGGTGATCCCAATTCAAAGTTCTAAATTTAGCCCTTCATTTATATAACCTGCACAGTATGTCATCTGGGGGAGGAAAAAAAGCAGATCTTTTCCTTTTTAAATAATAAAGTAATATTATCAGCAAGCCAAAAATCTGTAGCAGTCATTAGCATAAGAATCTAATAGTCAGTCGATTTATGAGAATACCTTGCTTTTACCCGGTTACTTAAATCCTTGCTAACTTGAAAATGGCTAATAGAAAATGCAACAAGTATTTATCTATAAAATCCACATCAAATAAATGTTACAAATGTTTATAAAGGATACAGGTGAATAAATGAAAGTAGAACTATACCTAAACTACTTACACCAGAGTTACCCCAAAAAGCCCTTTCTGTTCCTCATTCAGCTACCTTACTGTCTTCCCCTGTTTCTTCTCCTTTCTTCTGAAAAAGCAGTAAAACATTTCAAGCTTTGTGTTGACTGTACCTGCTGCAAAGCCTGCCAGAAATCTCACCCACAGCAAAAATCGTCTACCGGAGAACTCCTGTTAGAAGACACCTCCAGTAATACTCCTCTCATCCAACCGCCTCGTGATGAAGAAAGTTCTCACGGAAAATATTCCCTTTGAGATGTTCCTTGCAGACTTCATCTTTCATTCCAAAGTTTTTTTCAGCCTCATGCTTATTCAAGGAAAGCCTGGTCAATCCTTTAGTTAAAACAAAGACTGCTTCCCTTCCATAGGAAAGGCTGGTGGCTGAGGACTGAAGTGCAAGAAAATTCCAGCACACCTCCCCTCCCCTCCCCTCAAAGAAGCCTGGAGCAGAGGGTGCTGAGAAGCAAAGGGGCCTACTTATGACAGATAGGCAAACAAAGGGAAGGCAAATGGAAACGCTCAATAAACAACCCTAAAGCACAACTGCTATGCATGTGTTGCGTAATGTTTGAGAGGCATTTCTATTAGGAGTGGGAAAGTTTTGTTTTTACACTAATGTACAGTTCTAATGCCTGTCTAAATATATCTGGGATAAAAGGTAACAGCAATCTTTGTTAATAGTTTCCAGTGTTGCAATACAAAGGCTAGAGAAAGAAGAACAAGACTTCTTGGAAAAAGAAAAGCTCTGGCTTTAACATTAGAATTCCCTGTGAAGTAGGAGACGTAGTAGTAGCCAATACAGTGCTGTGCTTTAGACTTCCGACCAGAACATCGTTGATGACACACCAATGTTTTAGCTATTACCAAAAAGTGCTTGCAAAACATCTAGGACTTCTGTTTCTAACTGTGCCTTCCCTCCACCAAATATGCAGAGGCTGGGCAAGAGGCTGGGAGGGGACATAGCTGTGACAACTGACTGAATTGACCAAAGAGATGTGCTTCACGCCATGTAACATCACGCTCAGCAGTAACTGGGAGGGAGTTTTTCCAAAGCAGCCGTTGCTTGGAAACTAGCTGGGCTTCCGTGTGCTGATGACAAGTGATTAGTTTTGCATCACTTGGGTGTGGGGTTTTTTTTTGCTTGGTTTGTCTTTTTCGGGGGAGGGGTCTCCCTCTTTTTTTTTTTGGCACATCCCTTCTCTCTCTTCATTTATTAAACTGTCTTTATCTTGACTCACAAGTTTTTCTTGTCACTCTTCCACTTCTCTCCCTCATCCTGCAGCAGGTGAGTGACCAAGTGGCTGGTGGGTGCTTAGCTGCTAGCTGGGGTCAACCCTCCACACCAGCAAAGCTGTTGAAGTTGGTTAGAATGGCTAGCACAGTGAAGAAAGAGCGCTGAGAGAATAGGGAGAAAAACACTATGAAGCACAGCTAGCAAGAGAAGAGATATGAGGCAGAGGTGGTAGGAGGAAGTAGGTGAAGTATGGTAAAGGGATGAGAAGCAGAGCAATGAGTAGCACAGAACAGCAAGGAGTGGGGCTGGATGCATGAGAAGCAGCAAAATCAGAACCAAGTGAGATCAATACACCAGCTCAGCTTAAACACAGCCTTACCCCCCATCAGAGCTTCAAAAACATTGAACAGTGAATGCCAATTATTACAGGAGAGCAAAAGCAACTAGGTGACTTAGCAGTTGCTTCCTCTGAAGAAAATACAGTAAAATATTATTAGTATAGTTATACTCTAAGAATAAAGTACCAGTACTCTGTTTACTTACCCTGTTTGAGTTTTCTTGTTTCCATTTAATAAAAATGTGTTAGCAGTTTGATTTACATTTCAAGGCTGCTTGGCATCCTTCACTGCAGAATGCATTTCTCACTGCTATTTACATCCTGTGTCAATCTCTATATTAAAAATATGCACGAGTCAAACACCTAAATTAGATAATTTTGTGTAGTTCCCTAATGATGAAGACCAGATACTACAGTAATTACCATTTTGAAAATGGTTTTTGTGACTGATCTCCAACCTCTTCTCTTTTGGTATACCGTGAAAGTGACCTTTCTACAAAAGTTACATTTCTATTAACATTCCTCCCCTTCTCTGTCATATTATTAAGTTGCAACAGGCAGTCACTAACACATAAGTGCATTTCACATTATGGCTTAAATTAAATGTGGTGTTATTTTACACCAACGACCTAATACAAAGAAAAAACCTTTTCTTATACAATGATAAAATTAATAAATTTCATAGTACACTAAAAGAATTATTGCTATTCATAGCTTAAGGAAATGAGCGAAGCAGCAAAAATTGGAAAACATGAGGAAAAGACATCTGACTTTTTCCTCCTAGATTTGTTGCAAGACACTCAAACACAGAGGGTTTGGTCCAGATTCAAGTATCTCATGCAATGTATCTGTTTATGTGGATGACTACAGAAGGTCATGCTACCTGAAATGACTGTCACACCAGAAAGGCAAAAAAGCATTCACTTCTGCTCCAAGCTTGAGAGGCACCTTAATATAAAAGACCAAAGTATCAATTTTGTGCCCTGGAAGAACAGATATCAGCCAGAATTTAATAACATCCTTAGGAGCTAACAAAAATTTTGCTATCCAAGCTGCTTAAAAAAAGAAAAAGTTCTGTGTATATCATTTGATCACAAAGTCATTCAGCTCAAGGTTTCTTCACAATGTAGGCATAAAAAGGGGAAAATTAACAGAATGCCATGCCTATTTAATTGCCCCAGCAATCTGGTGCCCAAGGCCATTACCAACTTTGCTTATGTCACTCCTGGAAACTGTGATACCATTATGCAAAAGGCAAAAAAATCTTTGGATTTATCTAGCAAAGCTTTTCTAGCAGACCTACATCTGCCAGGACCATACGGCTAGATGGAAAATCCTATTTAGAATGCTGAGTGTAATTCTGTCACACATACTAATCTTTCTCGAATTTATATTGACATAGATGAATTAAAGAAACTTGGCTTGATTAACCACACCAAAGGCCAAGAGGGACGAGAACCATTCCCTGCAAATAAATCAGGATGCAAATACTGGGGAGAAAGAGATAATTCAGCTAAACAAAGGCTGGCAGAAGATCAAGCTCTGAGTAAATCAAGCTGGTGACTAGAAGAAAACTCCCAGTCACTGACGGTGCGAGGGTCTGAAACAGGTTCTCAATAGGCACCGTGGGACACGGGCCAACTGGTGCTGACAAGCCCAGTCATCCATTGAGTTACAGGAAGTAGCTCCCTATGCAATGTGCTTATGCATTTGAGAAGTCAGGCCCATCTTGTTTCGTGGTCATACAGGATGGATTAAATCTTTCTCTGAGATTGTCCAGCTGTTTTCTTGTCTGGTGTACTGCTTTTGGCTGGGATAGAGCCAATTTTTCTTACTGCACCTGCGTTGGTGCTACGCTTTGGATTTGTGACCAAAATAGTGACGATAACACAGGGATGTTTTAGCCATTGCTGAGCAGTGCTTACAGAGTGTCAAGGGCTTTTCTGCTTCTCCACCAGTGAGTAGGCTGCGGGTGCACAAGAAGTTGAGAGGGGACTCAGCTGGGACAGCTGATCTCATTAACCAGAGGGATATCAGATACCATATGGACATTGTGCTCAGCAGCAAAAGCTGGGGAAAGAAAGAAGAAGAGAGGGATGTTTGCAGTTAGGGTGCTTGTCTTCCCAAGTAACTGTTGCACAGGGTGAAGCCTTGCTTTCCTGGAAGTGGCGAAAACATCTGCCTGCTGATGGGAAGTAGTGGATGAATTCCTTGTTTTGTCTGCTTGTGCCCACAGCTTTCGCTTTCCCTATTAAGGTGTCTTTCTCAACGCACTTTACCCTTCTGATTCTCTCCCCCCTCCCATTACAGGGGAGAGTGAGCAAGTGGCTATGTGGTGTTTAGCTGCCTGCTGGTGTTAACCCGAACATCTGGTCAGTGACTGAATCTTTATTGTATATTCCTGAGTACTGTACTATAGAGCTGGCTTGGGAAGCAAAGGAAAAAGAAGATGAAATCCAACAAAAAAATGGCTATGCATGTCTTCCACTAACCATTCCACTTTCGCTTCCACCACCATCATAAAGAAATTTTTGAGATCTAGTGTTACAACAGCCTCTCATTGGCTTGGCACTGCACAGGTTCCCATTCCACTCAATTAAATCTCCTGTTATTTGCCCTGCAGAGTGATGCTCCAGACTGTTTGCACCATCAAGAAAACTACCAGGAAGCTGCAGGGAATCCAGCAGCACAGCCTTGTTGTTCAAGACAAACTTCCAAAGAGCACCAACAATCTTAATAAAGAACAGCATCCACCGCCTCCCCCTTTGGAGCCTCTGGCAGGGAAAGCGCCCAGAAGAGACCAAGGTGTTCTTCCCTATTGCAGCTATTTCAGCTGTGTGGATTTACCTTATGCAATTATTTACTGAATAAAAGACCATTGCCCTGGTGCCTCAGGAAGAATTGTCTATGCATTCTCCTTCCATCCTGTAGCTGTTGCTCTCGCTGGCCTATCTCACGTGGTCTACGTATTACGATAAATCAGATTTTAACTCAGGAGACCAACAGAAAGAGAAAACGTAATTTTTCATTGATATTGCAAACCCCAAACAGAAAGTAATAGACTGAACTACCTACTTGCAGTGTTTTAGTCTGTATTTCTTCTAAGAACAATTTGAAAAATTGTTCTGTTTAGTTTATCTTATCACATGAGCCTGGTATTACTTTTTGCTCATAATCATTCAGACACGGTTGGCATTTAACATATGCTATTTTGGAAAAGATTCTAATCTGTTAAATAAGTTTTAGGCTTATCTGACAAGGCATTTTTCTTGCATATTGCTGTCTGCAGATGGCATGATGAAAGATAAAAAGAGTCAGCATCTCTCCCTTTCCTATAAGCAGTGCCTGCTCTACTAATCTTAGCAGTTACAAGCAAGGATGTCGGGGACCTGGCCTAAAGGTTTTTGGACTCTAAATAGCAAATTTTCCATTAAAGCTTTTAGGTAATTTTATTTAAAAGTTATATTGTAAGTATACTGATATATGAACCATTGAACTGTAAATTACAGTTCCAGTTAGTTTTTTAGAAGAGGGAGGCTCTTCCTTTAAAGAGGGAGGAAAAAAAAAGAAAAGCAAAAGAAAAAACCTAGGGATATTGTGACCATATTAGGCAGCAGGCAGCCCCAACTCTTCTAGCAATTAGGATTGTCAAAATCCTGTCTCATAAACCCCTGCTGCTCTAGCAACAGCAAATGTCAGCAGGCAACTGTGTTCCCAAAGAGTGTGAACATAAACCCAGCAGAAGACACCTTGGTAGTTCTTTGTGGGAGATGAAGGAAGCCAGACAGACGTACTCACTAATATATTTCTTCTGTGAACTGAGAGCTGCAGGGAGCTTAAGCTTTTATGGCTTTATTTGCATAATGACCAGCATAAGTTCTCATTTCACAAAAGGAAATGGACTTTCCTGCCTGGAGCCACCACAGTCTGCATCAATCACCCCATCACTTAAGCAACCCAGTCTGCTTAAAATCATCACCCCTTCAGAAAAGAAATGCCTTGTCAGGAGCTCGGGAGAACTCAGCAGTAGAGCAGATGGACTTGCTATAGGTTAGCTAGAGATTTGCTGAGGTGTGAATCAACTTAGTGAGGTTCTTTGGGAATTAGATGGTAAAACATTGAAAGCCCACCCGAGTTCTATTTATCCAGCACCTTATTTAACTGTCCCAAAGTACAACTGGCTTCAGGCAAGCATCTCTAACTAAACTAATAATATGGTCACAGAAATAGCTGTAGACGCTATATTAACCTAGAACACCAGTTATTTCCCAAAAACTGCTTGCAACCATACTCTGAACTCAGTACAGATACAAGACAATGGTATGTTTGCGTTTTTTTTTCTTTTGAATTACTACTCTGTGGTGACTAAGAAGCAAGAACACACCAATGTAATTCAGCCCTATGTGTACATGCACTAAGACATAACAAAGACATAGTTTAATTATTCTTCATTCCACTCCCTGCCCAAGATTCGCTGCTTCATTCAGTGTGGAGGGTGAAGCAAGTTTTGTGGATGGACCATAGTTGCTGTAAAACCAGTCCTTTTCACTTTTTTTTTTTTTTTTTTTTTTTTTTTT
>Ga0065711_1051604_pt1 | contig 10315 bp, 7 predicted proteins | sample Hoacrofraction12_FD_59098 | JGI IMG/M metagenome (GOLD analysis project Ga0065711, IMG submission 59098) | Hoatzin crop microbial communities from Cojedes, Venezuela - Epithelial fraction 12 v2 (version 2) | ecosystem: Host-associated > Birds > Digestive system > Esophagus > Crop | place...
GAAGGAAGGAAGGAAGGAAGGAAGGAAGGAAGGAAGGAAGGAAGGAAGGCAGCCTAGGATGAAGTGAAGGGTTTGGGCCTGGAGAAGAAATGGCAGACAGAAGTTGCAGAAAGGCTGGGCAGAGTCTGTGAAAGCTGGGTTGAGCTTGCTAAATGTTGGCAACTTAGAGGAGAAATATGCCTTTTTTCATAGGAAACTGCTCAGCTCTCAGAACTCCAGGGTGGCTCATGATCACTAAACCCTGCAACAGAAACAGCCCCAGAGCCAAATTCATCCTTAGCAAAATGCAAATTAACTTGACCTTATACTCTTAGAAATAAAGTCATCCCTTATCAGAGGCTGAAGAGATGCATTGGCTCCTCGAAGTCCTTCCCCCACCTGCAGGAGGGAGAAACCAGGGGAAAGGTTTTGATGTTGAAAGGAAGGCAGAGGGGAGTGCCATGGCTGGCAGGCTGTGGTTTTGCTTCCATTCTCACAGCCGTGCCTGCAGAGCCTCAGGATACACAGCATGGAGCTGGCTCCTTGTGACCATGGGGAGAAAGGATAAATGGATTATTTTGGAGTGATATGCACGTAGAACTCATGCCACTGGGGAATACAGCCAGGCTATTTTTAATGTACTGCTTCATTTCGCACCTGCTACCATTACAGAGTTGTTTTTGTTTCCATTAGAGCCACTTGTCTTGAGGAGTTTACGACTCCTATGAAACGCGTAGTTCTGGGCTGGCTCTTTGTCCTTAGTTCAGGAGTAAACGCTTTTATCATTTAAAATCAGAAGAAAGCTGGCATAGTGTCATTAAGAGCATATGGAGGGGTATTTTGAATAATTTTACAGGGTTTTCATAACTGTAATTCCTGAAGGGCAGTTTAACATAGCCTCCTCTATTCATTCTGAAATGGAGCAACACAGGCTACGAGGACCTGTCCCTAAGGAGCTTGCAAAATCAAAATTGCATGAAGAGTCATTCTCAAGTACTTAATCAGCCACAATATTGCAATAAAATTATGAAACAAGAGATAAGAAACCTCGGCCCTTTTTCCCCCCTCCCACCATGTGGAGGGCCAAGTGGAGCTCAGCTTCCCTTTGAGAGGTCGGAGGCTGGTGCCTGGTGCGGAGCTGCGTTGCCTTAGATCGCACACTCCCAAATACCATCCCAGTCCAGTGCCAGGGACGGAACTCGCTGCAGCAGCCTGCCAGAGCCCGCGAGGGAAGTCGATGTAGAAACACCACATTGTTTGCTGCTTGCCCTCTGCCACTTTCTGTGGTGAACACTGGAAGCGTTTTCATTAAATTGCGCTCATATTGCAGCGTGATCCCATTGAGAATGACTGTGGGCACACCAAAGTCCCTCATACCTGGATGTTTACAGCCTTTCATGGTATCTCCCCAGCTAATGCCAAGGCAAGGGCTCTGCAAATGCTGGCTGTGGCCCGGTGCCGTGCCACAAGTGCTCCTGTGTCAGACAACAGCCATCTGAGCAGAGCCATGCTCTCTCCACAAAGCAGAGGCAGCAGCAAGAGGATCATTTGCAGGTGTTTTCTTCCTGCCACAGAAAGCTGGTGCCCTGGCGGCCTGCTACATGGCTCTGAGGCATGGCGTACTTCGCTGTGCCAGCAATGATCACTCTGGGGGCAATGTCCAGTGCCCACGAGGCATCTGCGGTGCTGCAGAGCACCCACCAAGCCTGTTGGACATCTGTGCTTTTCAGGCTGGCCTCCCCAGATGCCCTTCCAGCCTGACTGCTGCCAACGCTGTCTTGCTCAAGACTGCTTGCCTGTTTTCCTTTCCATGTTCTAGCTCTTGACTGGGTTGTTTCGCAGTCAGGATAATAACAGAGAAGGTTTTATACATCACCTCCATTATGAAGTCTCCCCATCCCACACATCCTTGTGTAAAACCAGGAACCAGGGCAGATGTGAAGAAGTTTGGAGAAGCTGCTCAGCCCTGCCTGGGTACTAACCACCTTCACAGGGGAATCGCATCCCTGGTTCCCATGAAAACAAGGTCTGGGAGTGATTTTTGCCTGTTGTGACCTAGGAGAATTTAGAAATAATGGTGCAAAACCTCAGCGCCAAATATATTCCATACAACTGGCCCCACGTCTTTGCACATCAAGCCAAATCGCTAAATCCAAAGCATTCTGAATTCAAGTAGTGGGTTTGGATCCTTTATCTCTGCTCTCGTGAGACCCCACCTGGAGTACTGCGTCCAGCTCTGGAGCCCCCAACATAAGAAAGACATGGATGTGTTGGAGCGGGTCCAGAGGAGGGCCACAAGGATGATCAGAGGGCTGGAGTACCTCTCCTACAAGGACAGGTTAAGAGAGTTGGGGCTGTTCAGCCTGGAGAAGAGAAGGCTCCGGGGTGACCTTATAGCAGCCTTCCAGTACCTGAAGGGGCCTACAGGAAGGATGGAGAGGGACTTTTCACAAGGGTGTGTGGTGATAGGACAAGGGGGAATGGCTCTAAACTAAAAGAGGGCAGATTTAGATTAGATCTTAGGAAGAAATTCTTCACCATGAGGGTGGTGAAACACTAGAATAGGTTGCCCAGAGAAGTTGTGGATGTCCCCTCCCTGGCAGTGTTCAAGGCCAGGTTGGATGGAGCTCTGAGCAACCTGGTCTAGTGGAAGACGTCCCTGCTCATGGCAAGGGGGTTGGAACCAGATGATCTTTAAGGTCCCTTCCAACACTTACCATTCTATGACTCTATGATTCTATGATATATATACTTTTGGACACTAAAAATGCATTATTTCCCCCCTGAATATTAATTCAATTAATTCAGACTCCTAGAGCAAATTTCTTTTGACAGCCCTTGCAGGCTCTCTCCTTGGCTTTCTGCAGATTCCTGACCAGTGACTTTGCTGGCAGTCATCTTGCCTGGACCAGAAGCGCAAGTCCTTAACCATCTAATTGCAACAATTTCTGTCAGGAAATCACAATTAATTACATGGGAAATTTCAAGTTTGCACAGATTTGGGGTTTGCAAACATTTCATCCAAAATGCATTAACCTAACGAGATGCCACAGATGCCAGCCAAGGGGGGCTGCAGGCTCTGCTGCCGCTGTATCCTAGTAAGGGAATCCTCACACTGCAGCGGTCCCACTGGGAGGATCAGAGTCGGGCCACTGAGTCCTTCTTATCACGGCTGCCTGCCAAATTCTTCTTAGGAATAACTGTCACTTTGTGGTACCTCTATTTTCCTTCCCAATAAAATAGTAATTTGGCAGTGCCTGAGATGATGATAGTAAATCAGTGTAAGGCAGCAGAGGTTACCGATAAATTCAACCTATTTATCAAGCCACGTCACTTAGCTATGTTAGCTGCAAGCGGACACAGGCTACTGTACTCTTAAAGTCGTTTGCTTCAGAAAATGAAGTAGGTAATGTTCTCCGGAAAACAGGGAAACATGACCTCTCTTCATCCCAGGAGGGAATTTCTGGGGGCTGACCTGCTTCTGCTGTGTCAGCATTGTGTGCCAGGGCTGAACCACAGCCACCGTGCCTTGTGTGCCAGTGTGACCATCGCCTAGACCAGCTACGGCCCATGGGAGAAAAAGCAGGCATCCTCCTCACTCTTTCTAGTACAACAACAGGTTTTGCACCCCCTTGATATGACCTGTTGCCTAGCATCCCAAGGTATTTCTAGCGTTTCAGAGTTTCAGGGACAAGTCAGTATGGAGGCCAGACAGTCCTGCCCGTGGGCTGGCGCAGAAGCATCCTGTGGGTTGGCACTAGCAGCTGGTTTCTCTGCTGTATTACTGAAGGACTGCAAGGATGAGTGTCCCCCAAGGTCTTGACCTCCATCTCCTTTTGGTCCTGTGATGACATCCACCTGATCGCTGCTGAACCCCTATCTCCACTGCGGGATCACGGCACTGTGATGATGATGCTATCAGAAGTAAGGCCTGCAGTCTAAATTATATGCACCAATCACCCCCTCTGTATGGGTTTTACTGTGCTGAACTGCAAGATTTTCCTTGAACTTGGGACTGCAGTGTTAATACACGTCCCCCTCTTACTGCTTATGTCTTTCTTTTACTTCTCCTTGCATTTTCCCACTGTATTGCAGTGCTTTTCAAAGAGGGAACTAACAGGTTATCTTAAGAACAGACCACAGACTTGAAATCTGCCCTCTGTTTTCATAAAAAAGAAAAGTTTTTCAGGAGGATAATCATATTCGGAAACAATGTGACTAAATGTTATCAGGTTGTCATGGTGATTGCAGTCTTTTAAAAAATGTCTGTATTGTGGTTCACTAATGAGCAATATATTAAGTAAACCAAACACTATTTGTCTTTTCAAATATTATTCATATGCACTACTGAATTAAACATTTTTCCTTTTTTTTTCTGCTATTGAAATACTGTTCTTTGTCTTATAAACACTGGAACTGAATTCAGGCAATAAAAAAGAGCAGAGATAACTTCATCACCTTTGCTATATTTCATACCACTGTGTCAAGCTGAGCCTCAGATTAACCAGTCTGCAGCAGTAGATACCGAGCATCACATTGCCAGCAAAATTATCTGCGTGAGGTAGAACGTCAGACCTGTAGTTTCTGGCACTTGAAATTTTGTCGGTCTCTATTCCAGTGTAATTCCCACCACATATCTCACCGGTGTTAGGGTTTACATTTGCGTGACATGCAGAAGACAAGCTGCAATGCTGAAGCAATGGGCTTCAAGCTGGGCTGGTTCTGAGTTTGACCCACCCCTACTAGCTCAAACCTTTAAAACTCACCTTCCAAGTCCCCTAGAGTCCATGTGGTACCTGAGGGAGCTTCCCTTCTCCTAAATGGGCATGGAAGTGGTAGAGATGAAAGTACCTTTTAGCACTCATGTACATGTCAAGGCATACTTTGCATTTCAGAATCTCTTTGGGCTTTAGAGGTCTTCCCAGCAGCTCCACTAAAACCTCTCCCAGAATGCATCTACCACAACCCAAGATAACATGGCAGTTTTGGGGGGGCAGTGAGGTCACACCAGAGAGGAGAAGACAAGTGAAGATACCCTAAGAGAGACAGTGAAAATCCTTTGAGAGTCTGGAGATCTTTCAATCCTGGAAATGTGCCATCTCAAGCTCAGGCTTGATCAGGACCTTCACTACCCTCTGAGCACTCTCCAACTCTGCACTGACATTGGAAGTAGTTCCAAATGATGCAGAGCGTAAGACAGAGCTGGACCCTGTCCAGATGGGCATCAATCATAAATCACACCTTTGCAAAAGAATTTCAGGTGATACTCTGTTCTTTTGCTGAAATGAAAACTGCATTTATGTTCCTGATTTTTTTGACTCAAGCTAAGATGAAAATCCCAACTCCTTCAGTCTTCCCCAGAGCCTGTTCCTGCCCAAGATCTGCAGGAAATCCATGATTTTTTCTACATCTCCTTGCAAAGCAGGTTTGTCAGTAGGGGATGAGAGAGCTGAAAGCACATCATTCAGATGTTTCATGTTGTGTGGGGAAGACATGACATTATCGTGCACACTTAGCCGCTATATTACATGCTCTTCCTCTGCAGTTCACCCTACGGTCCCACTGGCATCCCGTTAGTTTTTCAAGCCTGCTAGGACAAGACGGCATTGACTGGAACACAAAGACTAGCAAATGAATTAGTTAAGTCTTCCCAGGCATTTTGCAACTTTTGTTTATAGAGTTGTTTAATATCATGACTCATTCACTTTATTTTTGTTTGGTGAGTAATATTTGGTACTCACACGTGTTTTCTTTTCGTAACGTACGCAGCTTTGCAACATCTCTTCTGAACACAGAATCTCCTTTGTTTCAACTTTGCTCTACTTAGATAGCATTTAAAGACATAAACCTTGCTATTGAAAACTCATCATCCATTAATTATGCCTAACTTCTCTCAGCATAGGTTTTGTGTGTCAAAAGAATAGTCCTGGCTCCCCGCCTCCGCGGTATATTTTGCCTCCTTCCCCCCATCACTGCAAGGCTATATTTAGTTGGAGATTTAGGTTGATCTGCAATTCCCTCTGCAAATTCCTTTCCATCAGCGACTACAGCCAGAAGGTCTGAATAAGGCAAAGGTTTGCACTTCAAGCAGCTTCCTGTTTCCCTGGATTTTCAGGTTTGCTACTGCTTGTAGAGTGAGGCAGGTACTAGACTCTGCAGACTAAGTGGCTGCTAACTCATCCCTGTTCTGGCACTGGCATCAGACTCGGGAGCAAAACGTTGCCTGCTTGATGGCCCTCCCAGAAATATAGGCAGTGAAAGCAAGGAAAGCATGTCTGATCCTGAAATATTTCCAGAGCAAAGTGTCAGAGAGGATAACGCTGACAGGACTGGCAATCCCTCTGAGAAGGAGAGTGAAGTAGGGGAGAGCAGACTGTAAATCACTGCAGAGGAAAGTGCAGCGTGGGGAGAGATCTGCACATAGAGGACTGAAACACTCAGCCCTGCTTCAAATGCAGGTGGGGAAAACAGAAGGAAAAATATTATATACTCATGCTAGGTATTCTCTAAGCTTTCTAATGCTTCTTTTTCCACAATGCTTGCCCTGCTGGCCTTGGTCGTACCCTACCGTGCATGTTCCCTCTCCCTTGGCTGAACCTGAAGTAAAAACAAGCAGTGGGATGCAGCCTTCGCTTCTTCCAGGACCTGCACTGCAGAGCCCATGTGCTGCCTCTTCCCATAGAGCAGCCCAGTCTGTGACAAGACCCTTGCTTGGTGGCTTTGGAAACTAGGGTTCAACCACCTCTTAGCCACAAATGTCCTGGACAGAGCCTGCCACCTGTGATGCATTTTACAGGTGAATAAAAGGCTTGCTTTAGCCTTTTATTCACCTACCCCTTAGGCATGTTGAGAGGATAAACAGATTAAAGCCCATGAGATGCTCAAATATTACAGTCCTGGAAAGCATGTAGTACTGGAGATTAGCTGGGTCTGCTACCCTATTCCTCTCCAGACTCTAAGATTTCCATTTTGCTAAGTATTTCACTACAATTCACATTCACCATTTTACCCACTGTTGAAATGTCAAAAAAATAGCCAGTCTGGATACTTTCAGTTTCAGCTGTGTTTTAACACTTTAACATTTCTTAAAATGAAGCCAAACACTTGCCTACCTAGTTTGGATGATGTCAGTGTACGTGAAGAATGAACATGATAAAGAGTGGAGAATGGAGTATATCCAACAGCTGATTTTTTTTGTCAACCAAGAGAAACGAGATGACAGTATAACAAAGTTATCCCTAGCAGAAGAATCAAGGCTGAGGTGCAGCAAAAAGATTAGCTGCGCTCACTCGCCTGCAAAACCTTGCTTTGGGGTGTTACTTTCTCGTCACTAATTGTAACAATGACTCTGAACCTGAATAAAAGCCAGATGATGTTGATGAAGTCTTTCATGGAATTCAGTAGGCTCAGGAACACGTTTTACGTTTATGATTTTTTTTGCCCTTGCTTAACATTTGCAGGCTTGAGGCCAGACTTCTCCGGTGTTTATCACAAGAAGCCAAATTTTCTAAAAATGTCCCCAAAGAATATCCACACTGCTGACCCAAAGGGCTCACTTTCCATATGCCCAAGCATGAAGGGCCCTTTGAAGTGATGACTCCAAGTGTCAGACCTATCTTTTATTTTCACAGCATGTGCCGACTGAACAGGGCTGCCACTGGCTTCCATCTCTCTCCATATTTTCTGCTTTCTATCTCAGCCCATTATCTCTTGTCATTTTTATGCCTTGGGTCACCTGAAGTTGTATATTCTATAGTTTATACCTCAACAATGTCAAGTGGTGTTGCCACAGAGATATATGTACACAGAACATGCTTTTGCTGCCACGTTCATTATACTGAGCAAACCATCTTGACAGAGATTTTCTGCTTATAATTATATACTTCCAAATACCAAACAATATTTTGTCAAATATCTTGTAATTGCAGCAAGTATGGCTAGTTGCCTTTGCTCTTGTTCTTGCCCCAAACTTCCTGCGTTAGCAGATGTATTTATAGCAGCTACGTACTAAGTGCACTGCGCCGATTGAAATGTTTGATGTGTTTCAGTTATTGTTTATGCTTTACTATTTCTTTTTTCTTTATGAATTAGAGACTCTGCAAAGTGTTGGGGGTTCAGATTGGTGCAGTTATGATGACTTCCTAATGTTCATTTCTCTTTTCATTGTATCTGTATCTGTTGTTCAGGTCAAAAGAGCTAGCAGCAGTGGTAGGCCCTTTCCGAAACACAGGAGCCAAATGCTTTCAAACTGTGGAGAAATCTGGTCCGGATTCAAACTTCACAGCTTGGACTTATCTCCGTAATGAACTGAACCAACACCCAAGATATGAACGCCTTGAACTCAGATCCCAGATAAGCCCGCCGAGTGCAAAGTCTTCCCTTAAAGCTTCGACTACTGATCTTTTCAGCAAGGGGCTTTCCTAATTTTAGATGTTACTGCCTCTCTCCTCTTTGCGAGTGCCTTTCGGTGTGAGGTTGCCATGTCCTCAGCTGAGCCAAGCGAGAAGACTTGGTGAGCTAATCAGCTCCAGCGCAAAGCCAGTAAAGTCACTTTGAGCTGCTGCAGAAGGCAAGTTGAGCCAAGCTGGTGGCTCTGCCCATCCGCATGATCAGACCCTTCTGGGAAACAGTAACCTCCCATGCAGGGGCAGCTGCACAGGGCTTGTTGCTTTAACTGCTTCAGCTAGACCTGCAAGAACAGCGTTGCCTCCACCCTTCCGTGGTACTCAGAACTGTGCCGTCGATTTGCACCAAGGCAGAATTTTTGTCCCGTCTGTAACGGACAGGGGACTGACTGACAAAGTCCAGTCTATCTGTATCCCTAAGCGTACTTGCATGGTTCCTTTGTGGATATTTCTTACATGAGTCAGCTTCTGTGAAAGGAAAAACACTGGTTTCACCAAGAAAACACAAAGATTTGTTTTCAATACCACAAAATGTCTCTCCACTTAATTATTTCTGGAGAGCTCAGACTTACGAATAAAGAGCCTAATAAGGAGCTGCCATAGCTGGCATGTCCCTTGGACCGCTCTTTATTTACTATAAAGCGAGTAGGATCGGGATTTGACCTGATGGTATGACTGCTAGCATTCCTGTAAATTCCGGTTGCAATTCCTCTTTCACACGTAACTTCGCTTTTCCCAAAGAAGCCTGTCTGGCATTTTGTTTTTGTGTTTGGGCAGACTGGCGTGTTGTCTCTGGCTTCACAAGGAATGCCGAGGTGGAACAGACAGAACATCAGCTCTAGGGGAAAAAGAAACGGCCATTGCTTCGGCGTAAGCCTCCTGCCTTTCGTCAGCTAATGTTCTACCTCTGGTAGAAAGGCATTTTTTCCCACCCACTTCGGCCTTGATGGAAACTAAAGGAAAACAAAATAGATTGGTATATACCCGTAGATCATCGTGTCCTTCCCCTACTTAGTAAACGTTTCTCTAATTGGCTTAGTTAGCCCCCCTCACCTTTCAGCACTTCAGGAATGACTCTTTGAAGGGAGCCACGTCCAGAGGTTTAGTTGGCATTTAGTGACACTAGGCTCTGCCGTCTCCAAAATATGACTGATGTCACTTGTTCTGTTCCCTTGGGTCTCCGGGGACAAAGTCACTCTTGCCCTGAAGCATGCATTGACAATCTCAAGATAACACTTCTTTGACAGCATCAGGGGCCCTGTTCCAGGGTCTAATGTAATCTCTAGAAAGTTTCCAGTCTGGGCATTGTTTGTTATTTATATTTCATATGTGGGGTTTGTGTTTGCCTGGCTGTGATTTTAGTACGAGAGCTGCTAACAAGAATAAAAATTGACACCTTTTTTCTGCTGGGCGGACGTTCTGGCAGGTCTGTGTTCAGATGGAAGAAACCTTGTTCAAGGTGAGCAAATTCCTGTGAACCTAGGAAAACAATCACGACCCATATTCTCCTTCTGCAAACAGCCACCGGCACCGAGCGGACTGGGGCGGAGCTGTGAATGCGACTGGATTTTACTCTAACTGGATCTGTTCAACCTGCCCTCACCGCGTAGCCGCCCTGCACAGCACCCGGAGAGGAGCTCGCGAGCAGAGAGAGATACGCTTTGGTGTGCTCCTTGGCCCCGCAGAGAGCCCTGGCTTTACCCGCGCTTGGTTTTGCCTTTATCCCCCACTCTGATTTGAGTCTCTTTGCCCGGACGCAAATCAGCGGGGACGGGGGCAGGTGAGCAGGGCTTTGACGCCAACCAACCTCCCCGCGCCGGGAGACCCGGCGAGGCGCTCCCGCCCCGGACTCACCCCTTCGGGGGGCACCGGCAGGACCCGCGGGGGCGCCCCCCGGCGGCGCGGCGGGGCTCCCGGAGGACCCAGAGGGC
>Ga0065711_1051605_pt1 | contig 10314 bp, 2 predicted proteins | sample Hoacrofraction12_FD_59098 | JGI IMG/M metagenome (GOLD analysis project Ga0065711, IMG submission 59098) | Hoatzin crop microbial communities from Cojedes, Venezuela - Epithelial fraction 12 v2 (version 2) | ecosystem: Host-associated > Birds > Digestive system > Esophagus > Crop | place...
CCCCTCGGCCTCCTTCTCTCCAAACCCAGAGTCCTCAGCCGCTCCTCACAGGACATGCCTTCCAGCCCTTCCACCAGCTTTGCTGCCTTCCTCTGGATGCATTCAAGGACTTTCATGTGCTGCTTAAATCATGGGGCCCAGAACTGCAGACAGTGCTCCAGGTGAGGCCGCACAATGCTGAACGCCGCGGGATGAGCCCCTCTGTTGGCCGTCTGGCCATGCTGTGTTTGATGCACCCCAGGGCGCAGAGGTTTGCCCTCTGCAAAGGGCTGCCAGGGCACGCTGCTGGCTCACACTGAGCCTGCTGTCAGCCAGCACCCCCAGGTCCCTCGCTGCAGGGCTGCTCTCCAGCCACTTCCTCTCCCAGTTTGTACCTGTGTACCAGTTACGCTCAAACAGCAGGTAGCCTGGAAAGAACAGGAAATTGCTGAAACGTCTCGTACCTGTATCATTGTAGTGCTCTTGTTAATGAGTAGCATGGCTATGAGATTGTAGCTTTAATGGGTAAGAAGCAGAATGGCCTTCAGAGTCTTTTCTTGGAGCTTAATGCAAGCTTTGCATAACTTATTTGGCATCTTTAAAAATTATTCCCTTTAAACAGTGATGAATTTAAAGTCAGAGTCTGAGACGGTGTCATTACGGCTCTGTAGATTTATAGCGCACAACAGATTTACATGTGCTAAGACTATGCCCTTCGATGCCCACAGGGTAGAAAAAAAACAGTCATTACTTTAGGTGTTACATCGTGCAAGGTGGGGTAATGAGCTCAGAACCAGTTGAGTCGTATTACATCATTGTGGCTCATTCCATGTGTGAGGCATGCAGGGGAAAAGGGTTTTACACCACAGCTGAACATGTTTTAGCTATTACAGTTCTAAAGGTAATCCTGAAAAATCAATTCTATTATAAACCCACCTAGAACTTGTTTTCCTGAGTCTGCACACTGACCAAAAATATTTAAAAGACAGGAATAACTCCTGTTTTGTTTTTTTTTCTTTTCTCTAGGATTTTTAGATACTGAAATTCTGAACATGTAAATGCAGATGCTAGTATGAGGAACTATGTTGCTCTTGGTCACTTCAGCAGAAACATGCAGTTAATGATGACATTTCGTGGTTCTGACTTACCTTTCATTCCTTCCTGTGTTGTGTGCTTCGAACTGCTTAATCCTGTCTGTAGATAGCCACCCCTTACCTATCACTGTGTAATTCATTTATCCTTTTGTATGTATGCAGCTGTTAAGACACTAGACTAACAAATCCCAAACCATTCAGCTTTCTGTGTCTTTAGCCTCGCAGTCAGATCTGTATTTGAACTTAATAATGTGGACAAAACTTGCTAGGAGCTTTCACAATGCTATAGTTTTATTTTTGAAAGAAAAAAAAAAGCAAGTTGCAAGTTGGTTGTGTGTATGCATATGGATGCGTATTCAGCAGGATGAAATAGCCCAGATGATGTGCTGCTGGGTTAACAGCAGAGATGACAGGGCTGTGCCAGCTGGACTGCGTTGGACCGCTGTGTTTTGGTTATTAAGAGGATAAGAAAGCTTAATTCTACAACACTGAGAAATGCCAACAGAGTCTTTTAAGGATATGGGATGCAGGAAGGAATGGTGATGACTGAAATTCAAGCTGTGCATTTCCAGGGGGAAAGGAGGGGAGATATAAAACTGGTCTGGATGGTGACTTATCTAGTTGATGATTTGTTGCATTTCAGCACATGAAGTTTTACCAAACACTGCTTTTCCAAATATGTCTTTCCAGCAGTTGGCTTGAATACGTGGGCTAGTATCAGAGGGCCCCAGTACCACTTCAATGCAGAGATGTCTGCTAATTAAAATCTTTGCAGGTGCATTGTACATCTTTGGCCCTACAAAATGTGTGACCTGAATTGTACGTAGCTAAAACATTGAGAAGTAGTGTTAAGAAAAGTAAGCAGGAGTAGGTGTATTTAGGTGCTGCATATATATATGTTTTGGTTTTTTTCTCCCTGTGTAAATTTCATAGTGTATAGATAGGAAAATAATTTTTTCTTTTTACTGTTAAAGCCCTTTCCAAGCAGCGTTTCAGCAAGCCAACAGGCTAACGGACCCGGCTTTTGGAAATTACAGTTTGCAGCAGACAGTCTAGTGACAGCATATGGGTCGGTGTGGGGAGAATCAGAGATGAATCATGCATTTGCAGACTACAGCCAACTAGTCACTGAGCTGTGCAGCTGCCATTTAGGTCACCAAGTTGCTCAAGGCTAGTTTTGCAGCTCAAAGGTCAGGATTCAGTGTGTCGTCCTCCTCATCCGAGAGACTTTGTGGCCGCAAATTAGCTGAAGTGGTGACAGACACAGGAGAGGGCTGGGGCCTGAGGGACGCTTAACTAATTCTTGTGGTGACATTTATTTTCCCGTGTTTCTTGTTTGTTTGTGAAGCCTCTCTGGGACCCGTGTGTCGGGCAGTCTGAGCAGCAGCAGCAGGGTGAGGTTGTAGTGGCAGCGCTGAAACGGAGAGGTTACAAAAAACAGCCTGAAGGGCCAGTGGCCGCTGTGTGTTTCCATGTGTGAGAGAGAGAGGTGACCTGCTTTGAGCAGCCTGCCTGGTGAAAGCACAGAACCCAGGCTTGAAAGAGGGCGGTGGGGGAAGTAGGTCTTCAAAACTATTGGAAGTGTGTCTGGAGCAGCGGGAAGACCTCCTTCTGGAAGTACTAATGAGATATTTGTTTTCTGAGTCGTTGACAGAACAAGCACTTTATTCCTGTTGTTGCAGGCTCTGTGCAAAAACTTCATGCATCTAATTAACCTTTTAGTAACAATAGCCTAAACATCTTAAGTGGTAAGGCAAAAAACCACCTTTTTGCCTGGCTTACTCTGTAAGATTACTTGTACTTATTTCAGTTGTGAGTCAAATTAACTGTCAAGGTCCCTTTATGCTAAATTGTTTCTTATTAAATATGTAAATACACCTTGGGTTCAGTGGTGCTACTGGCATGCTTTCAGTAAGGCATGGGCTTCAGCATACCTCGTTTCACTGGAGTGATGCTGGAGCATGCTACTGTTCTTTTAGTTGTTTAAAAACATGAGTGTGTATTAGTACCCATTATAACTCTAAATTTATTTCTCTAGATGACTTCAATACAAAATTGTAAACTCACTCTAGAAAAATGCTACATTTAATGTATTACTTAATTTTTAGATTAATTAAAGTTTTACTCCTTGGACTGTTCAGGTCCAGCTGTGCAAAACTGGAGATAAGGTTGGCGTGAATGAAGCTTTTCTCTCAGCTGGAGCTTATTATTGACAGTGATAGTAAACTTTGCTGTCTGTGTGTTTATTTGAAGAAATACTGTGTGACTGGAACTTCTGGTGCCTCAGTCCAAACGTAAAATTGTGTAGCAGTGAGGCCTTTATACTGACACAGGTTTTGCTTTGTGTGAGCTTTCCCAAGCAAAAAACTGTGTAGATATCCCCAAAAATATCACCTGGCTACACTACTGATTTGTTTTTGTTTTTTAATGTATCTAAGTGATTATTTGTTGTTTAGAAGAAAAAACTTGAGTTTCTGTGTATGTGTAGCTTTTGACATAGTTTATAAAAACTGGTGTAGTGGTGAGGAAGAAAACAAGCAGAGCAAAACTTTGGTTTACTCACTGTCGGTTCTTAGACCTTTTACCTTCTTTTGCGTAACTAAAAATGAGGGTGACAAAATCTGAGAAGGCTCATTTCCTTCTGCCGCTGACGGTACAATAGTGTAAGATGGCCTTGTATCTTTTTAATCTTAATGCAGGGGCAGTTTCTGTGCAGTCTGAATACTGCTACCTGTAGTCTGGCTATTAGTTTACTAGCTTGACTTTTTTTTTTTTTTTTCTCCTTTTTAAATGTGACGCAAAATGTCCTGTCTTGTTCTTTTTGTAGCACACTGATGACTGGAAACTTGCCTTTTTGCTTAATATTTTCTGCTTGGTCTGTCTTGCAGGCAGAGGCTAAATTTAATAGAAATCTTTTAACTAAAGAATTCTCTTTAAAATTCCCATCCCTCGGTAAAGTGTAAAAAACAAAACAACACACTGAAGCAGGCCGTGAGGTAAAAGAACAGTGTCCATGAATCTCACTGCGAAGGCATGCTGAATGTTGATGATTTGGAAAAAGAAGTGGGAAAGGGAAGGCAGCATGAGAAATTAAAAGAGCAGAGATGCCAGAGGTGAGAAGAAGGCGGAGAACCGTAGCTGTGGAAGGGGAAAGGTTAAGGGATTATGTAGACAGCAGGCAGAAGATTTACTGAATTTATATTTATCCTGTAAGCAATGTCAGAACCGTAACCAGCAAGTGCCTTGAGCTGCTGGGATGGTGCTGCAACGGTTCAGAACAGAAAACTGACGAGATAAGGGAGGGGATGCAAGTTGGGATGGATTCTGTGCCGTGTTCTGTTGACGCATTTTAGAAACCACACACTAGGGCTTGTATTCCTAACTTCATGCTGAAGCCTCTAATTGTACAGGTACAACAGGTGCTCTTGGCGAGAGCTGCAGATGAGCAGCCTCTCTAATTAAGCTAAGCCTGTGGGTTAAAGCTACCTCTGTTGTCATTTCACACGTTTGACTGAATTGGCAGTAACATGTTTTCTTTTTAACAGCGCTTATGGATGTGCTCCTAGCTCCTTCCAGGGCTGAAAAGGAAACAAGGAGTAGAGAGTGTTGCTAGAAAGTTACTAAGGTGATGAGAATTCTCGTTTATAAATTCAGACATTAATTGTCTTCATAGATTTTGGTAAGTGTCAGTGAAGCTCAGTATTTGCTTAACATTGGTTTCTCTATCTCTGGCAGGGGAAGGGCACATGTCTATGTGTAATACATGTTGCTATCAATCCACAAGCTCTGTTGTTCTTTCTTGTTATTCTTAAATGAAAATACTTACAAAGCTGGCTTATGCGGGATTTTATCCAACATATACTAAACTGCAGCTGAACTGCTTTTGTGTTGGATAAAGCTTATTAATGATGTTGAGTTAGTTTTTTCCACACTCCATGTTGTCTGATTAATGAACAAAATCTGGAAATTGTCTGTCCTAAAGAGGATGCTCTTGCCTCTCACTATAACTGTGTATTTCCTGTGTATTGCACTTGGCATTGTAATTCATGTTTTGAATGCAAGTAAACAAAGGCGAGGGAGTTTATATGTGTACTTAAGGTCTTGCCTGATCCAGGGTTAAAGATGGTCATGTATTTTAGTAAATACAAACAGCATAGATGAGAAGTATTTCAGTGTGTTGGTGAGCCCTGGTGCTGCAGTGTGGAGGAAGAAAAAATGAAAAATGAAAGTATCCTTAACCAAATTTAGCTAGTTAACAGGGACAAGCTAAAAGGATAGCTACTGTTTTAGAATGTAAGTATAATCTTTTAATTTTTATCCACCTTTCATTTTTCTTACAGCTTTGAATAAAAAATCTTACATTCTTTATTGTCATGCATGTTTGGACACTAGATGAGCGGTAGGGGTGGAGCACTAGTAATAATAAAAGCAACTGGAAAATCAGTAATACAATGCAGCACAGCTTACATCTCTGAACTGCAAATCATCGGTTTGATCCCCTGAGGTGGAAGGTGGCTCCGGTGAGATACCCTGTGCTTTCTGCTTGCACGAACTTCCTACACTCTTCCATGCTGAAAGGGCTTTTGGCACCTCATGAGCCTTAGTCTTCTCGGGCCTTGAGATGCTCTCACCTCTCTGGGCATCTTCAGCGCACTGATACTGATCTAATATAGGAGGAAGCCGAGGAGTGATCATTTGGCAGAATTAAGTCGCCTAAGATTAGAGCCAAAATGAATCATTGATGAGGAAGTACTGTATTTTCACTTTTTTTGGTTGTATTTGTCTAGATTGAATTTTCTGTATAGGTCAGGAATGAGTTAATAATGTATAAAAATTCTCCTGAAATGACCTTTAACAAAAGAAGACGTTAGTGTCTTTTCTATGGGAAGGTGAAATAGGGAATCTGGATTTTGCCTGTATGGTTGTTGCTAGTCTGCTGGAACAGACAGTATATTAAAAACTCAAGGTTGAAACACTTAGGTTAAAGAGTGGGGGAAATGGCAGCTGGTTTTTCTCTTCTCCCTGAAAAAAAAAGCAGGTGGGGTGGGAGGACTGGAGAGTAATTCTTTCTGTGATAAAATGCTTGTTTGCTGTAGCACAGGTCTTTGTCCTTCGAAGTATTTTGGTTTATTAAATCAAACATACTGAAAACGGCTCTCTTCGCTTTCTTCTTGTGTCTCTCTTTTTGCGCCCCCCCTCCACTCCCTGGTGTGGATAATATCAACCTGTTGGCAAGGTTCGTAATGTCCAGATAATCTTTCTATCTTTTTCCTGTAAAGTCAAGCTGTCACCAGATGACTTCTGTGTCCTTCCCTGCTACTGATGGAGGATATCTCCTCATAGTTCTTCCTTTGGCTGAGGCTGCTTGTCTGTTCCTTCGTTCTTTGTTTGCTTCAATACAGCCTCATCTTTCTCCCTAGCCTTGTTTTCTCAGACACTGTTTCTAGACTTTACAAATCATCTTTTTCTTTGTATCGCATTACCTTGTTCTCACTCTGTTTCAATTACTTGTCTGATAGTGAAAACACAGTTGTAATAATTCAGCAGTAATTAAATTAATACTAAATCTTTTTCTTTCTGGCATAAAACTAAAAAAGGTCCCAGACACTCCTTCTCCCTGCACTCCTCCACTGTCAGTTTATTTTATCCTTTCCAGCTACAGGCACTCAGTTCATCAAAGCGTTCCTGTTTCCCTCTTTTCAGCGTTTAGCACGTTGTTTTTGATGGAGGTGTGTTGATAATCTACTCTTGCCGTTTCAGTGTGCCGTCAAGATAGATGCTATTCTCCAGCTTACGGTTAATTATGGCAGTAGTAGGTCAAGTGTGACTAGTGATCATCATGTTCATGGGAGTTACTGAGAAACTCGAGTAAGGAGGACCCAGGGATGAAGAGAGAACGTTGATGCTCTAGTACTGTTACATTTTGAGGAAAAGTTTCCTCTGACTGAAAGTAATGCTGGAAACTTGAGATAAAATGGATTATGTATAAGGTTGAGTATATGCATAAAATTTCTCAAGGTTGGTCACAGCCAGAAATGAGAAGGTATGCACTGTATTCCGTGAGTTCTTTTCCAGCAGGAGGGTTCTCAAACAGAAATATGTCCTGCAATAATTGGAAATCTGGCCATTCAAGATAGTTACAATAAGAAGCAGAAGAATCAAGTGGCTGCAAAATGATAGCTCTTTAAAGGCTTCCTTTGGAAAAATGTTAAATGAGTCAATACCTTCATTAAAAACACTTGTTATTTTTCCCATGTTTACTTAAACCCCAGGAAGAAGTAAACAATCTGGATTGAAGACATGCTTTGCTCCTTGCAAATATATTATCTCACAATGATATTTTCCCCATAGCAGCTCTCTTTGGCAGAGAATTGTGCTTTAAACAAAAAACAAAAATCAAGATTTGCACCTGGCCATTTTTTGTCCTGATGTAGTAATATGTAAACTTGCTATAAAAGGGCACATGTTGCGAAGGTAGCTTTGAGTATTTCTGACAGAATGGTGTAAAGCCTTTTTCATACAGTCAGTCTGTATGCCCACTTTTTTTGGTCTTTCGTATAACTGCAACAGAAGCAAAAAAGAAATGGGGTTGCAAAGTGAAAACAAACACACACACAATCCCTTCATCCCCCCCAAACCCAAACAGTGTCTGGAGAATTTACAACAGGACTTAATAATTTATTAAATATAGAAGAGACCAAAAAGCAGTCACAATTTCAAGTTAATGGTGAAATCCTGTAGAAATTGATACATAAAGTTCAGACTGTAATAGTGTATTTGTATTGTTCCCAGGTGCGGAGGCTAGTGAAACATTTTTGTCTCCAAAACAGAGTGTCTGCATGTGAACTGCCTTTCTGGAATATCTCCTGGGCCCTTCTATCTGCCAGGCGATGCCTGGGAACTGGTCAGCAAGAATTTTAATTGGCACAGACCGGATTTTTGTCAGGCAGTGCCCTAACAGTCTGCTAGTATGGGTGGCAGATTTCAACACCCTGGAATGCTTGGAGGGTTTTAGTAGTTTTAGTATAGATGCCATCTCTGTTTTCAAAAAGAAAAAAAGAAAAAAGATTTTGTGAGTGACTAAAGATATATTTTATAGTTCTGATACTAAAAGATGTGAAATGGTTGCTGTGTTGGTAACGCTGTCTTTCAAAGAGGAAAATCTGAAGTATTGGTGGAGCAGTGGTAGTTAAACTAGGAGTAGCACTAGTTTTAGTAGGTGCTTACAAAATAGCTGTCTTTAGGATCTGTGGCTGTAATCTTAGATTTGAACCTGTAATCTCTTCTGGGATGGCAGATTCTTGATTTCCCCCCTCCGAATGCTTTTAGCAACAGAGTATAATTCAAAAGTACTCCGCAGGGTCAGGAGATCAGGACATCAGTTGGTGGTGTCGTTTTAGTTTTGTTTTTATTTTTATGGACATGAAACTCCAAGCCCTGTAGCAGAGTGAGAAATGAGACATGGTTATTTCTTTGATCAGTAACTGCAAAAAAGCAGATGAGATGCTCTGTGGAGTGCTGTGCATGCCACAGAGGTGCTACACAACGTACTTTTAACCCTATGCCATTAGGCTTTTCTGAGTAAAATACAGCTGATCCTTCACTTTCACTCTCTTTCTTCAAAATTGGGTAACAAAGATAAATACTTCGCAGTCAGAGAGTGATGGATGGGACAGTTACCCAGGGTGCAAGTTGAACTCTGAAGCTGTGTAATGCCAGAACCTAGGTGACGTAAAGGATTTATCTCAAGACGTTCGGTGTGCCAACAGGTGAACTGCACCAAACACGCTGTCCCTGCGTGCTCCCATGCTGTGTGGATTTTCCTTAGCTCTATCCTGCGAAAAGGAAGAAAACAGCAGAGGCTTTTACAGACGGTGCCATAAGTGATTCAGCGTGCAAACTCAGCCGTTCACATGAAATCACTCCAGCAGCTCGCCGTGGCCCTGCCAGTTGCTAGGTGCAGATCCAGAGAGGCTTTCCTATTTTGGCTGGAGAATCCACTGTCGTTGCCAGGATTTCCGGATTAGTTTTCTCATACGGTCTGGCACTTGGTACTTTACAGCCACCAGGACCGAGGAGACTTGAGCAGGAATCGTCAGTCCCCAAACGGAACGGTGCTGCTGGCCTGTGGGCATTAAAGCAAAAAGGCTGGCATATCTAAGTGAAAAATGAACAATAATCTGTTCTGGACAATGTGTTCAGACAATTGTGGTTATTTTTTGTGCATGGATTACATGCACCAGATAAGTAGCAGTTTTCATCCTGTAGCTTCTTGAGAATCAGAGGCCGGTTTGTGTATTGCCCAGAAGATTTTATGGTGTGATTTCAGGGAAAACAAAAGAAGGAAATGCTTAATTCATGTTGTGATGGTGAGACCACATGAAATAATTCGTGTAGTTGGCCTATGTTTTATCTTAAATAAAGGAGGGAGAAATACTACCGTAGAAGAAGAAATTCAAGGACTTGGGTGCTGGTACATGTGAGGGGAAGAGGGTACGACTCCAGTTGCGTAGAGATTTCCGTGGTCACACTGTGTGTTGCAGAGAAGGTGGCAGTATTGACTGCACTCTTAACAGTGTTTGCACCTGTTTTTTGTCTTACTCTGTTATTTAGAAACTCTTTCCAGTGAAATAACATGTAGTTAATAAATCTCCAATCTCAAGTGCTAAGGTAAGTTTTACTACTCTGATCTGTGTCCCTCCTTATTTTTTACTTCATGTTTGCTTTAAGGTGTCAAGAGGTGAGTTCTGTTGCAGATTGGTTTGTGTAAATGACTTGCCATCTCCCTGCTCTGTTAGAGGCTCGTGAAGCTTGCAGATGTAGCAAGAACCACAGGAGGCTGGGTGGGTGTGTACTACAGGCCACCTGACCAGGAGGAGGAGGTTGATGAGGCCTTCTACAGGCAGCTACAAGCAGCCTCACAGTTACAGGCCCTGGTTCTCATGGAGGACTTCAACCACCCTGACATCAGCTGGGAAGACCACACAGCTAGGCAGGCGCAATCCAGGAGGTTCCTGCAGAGCATTGATGATGACTTTCTGATGCAGGTGGTGGAGGAACCAACAAGGAAAAGCGCTCTGCTGGACCTTGTATTAACAAACAAGGAGAGACTGGTGGAGGATGTGGAGGTTGGAGGTAGACTTGGCTGCAGTGACCATGAAATGGTCGAGTTCAGGATCCTGCGTGGAGGAAGCAGGGCGATAAGCAGGATCAAAACCTTGGACCTCAGGAGGGCTGACTT
>Ga0065711_1051606_pt1 | contig 10314 bp, 7 predicted proteins | sample Hoacrofraction12_FD_59098 | JGI IMG/M metagenome (GOLD analysis project Ga0065711, IMG submission 59098) | Hoatzin crop microbial communities from Cojedes, Venezuela - Epithelial fraction 12 v2 (version 2) | ecosystem: Host-associated > Birds > Digestive system > Esophagus > Crop | place...
TTCTTTTCTTTTCTTTTCTTTTCTTTTCTTTTCTTTTCTTTTCTTTTCTTTTCTTTTCTTTTCTTTTCTTTTCTTTTCTTTTCTTTTCTTTTCTTTTCTTTTCTTTTCTTCTCTTTTCTTCTCTTTTCTTTTCTTTTCTTTTCTTTTCTTTTCTTTTCTTTTCTTTTCTTTCTTTTCTTTTCTTTCTGAGAGTGAGGATACATACTGTGCTGCTAAGAATAGAAGTAGGAACATTTAAAATATAAATTAATACAAAAAATATTGAGCATCAAGAGGAAATCCACTGCAAGCCTACAGAGCCCATTAGTATGCTATATTTAGCACCACCATAATGAACAGGAAAAAATATCAAGTTGTTTATATAAAGGGAATGGTCTCATTCATGTTGGATAAAATCCCAAATTCCAAACCACGATTTCTGGTCTCTGGCCAACCTACAGCTATGTTGTGACACAGGATTTCCCAAGCTTGTAGGGTGGCATCTTCAGATGAAAAGAACAAGTGACCTCAGAGGTAAGATGCTGTAAGAGGCTCTTGTTACATTCTTTAAAAGTGCAGCTTGTCCAAAGGCTATACTTTACACTGCAAAAGGAACACACTTTGCTGCCAGTCTGTTAAAGTTGGCAGTTAGTATTCTTAATATCAGGACATCACTTTCACAATAAATTCAGTTTTTCAAGGGCCTTCAGTTTTCTTTGACAAATGAGGTGATCACATTTTCCAAGAAAATACACCTCTCCGTGCTCTCACCATTTTTAGTAGAAGCTTTGAAATTCCCTGAATCTTGCTGGAAGACACGTTGTCCTCCACAGAATGTCTTAACTTTTGTGGTGACCAGCTCTCACAAATAATTTAGAGATACTTTTTCATCCTTTTGAAAAGAAATCATGGTATTCATCCCCTATAATTGGAAGTTATGTGTCATGGGAGTCTCAAGGGTTGAGTGTATCAAGAAAACTAGACTTAAAATGGCTGGTTAAGTCCTGCAGAGAAAGACATACTTGTAACCTGTCTACTGCAGGTCCTTTGAGGCAGTTGACTGGAGAGGCATAAAGACACACTGTTCAAGTGTGTAGGGATGGGCTTAGAAAAACGAAAGCCCACACAGAGTTGAATCTGGTGGGGGATATGAAAGGCAACAAGAAACGTTTCTACAGGTCTACCAGCTGCAAAAGGAGCATGAGGGAATATGTGGACTCCCTGCTGAGTAGGGCAGGGGACCTGGTGACAGGGACAGGGAGAAGGCTGAGGTACTCAGCGCCTTCCTTCCCTCTGTCTTTACTGGGAAGACTGGCTTTCAGCAGTTCAAGGTTCCTGAAACCAAAGGGAATGTCTGGAGAAAGGAGGACTTCTGCTTAGTGGAGGAGGATCAGTTTAGGGAACATTTAAACAAACTGTACATGCACATGTGCATGAACCCTGATGGGTCCAGAGAAACATAAGAAGAAATCTTTTTATTGTAAGGGTGATCAAACACTGGAACGGGTTGCCCAGAGAGGTTGTGGAGTCTACATTCCTGGAGATACTAAAAAATGAACTGGGCACAGCTCTGGTAAGCCTGTTCCACCTGACCCTGGTCTGAGCAGGGAGTTGGACTAGATGATTTCCAGAGGAGCCTTCCCACTTTGACCATTCTGTGATTCTTGTGATTCTGTACGAGATTGTGAGACAGAAACAACTGAAATTTAAGCAGCACTGAAATGCCCTGATTACTGTAGGGACTGTATCAATTTTTAGCAATACAAGATTTCAAATATAAGTGACACAACCACAGAAAAATATGTTTAGCTGAAAGCACAGTTTGCCAATAAAACCCACATGTCAGGCAGCTGGGTTTTTTAGCCGGGTTCAATATTGAACATTTCTGGAAAATGTAGCCATTTCACTTAAGATCTTTATTTGCACTTTTTTTTGAAAATCTGTCTTAAAAAAAAAACCCTGAGAAGCAATATCACCTGGCAATTTAAGTGTGCACAGAATGTGTGCCAAAATTAAAGCATTCTGGTAAAAATTGCAATCATTTAAGCTTGTCAGAGTTACACCAAACATCAGGCCCATGCAAATGTATCTGATGTGAAAAGGCATTACTTGCAATTGTTCCTAAACTGGTAAAATTTTAATCTGTTTTTCAAACCTGGAAAACTGTGTGGGAAATGCCCACTGCATAGCATTCTACATAATCCTGCTAACATCTTTTAGACATCTCTGATGCTTGGTGTTGAAGCTTCAGTGTTATATTTTAGGTGAACACTACACAAAAATGATCAATATGTAGTTAGTAGATTTTCTATCCAGAACAGCCTTACAGACAGAGAACATGAGAATCTTGACCTCGTAGCAATTTAAAAGTGACAGCCAGCATCAACCAGGCTACTTCTACACCAGTTTAAGAGCAGGGGCTAAAAAGAATCTGTGATGAAATATTAGACAACTTGCAAGAAATTCACAAAACCAGATGCTCATTTACATCCTTTTTGGAAGGACAGTCCATTTGCCTCTTAAGAACTTTGTAACTAATTTGTTGAAGACACCAGATAATGTCACACATAAAGGTAGCCAAGCCGTATTTTCAGACTGTCTGGAGCTGGAATGCTATGATGATATTATGGAACAAGCAAAGGCTAAACATGACTAATAATGATTTTGAAACCTGTTGGAATAGCAGCCCAAGTGAGAAAAGAAAACAAAAAGTGAATGTAGATCTGTAGAGTTCCTGAAGGACTGTGAAGAAAAGCAGAGACTGGCCTTTTCACCATGAACCATGAATCTTGTTAACACTGAAAACTCTTTAGACTCTTGGAAATCAGACAAGCTGCTGCAAATCTCTGTGGTGACCACCCCAAGTAATTGGCATCTTACCCAGTTTACCCATCCTAGCTGATGACTGGTTTTAGATGATGGAACTTGGATGACTTTTTACGAGTTGATAGAACATGCCAAGGAATATGAAGTTTTCGATATCACAACATGACTACACTGCTGATAGACAAATGGCAAAGTCTGAGTGAGTCACAGCTGACATTACTAAGATTTTACTAAAGAAAGTAAAAGAAAAAAAGGAATTATTCTTTAATAGAGAAACAGGTCTGTGGAATCCTAATCTCAAAAACATCAAAGTATTTTTGTATGTTCAGTGGGTGAAATACTGAATCATTCAGTGGTTGAAAAGAAACTGGACAAAAAATCAAAACACCTTTGCCCAAGCCAACCTCATTACTGCAAATAAGCCAGATTTCCTCAAATGCTTCCTCATTGCAAAAAGTGCACGTGAAAACAAGTTACCTGTGCTGAACTGATGTATCTCATTCAGAGAATACAGAGGGTATAGACTATATTTCACCAAACCAAATTTACTCACCAGAAGCACAACACAACAGATATGGACGTACAGGATGATGAACTACCTGTTCCATTGAGATTTTGTGAAGAAGACTTGAAAAGATCAAAATTTGACAAGTGGCTGAGTTATACAGGAATAGTTAATTAAAACAACTTATTTTCAAAAGAACCCAAGTGTAAAACAGACTTTGCAGGCTGGAGTGTCAATAGAGTCCTGTTTCTTCTATAGAAGCCATGAAATATACCCACTTCATCTAAATATTCAGGGAGAAATAGTACTTTATTCCCCAATCATGCACTTAGCAAGGCTTGATAAAATCAAAATACATTGCTAAAACTTAGTCTACTGATCTAGCTTTTATATATGGATTTTAAAAAATATTTTTATGTGAGTGACTGTAAAGGTTTAGGCAGAAAAAGACACAAAAATTCAAATAAGGGTTTAATAAGCTTTCACTAGATTGATGTAGAGAGATGGAAACCTGAAAGTGTGAAAATAACAAGCTACAGACTTGTCAGCAAACACAACCTTCCAACAGATCTGAAATATGAGAATTTTTTAAAAACTCATTTCAGTTAAGTTTTATTTTAATAATTTTATTTCTACTTGGAAACCAGTTATGTTTTATTAATCTTCTCCAGCCTTTTGTCATTTTTTGTGTGGCCCTCTTTTATTCCCCTCCCTTACAATGTATTTTACATACAGATTTTCAGGCAAGGTTTACTGTTTCCTGCAAAGAGTGGAACTCATGGACCTAGCAGCTAGAGTTATTGTTAGCACACAAATAGACTAAGACAGATCGTAAAGTCCCTGGTGATCCAGGAAGTATATAGTGCTGACTAGCTCCAGCAGCGCCAGCAGAAATTTCACAAGCCGGTGCTTAGATTTCAGCAAGTTCATTCCGTCTAGTCCTTTCCACCTGAGAACTGCCTGAACCTGACCTTGCTACAGCCATGAGCACCACACTCTTCTCAGCCTGGAAGGAATGTACGGGTGGCTGGTGTCAAGCCGTTTCTCTGCAAACAGCCCCCCAAAATGCCTGGCTGGCGTGGTGGGGGGGTGAGCACCCCCAAAAGCTTGCAGACTGTCCAAGGGGCACTTGGTGCCTGGCTGGCTCAGGCTTCCCATGGGTGAGAGAGGCGGACACTGCAGTGCTGCTGAGAAATGGCTCTGGAGGTTGTTAATCTGCAGTGGAAAAGCATTACTGAGTAAGAGGGGTTACGTGAGGAGCTATTTCAGATGCTTCACATTCCTCCTCAACTTCACCCTGGCATAACTTCCAAGCGGAGGCAAGCCCTTGTACACGAGGCATAAAAAATAGCAGAGGGACTACTGCTATGAAGTGCTGAGTATTTCCAAGAGCTAAACACATTCCGCACCAGAAATATGGGAATCGGAGTCACCATCTTACTTTTCTGAATAGCTGTAAATAGGAATTAAGTGTAAAAGTGGTTTGGCTTTATCTTGGTGCTAAACTGCTTGGCTAAGATCAGGGGTCAACATGTGCTTTTTCCAGCTGGACCCACGTTGTGCTGCAGCATATCTGGCTTCTCTTCCATTCCTGTGGATTGAGCCTGGAAATTCTGCAACAGCTTCCTTTACATTTAAGAAAGAGGTATTTCCTGAATTACGTATGAGCATGAATAACAACATCAGGACAGAGGCCCCTGTTTTATTTATTTTACTGTGAAATTTAATTTGTTATGTGTTTTTCCCACATTTTTGGTCTCAGATTTCAGTGTGCTATAGATTTCTGTCCTGGTAGCAAACTATTGCACGAAGATGCTGTAGATAGGAGGGAACTGGTGGGTCTGGGATACTCAGTCGTTTGGGAGAAGATAGGTTTGGGGCTTAATTGTGTTAGCGAGGTTTTTTCTTTGAAGTGATCAGCAGTGAAATAGTTAACAAGACTGAAGTGTAAGCTATCTGTGAGGCTTCAGAGTTAACATCGATTGGGATGAACAGAACACTTCACACCTCTCAGAACTAATCTCTCAGCCTGAAAGTTTTGTTCGCTGTTCTGGAAGGTCACTTAATTACTATGAGAAGTACAGATATAATCATGCGATGAAGGTTAAGCTCCAGTATGTTATTCTGAGACAAGGAATGGAAAATCAAAGCAGATTCAGCAGCTATGCAGGCATGAAATATGCCGGTTCTATGTTTGTAGCTGTTTTGACCAAGTCTCATTCTTCAAAATAGACAGTAGGAATATCATCACCAAATATTCTTTGAGGTACAAGGACAGTTATTTTGTATTAAGTACATTCCATTCACAGTCTGGTTTTATAGGAGAGGAGTGATTGAGGATTACAATCTGTTTTAAATGCTAGTAGAAAAATAGCCTTTTCTAGAGAACGGCATCGTGTTCAAAGATGAGTGAAGTTACACTGACATTAAGCATGGTTTAACAGCCTGAGTAGACAAAAAGTCTTTGGCATAAACAAAACCCCTTTGATTTTATGTCAGTTAGTTATAGTCAGTGGGAAAAGGAGTATAGGAGCAGCGAAAAAGATATCCCACGTCACTGCATCTACTTTCTGTCAGGCAACCAGACAACATGAATCCTTTTTCGGATGCTCTAAGGTGGGCTGAAGACTGCTGACATAATACGGTAGTCCTTCGGCTGTATCAGCAATTAGGTTTTACATACTCTGTTGGTGGCACTCTTCTACGTCATTAACAATGGTGTATGATCACTAATATGTTAACTTCTCCAAGAAGTCCACAACTCCCTCACGTAGATGAACCTGGAAAGTGCACTGAAATGAAGAGAGTATTTAAACAGTACACCTGGGAGTCCTGGAACTAAAGAAACCTGTTTTCCCATCAGTTCTTATCTTGCCTTAATTATATATATATAAAAATCTTTATCATTTATAAACCGTATCTCTGACGTAGAATTTGTCAGTGTCTAAGACATATAAAGGATATGCATGCTCACATGGCAATTTTTCTTTCTCATGCAGGGAACGCTTGCATGGGGTTTTTTCTTTGTGTGGTTATATAATTTCATAAAACTTGCAGCTTTATAGTTTCATTAATTATTGTCTAATTATATTAATTAATTATTAATAAAATGCAGATTTAATTAGAGAATGAAGGGTAAAGGTACCCTTCAGTCAAATTTTTTTGAAATCAGCTAACGAGGTCAGAAGTTATTAGCAGACAAACTGATAGACACAAATATGCCCACACTGTGACCTCCTTGGGAGTGTGACCAAATTTAATCTCTTTTCATACCAATTTAGAGAACCTAGAAGTGTAAAAGACATTTCTGCTCTCCACTATGGTACTTGCATTTTGATACTACTGGATCTCTTCAGCCAAATAACTCTGTATTACTTGTCTCTCGAATAAGATAACTATATTTGGAGTAGCATTACAGACAAATCTACTTGTCAGCACCTGCTTGTGGTAAATGTGATGGTCCTGGGAGGAAAGACTTAAAGCAGTCAGTGCAAGGAATTGTTGGGGTGTCACCTGGAAGCCCGGCCTCATGTGCTGATTGTGTTTGCAGCATCTCTGTCGACATGACTTACCACGACTTACTGTAAAACGTGGAGGCCTCTCATGTTTCAACTCGGCAAGCAGTACTTGAGACATGTTGGCAATAGTCAGGGCACTGAGCCTCACAGCAAGAAATGGTCTGGTTTACAGGTAAACATCAGCTAAAAGCAAACCAAAGAAGCAGCATGAAAATAGCACTAGAAATGTACTCCCACAAAATAACTGCCTTCTACAAAGCCCCTTGCACAACAATGAAAATAATGGAAATGAGAATTGAGCTTCTACTCAGAAGGCAGCATGTTGAAATAGCACACTCTCACTGGAAAAATACATTAGAAGTCAATCAGTGGTAAATTTTGGTAGGTAAAATACTTCCTATATGGAGTGACATTGTAGAGGAAGTGCTTTTTTCACCTGAATCCAAGAAACCCGAAGGAAGACAAACATTTATGTAGCAGAGCTGGGAACTCTGGTTCTGAAGTTGAGAGTTACTCACGTCTCTGAAGGAAAATCAGAACCTCCTGCTGCAGGCTGAGTCCTGGGAAACAGTGGTGGGAGAATAAGGTCTGAATCCTAGAGGACTTTCTCCAAAGAGCATGGACTGCTGAAATGCCCAGCATCAAAACAGTGACAGTTGTACAGAACAATCATACAGGTTCGAATAACCTCAAAAGAAAAAGGAGAAAGGATATAGTGTGTAAGGATCTACAAGTAGCATAAATTGTCTGTAACGTGACTCAAAATACATAAATAAGAATGCTCAGCCTTATGAGCAGCTATTCAAGAGAAGAGGGAAAAAAAAGATTATGTCCTAATCTCACCTTTGCCGGAGAAAACGAAAACGGCAGTACACAAAGTGACTGAGAACAATGATTTCCAATACAGAGAAAGCTGTCTGCAAAGTGACTTTGGCAAATTCATAAATGTGTGCTGATTCAAATATATAAATACACTGCAGAAGAAGGCTGCCAGCTGAAAGCTGCCATACTGGTTAGGGCGCTAAATAATCGCCAGCCTATTGCTGTTTGATAGCCCAGCTGAATTGTGGAGCCAACTGCAGCACAGCTCCAGCACCACATGTAAGTCTTAATATCAGACTTCAGAAATGTGACATAGGAATGATGATATTTAACAAAAAGCTTCCTAAGGCCACTGGATGCATGCAGGCTATCAAAAAGAAAACTGAAAGGGGCAAAGTTATTTCTTAGAGCATATAGCTGTTGGCACAAAGGGATACCAGTGGCTGCTGAGCAACAAAGCAGAGTAAGTCATGCAGCTCATCACAGGACAGACTTAGAACATCCAGAGAAAAACAGAGCATTTGTCTTACGGTTTGTGAAGAACTTAAACCTAAGGACATATCTGAAGGACTGGACGCCCTGAGAGTAATGTCAAAGTGGAAATGCATCCCTATTTGCAGCTGGGGTAACTACTGAAATGCAAAGTACCATTAGCTGTGATGAGGCCACGAAAGGAAGAACTGACAAGGCTGCAAACAAGAGGTATTATTATGCTCATCGAAATTAGCACAGAGTGAATCAGCAGCTGAAAAGTAGTTAGAAAGTCTTCGGGTAAACCAAGGATCTGCTCTGAGCCAAAACCACTGAGCAGAGTTCTTGGAAGAAGTCGGTATCCATTGCCACTGACTGGAGACATGCTACTGTGATTTATTCATGGTTAAACTGCTTGCGACATCAAGTACGGATTTTGGCAGCTTAAGTCAGTGAGCCTTCTAGCTTCTTGACAATCTTTGCCACAGCTACTGGCAGGTGTTTTGGGCATAAGGGCATCAAGTTAGGCCTGACATGGACTGAGAATGGACTTTTAGATGTAAAGGGTATAATTTATGACATGATTGTCATAGAAGAAGGGGTTGTTGAGCCAATCTGGGTCCATGAAGTCAAACTACAGAAACTTCTTAGCAAATGCTGACAACAGAATATTAAACTACAAACAAACTAAGGTGAGAAGAGCTGAATTTGTCTTCTACCACGTTTTGTGATGTACTTTTGCAGGACTGTGAGAACTGTGAAACTGTAAGAAAGTGCACAGGCTGGCAGACATGAAGAAGAAATTGTGTAATTTTCAGTAAGTTTTCACATTCTGCACATACCTTTCTGCCTCTCAAGCCTTGAGACAGATCACAGCGATGCAGCATGGGACTCATAGCAGAACCTGAATTGGGCACTTGAAAGAATAAATAAAATTATAAGCAAGCACCAGCTTTAAGGTGCTAAGGTGTTTATGCAACAGCTGGAGATACAACATCATACCTCAGGAGGAGGCAAAGTGGCCTTGTGCAAAGCTCGCTGTAACAGAGCCCTGACTGACACAGGGAAGTGACACATCAGATTTAAAAGGAAGTGCTGGCTCTCCTTCCTGTAGTGAAAGGTTTCTTATCTAGACTTCTGCCTAGGCATAACAGAACACTATAGAAAGTCAATGCTGAAGGCAACCAAATGACTGGAGCACATCGCTGAGACTCGAGAGGCAAAAGATGAAGAAGGGGTGATGACCAGAAAAGCAACACTAGGAAGCAGGTAAATTGACCCAAGCACAAATTTAAACCAACTTAACAGAAAGATTTTGCAGATAATCTTAAAGTCAAGGTTGGTGTCATGGTCTTTTTTTAATTATTTTTTTTTTTCCCTAAAAGCAATACAGGGAAATTCTGTGTTGTACAAGGTATTGGATGAAACAGTCTCACTCAGTTTCTAATAAATTTCTTGTAAGCCCACGATCAAACTTAACAGCTACTTACCCTCATTGGTAAGAATTTTCTTCTTATGTTTCTTCAGTCATTATAAACAAGAAAATTTTTAGAACAGCTGAAAAAATAGCACTGTGCAAGATCTAAAAGTTTATAGATATATAAATATTACAATTTCATAAATATTTCTACGCATTTCCCGGACTGAAAGGTTCTTAAGAATCACAGAATCACACAGAATCACAGAATAGTAGGGGTTGGAAGGGACCTCTGTGGGTCAGCTAGTCCAACCCTCCTGCTGAAGCAGGGTCACCTACAGCAGGCTGCACAGGACCTTGTGCGGGCGGGTCTTGAATATCTCCAGAGAAGGAGACTCCACAACCTCCCTGAGCAGCCTGTTCCAGGGCTCCGTCACCCTCGGAGGGAAGAAGTTCTTCCTCCTGTTCATCTGGAACTTCCTATGCTTCAGTTTGTGCCCATTGCCCCTTGTCCTGTCACTGGGCACCACTGAAAAGAGCTTGGCCCCATCCTCCTGACACCCACCCTTCAGATATTCATAAGCATTTATTACGTCCCCTCGCAGCCTTCTCTTCTTCAGGCTGAACAAGCCCAGCTCCCTCAGCCTTTCCTCGTCGGGGAGATGTTCCAGTCCCCTCACCATCCTTGTAGCCCTCCGCTGGACTCTCTCCAGTAGCTCTTCATCTTTCTTGAAGTGGGGAGCCCAGAACTGGACACAGGACTCCAGATGAGGCCT
>Ga0065711_1051607_pt1 | contig 10314 bp, 3 predicted proteins | sample Hoacrofraction12_FD_59098 | JGI IMG/M metagenome (GOLD analysis project Ga0065711, IMG submission 59098) | Hoatzin crop microbial communities from Cojedes, Venezuela - Epithelial fraction 12 v2 (version 2) | ecosystem: Host-associated > Birds > Digestive system > Esophagus > Crop | place...
TTTTTTTGGGTAGATAGGAGCATCGCTCGCTCCGCTCGCTGGGAGTCAGCCGATAGTAAAAAAAATCCGCACCAGGTGGCGCGGATTCTGTTTCCCCTTGCGGGGAGGTGGGTGGACTTCGTTAGGTGATGATTTATTTCTTCCTTAGGAAATCACATTCTATGATGCGCAGTTCGGAGCGCACCTTGTCGCCGTCCTTCGCCTTGTAGAGGTCGAGCTCGTTGGCGGTGGGCTGCACGAGTTCGGTCACTTGGCTGAACGCGTCGCCCTCGGTGGCCGTACCGCGCAGGCGGATGGTGAACGTCTTGGCCGTTTGCCCTGCATCCATGCTCAGCGGCAGGCGCACGTAGCCGAGCGACAGGGGCGTGCTGCCCTGCCATACGCAGCGGCCGTCGGCAAGGATTTCGAGCGGATAGCTGCGGCGGCGCCAACCCGTCAGCTTGAGGTCGAGGCAATCGATGTGCTGCGGCTCAGCGAAGTGGAAGGCAATCCACGCCGTCTCGCTCTTGCCGTCGTTGTGCCACTCGGTCTCCTCGTTGTCGTCAATGGCACTCTGGGCGGTCTCTCCGTTGCAACCAGCGGTCACAGCCTCAGGCACCACAGCCGCCATCGTCACCTGCAGCGGCTGGGCAGGCATCGGACTGACGCTGACGGTTTGCAGCGGCTGCGTCAGGTCGGGTTCGGCCACGGTCTGCAGCGTGCAGACAGCGGCAGGCAGGCCTTGCGCCTCAGCCACCACGCGGATGGCGCCCGTCTGCGTCGTACTGCGGACGAGGGCGCGATTCACGCCGCACTCCACGGGCAGTTCTTTGCTGCCCACGCAGTTGCCTTCGCCCTTGCCAATGCCGCCAATCCATTCCGCAGGACCTTCCAGGGTGAAGCGGACGGAGCGGTTGTCGAGCGGGCAACGGCGTCCCTGGGCGTCCACCACTTCAAAGGTGAGGAGCGCCATGTCTGCGCCATCGGCCACGAAGCCCTGCGGCGACGTCAGCGACTCCATGCGCAGTTGCACGGGTTCGCCCACCGTCTCCTTGCGGCAGCGCGACAGTTCGGTGCCGTTCTGGCCGTAAGACACCGCCTCAATGGCGCCATTTTCAAAGCGAACGGAGTCGAAAACGTGCAGGAAATGGTACTGCACGCTGCTCTCCACGTAGGTTTTCCCGTTCACGGAAAGCGTCACGCGGTCGGCATCGCTCACCACATAGACGGGCTTGACGGTGCCTTCGGGATAGTTCCAGTGACCCATGATGTAGGTGTGGCTGCGCTGCGGCGTCACCCATCCGTCCCACATGGCGAGGTGGGTCCAATAACTGTCCTTGGGCAGGCGCATGGCGTCGGTGAGGCCGCTCGTGCGGTAGTTCGATTCGCCGCGGCAATGGGTGTTGGTGTCACTGAAAATAATCTTCACGCCGCCGCTGCTGACGCGCTTTCCCGTGCCAGGGCGCACCATCCAGTAGTCGTACCAGCGGCGAATGTGCTCCACGGCCAGTTGGTCCTGATTCTGATTGTAGGCCGAAGCGTCGGCGTTGCGGTAGAGCGGTCCGTCGCCCTGCTTGTGGTAGGGGTACGACCAGTCGTCCCAGTAGCGGCGCAGGCCCTCGTCACGGCAATATTCCATCGCCCACACCGGCTTGCGCGCGCTCTTATTGATGTAAAGCATTTCGCCGCCATATTCGGCAGTGGTGCTGGCCAGCATCTCGCGCGAGCCAATGGCGCGCCCGCCGTGGGGGTCGAGTTCGTCGCGCAGCGCAAGCATCTCCTTCATGTGTTCCTCGGAAATGCCCTTATTGCCACATTCATAGAAGATTACGCTGGGGTTGTTGCGGTAGTAGAGCATGACGTCGCGCATGAGTTCCACGCGCTGTTCCCACTGCCGCCCCTTGGCATCAGCCTCGGCATCGCCAGCCGGCATCGCCTGGGGCAAGCCCACGCGGTCGCAACTCTCCACGTCCTGACGCCACGGCGCCACATGCATCCAGCGCACGAGGTTGCCGCCGCACGCCGTCATAAGGGCGTTGCTGTAGTCGCTCAGCCACGCTGGCACGCTCATGCCCACGCCGGGCCACTCGTTCGACGTGCGCTGCGCAAAGCCGTGCACCATCATCACTTGCCCATTGAGGAAAATCATGCCGTCGCGGAATTCGGTGTGGCGGAAGCCCGTGGCCGTCACCACTTCGTCGCTTACGCGCCCCTTCACCTCCACCTGCGTCTTCACGCGGTAGAGATTGCCCTCGCGCCACGTCCACAGGCGCAATCCGTGCAAGCGCTGGGCAGCGCTGAAGGTCACTTTCTGCCCCGCACCCACGGTCTTTTCCTCCGAACGGAACGAAGCCACTTGCCGTCCGTCGGCGTCAATCACCTCCACCAGCAGCGTGGCAGCCTGGGGCTTCGCGCCGCTGTTTTCCACTTCGCTCTCCACCGTCACGAGCGCACTGCGTTCGCTGAGGTTGAAGTCTGACGCCCAAACATAGACGCCCTTGGTGCCGAAACTGGACCACAGGGGCAGCGTTTGGTGCACATCGCTCAGCACGTGCAGCCACACATGCTTGGGCAGGCCGCCATAGTTGGCGTTGAAGTTCTTGTTGTTCCACTGGAAACCCGCGCCAGTAGCGGCTTCGCGGTACTGCCAACTGTTGTCGGTCAGCACCTCCAAGCGGTTTTCCTTCCCATATTTCAGGTAGGGCGTGAGGTCGAATCCGAAGGGGCCGACGCCGTTCTCGTGCATGCCGAGGTAATGCCCATTGAGCCAAACCTTCGCCAACTGGCGCGCGCCTTCAAACTCAATGAGCACGCGCTTGCCGCGGTCCGAGCGCGGCAGCGTGAACGTCTTCACGTAGCGCGCCGTGTCGGTGGGCAGGTCGTCGATGAGCACGCGGAAAGCGCTCTCGCCGTTCCATGCGCGGGGCAGCGTCACCTGCCGCTCTGCCCCACCCTGCTGGATGGTCCAGTCGCGATCGAAATTGATGCTGTGCTGCGCCTGGGCTTCGGCGTTGCCGCCGAGCAGGACGAAAACGAGTGCGGTGGTTTTCAGGAACGAACGCAGTCGTTTTCCAAAACGACCGCAGTCGTTTTCAGAAACGACTGCAGTCGTTTCCGAAAAGGAAGCGCTTCGTTTTTGGAAGCGAAGACCTTCGCTTGCACAAAGGAAGGTCTTCGTTTTGTATTCTGTGTGTGTCATTTCGCGATTTTTTTGCCGTTGATGATGTAGATGCCGTGCGCCGAAGCGTTGCTCACTTTGCGGCCGCTCAGGTCGTAGATGTCCTGTTTTTGGCCGTCGGCCTCAATGCCGTGGATGCCCACGGGGTCGGCCACGATGGTGATGACGCCCTCGCTTTCCAGGCGGGAGTAGTCCCAAATGTAGCCGGCGATGGGCTCGGCAGGCTCAAAGGTGGGCGTGCCGTTGAGGGTGATGCTGCTGCAGTCGAACACTTTGTAGTCCGTGCCGACAGTCCAGTCGCCCGCCAGGCGCGAGAGTTGGAAGACGGGGCTGGTGAGGGTCACCTTGCCGTCAACCTTGAACTGGTCCACGCGGCTGGTGCTGCGGCCGCGCACGCGGATGTATGCGCCGTCCTTCACCGTGAGGTTTCCCGTCAGGGTGAGCGTGCCGCAGACGGTGTTGCTGCGCTTGCCCGCGGCGAGGGTGCCGCCGTTGTTCACCGTGATGCTGGCGGTTTCGCCCGTTCCGCAAACCATTGCGCCGCTATTGACGGTGACGAGCGCTGAAGTGGTTTCGGCAGAGGAGTTCTCGAGGCTGAGCGCGCCCTCATTGACGTTCATCTTTGCGGCGCTGGCGCCCGTGAGTGTGAGCGTTCCGTCGCCATATTTGTTGAGCGTGGCACTGCTGTTGAAGGCACTGGCGAACTTGGTGTCGGTGCCGAGGTAGCCCACGTTCCAAGTGCCAGTGGCCATGGTGGCATCGGTGGCGGTGGACTGCAGGGCGCCAATCTTGTGGGTGTAGGCGGTTTCGGTGCCGCTCTGGCTCTTCACGCCAGCCACATAGACGCCAGCATCGGGCTGGAAGGTGGCGTTGCTGAGGTCAAGCGACTGGGAGAGGCGGAACTGGCCTGAGGTCACTTCCACGGTGCCTTCGAAGGCGGAGCAGTTGGTGTAGAAATCGCCGCGGACGTAGGGGAAGGAAATCTTCATGGTGCCTGCGCCGAGGAGGGTACCGCCCACCTTGCAGCGGCTGCCGCCACGCACGGTGAGGGTCTTGCCAGAGGGGATTTCGAGTTTGTTGGTGAAGGTGGGCACGGCGCTGGTGCTGTTGTTGTCGAAGATGACGAGCGTGCCGCCGTTGCCCGTGATTTTAGAAGTGGAAGTGCCGAACGTGGCATTCCAGGCGCCCATGGCGAGGGTTCCGGCGTTGATGACCGTGCCGCCGCTGTAGGTGTTGCTCGACGACATGAGGCTGAGTTGCCCGCCGCCAGCCTTGATGAGCGTGCCGGTGCCCTTCACGGCGCCTTGCAGCGTCAGGGCGCCGCTGCCATTCTGGATGGTTGCGGAGTCGTTGAGCGTGAGGGCGCGGTCGGTGGCGGCGCTGGTGTTGTTCACAATGAGCTTGGCCTTGCCCATCTGCCAGTTCTTGGCGTTGGCAGAGGCTGCGCCGAAGCTGCTGGGCGTGCCAGCGTTGGCGAGTTCCTTCACCGTGACGGTTCCGGCGTTGATGATGGTGGCACCCGTGTAGTCGCTCTTGGTGGCGTTGAGAATGACTTTGCCCTGGCCGTTGAACGTGAGGCCGCCCGTTCCTGAGAAGCCGCCGTCGCCGCTGAGGGTGTAGGTCTGGGTGTCGTTGGTGAATGTGGCGCTGCCGATGGGCATGAGTTCAGGCACGCTGACGGCGAACTGCTCGGCATCGTCGGGGAAGATGATGGAGTCGTTGCTCACGAAGGTGGTGTTTTGCTCGTTGAGCAGGAAATTCTCCTCGCTGTAGTTCCATTCGTTGCTCACCGCGCCGTTCCAGATGACGCCATTTTCGGGCTTGCGCTGCTCGTTGATGACGAGGTAGATGGCGTTGTCCTCGTTCACGAACTCGTAGTAGAGGCCAGTGAGTCCGCGGGCGCTGAAGTTGCTGAGGTCGCCGCTGAAGGCGCCGGTGTAGGCGATGAGTTTGTACTTGCCAGGCTGAATGGTGTCCTGTGCGCAGTTGATGGTGAAGACGGCATCGGCAGTGACTTTCAGGTCGCCGTTCACCTGAATGAGGTCGGCGGTTTGGTCGGTTGCCGTGGCGTCAATGTCCATTTCCATGAAGAGGCGCTTCGAAACGTTGAGGCCCTTGCTGAGCGTGATGGTGCCGATGGCGCCAATGGTTTCGCCCGGCATGAGGCGGCCGCCTTCGTAGTTGAGCGCGCCTTCGAGGATGAGGCTGTCGCTCAGCGTGGCGTTGCCAGCAAGCGTGCCGCGGGCACGGAGGTCAACGGGACCGGCAATGGCGCCATTGACGAGGAGCATGCCCTCGCTGATGTAGGTGGTGCCGGTGGTGGCCATGCCGTTCTGCAGCGTCACCGTGCCAAGCATAGACTTCCAGATGTCGCCCTTGCCGCCGATTTTGCCGCTGCCGGCGAAGGTGTAGTCGTGGCCCTTGGGCGTCATGAAGAACGTGGTGTCGGGCGTTACGACGGAATTGATGTTGATGGTTGCGGAATTCTGGCCCGTGAGGTCGAAGAGAATGGTTTTGCCGTTGGCGAGGCTGGCGCTCCAGTCGCCGTTTTTGTAGGAAACATCGGCGGTCATGACGGGCGGCAGGGGCGGCAGAGGCATGTCGTAGCCCAGGTAGAAGCCCGTGTTGGGACTCTGATAATAGCCGCGCGTGGAGCAGTCGCCGCGGTAGTGCGGGTCTTGCTGCAGGCAGTAGAAGCTGTAGTTGGTCTCGATGTTGGTGCTATAGACCACGAAGCCCGTGCTGGAGGCGTCGTTTTGCTTGGCCAGCACCACCTCCTCGCGCCAGTCGCCCATGATGTCGCCGAAGAAGAGCGGGCGGTTGGCGTTGGCGGTGTGGGTGACGTAGCCGCTTTCCTTGGAGAACTGGATGAGGCGGGTGCCGTTGTATTGCGTAATCATGGCGTTGCTGTTCCAACCGCTTCCGCCGTGGGTGCTCAGCGCCTCGCGGTCGAGGTCGCCGTCCCACCACACGCCTTCGTAGGGATAACTCGTTTCGCCCGACTGAATGACGTCGCCTTCGCAGCTATAGAGGTTGCCCATAGTGCTGTAAATCTCGTAGCCCTTGTGGTTGGGGTCCACATCCATGCACTCGCCGCGGCCCACATCGCCCACCGCGCTGAGGTACCACTCCTTGATGTGCTCGCCCGTGGCGGCATCGTAGAGCAATTGGCCGAGCAGGGCGCTCTGCTGAATGGCATAGACCTCGAGGCCGGGGCGCTCCGGATTGATGTCGCTCACGCGGAAACGGTCGCCGTGACCGATGCTGGCGTTCATCACCATGCCATCGCGCATGTTCACGCCACCGCCGCCATTGAGCAGTTCGTCAATGCCGTCGCCGTCAACGTCGCAAACGCGCACTTGGTGGAACTGCGCGAGCCACGGACTCTGCGAATTGCTGCTCAGCGTGAACTGGTGGGCAAAGTTGCTGGGCGTGTTGCCGTCCCAGTCATACCCCCAGCCGAGTATATAATAATGGTGCGTGCCGTTGGTCGTGCGGTCGCACACTTCCATCATGAGCGAGGGGTGGATGCCGTCCTCGTAGGCAATGGCGAAATGGCCGGTGAGGAAAGCGTATTCGGTGCCGTAGTTGTCGGTTTTGTAACTGCTGCGGTTGGTGCGCGAATACTGGTCGCTGCCGTCTTTCACCTCCGAATAGTTGAGTTCGGCGGAAGTGATTTCGGCGCCCGTCTCGCCGTTCACCACGCTGATGTAGAAGGGCGGATTCTTGCTGCTGTTCTGGCGGTAGTCGGTGATGCCGTCGCCGTCGGTGTCGCCCGTCGCGCTGCCGTTCACGTAGGCGCCCCAAGTGTTGTTGGCGGCGTCCCAGAAGCGGGTGCCGTCGCTGCTCTTGATGAGCACTTCGGCCTTGCCGTCGCAGTTGATGTCATAGACCGTCACGAGGTCGCTCTGTCCCGCGTCGATGCTCACATTCGGGCCCATGTCGAGAGTCCAGAGGCAGGTGCCGTCGGCCTTGTAGGCCTGCAGTTTCTTCGTAGCGCTGAAGTCGCTGTTGTAGGCGGTGTGCAGGCGGTCGATGACGTATTCGTATTCGCCGTCGCCGTCGAGGTCGGCGGGATAGGCGAAGGTGCTGCGATAGTCGCTCTGGTTGAGCACGGTGCTTTCAAACGTCACGTCGGCCACCACGTTGTTCCAACTGTAAGTCTTCACGGTGTAGGGCTGGCTGAGCGGACCTTCCGTGCCGTCGGGGCGCACGAGGCTCACGGCCACCTGGCTGCCGCTGGGCAGGGTACTGCTCGTGGTTTTGTAGTTGGTCTTGGAAAGGGGCGAGCCGTTGAGCTTCACAAAACTGCCGCCGCTGGTTTTCACATAGACGTTGTACTTCGCTTTCTCTGGTTCCTGAGCCAGTTTGCGCCAGCTCACCAGCATGTCGGTGCCGTTCTTCACGGCCACCACGCCGCGGCCCAGGGGCTGAATCACGCGCTGGGCCTGCATGCTCATCGCCGTCATCATGACGAGCGCTGCAACAAAAAGTTTTTTCATTTTTTGGTGAATAGTTTTGGTGTTTGAGATTTTCTGCTGCAAAGTTCACCATTTTTATTTAAAAGGGCGGAAAATCTCGTTGCAAAAAAGGATAAAATCGTTGCAAAGTCGCTCAGGCAAAGTCTTTCGGCGATGTGCCATATTTGTCCTTGAAGCACTTTGCAAAGTAGTTTGTGTAGGCAAAACCGACGGCCGCAGCCACCTCGCTCACGCTCTTTTTGCCCGAACGGAGCAGTTCGGCGGCGCGCTCCAATCGCTGGTCGCGCAGGAAATCGCTCGGCGACTGCCCCACCAGCGCCTTCATCTTGCGGTAGAGGTTGGCGCGGCTCATGCACATGTCGGAGGCGAACTGGTCCATGCTGTAGGTCTCGTTCGCCAGGTTCTGCTTCGCCATGGCGTAGGCGCGGTCAATGAATTCGCGGTCGCCCTCGGAAAGGCCCTGCGGTTCTTCGGCCTCGGCAGCGTCATTGCCCTGGTCGGCCTCCGCCAAATGGCGCAGCCAAAGTGCCGCTTGCTCGCGCAGCAACTGGCGCTCCTTGTGGCGTTTTTTCCAGACGAAAAACAGGGCGGTCAGCGCTCCCAGCAGGAGCAAAAGGGCAAGCAGCCGCACCCACGCCAGTTCGTGCCAAGCGGGCTGCCGCACCAGCACAAGGACATCGCGGGCATCGCTCCAACGGCCCAGCGCGTCTTGCACCTTCACTTGCAGCACACTGGCGCCGCTCTTTATTCCGCGTAGATGTATAACATGTTCTCCGCCAGCGAGTTCAGTCCACGAATTGGAGTTATTCTTGATGCGATAGGCGAAGCGCAAATCGGCGGCATGGGCGTAGTCAAACGCTGTCAACTGCACCTCGAGTTCGCGCTCATTTGAACGGAGGAAGGCGGTGTCGAGGGCCGCACTGAGGAGATGGAGGGAGTCGGAAATGGCGAATGCGCTCACGGCCGGCCGCAGTTGCGAAACGCGGTTGTCGAGGTCGGCCAGGCGCGGCACGTAGGCACCCTGCTCGGCGTTCTCCACCCACACGCCATCGCTGTCGGGGCGCAGGGCAAACGGCAGGGCGACGGGCAGCCATTTGCTTCCGCACGCCACGGCGCGCAGGCAACCGCTCCGCGGGTTGTATTCACGCAAAGTGCGGTTGGAAAGCAGCCACAGATGGCCCCACTGGTCAAAGCGAATCATGCGCAGTTCATCGCCATTGGCCTGGCTGGCCAAGGTGTCCTCGCGCAGGGCGCCAAGGGGTTTCAGCGGCAGCGACGCCACACGCCCCAGTTTGTTGCTCAGCCACAGCACGCTGTCGCCGTCGAGGGCCATGCTCATGAACCCCTTTTCAGCGCTAAGCGTCTGCACCACACCGTTTTGCAGTTGGCACACGCCGCGCCGATTGCTGAGGAAATAGACGCCGCTGGGCGCAGCACAAACGTCGTGCACGCGCCCCAAATCGGTGGCGAGGCGGCGAACGTTGCCCGATTTATCCACCTGATAGAGAGAGCGATAGGTACCCACATAGAGGTCGCCGCTGTCGCTTTCGGCTTCGGAAAGCACGTTGGTGTCGAAGGCATCGGGCGGCAGGCCGCGGCTCAGCACGGCATACTTCGGCAGCGCCGTCCGCAAGCGTGGTCCCGCCTGCGCCGCAGTGTCGGCCTGGAAGCGGCTTTTGTCCTCGCCGTCGGGCACGAGTTGGGTACCGTCGAACCGCATCACGCCGCCATTCCAGAGGGCGAAATACATCTGCCCGCCCTGCTCCACCGCCGCTTCCACACTGCGGTTGTGGCCCGTCCAGCGCGTCTGAAACCGCTGCAGCAGCGTTCCGTCGCTGCGCAGGTGGAGCAGGTGGTTGCGGTAGGCCACCCACATCGTGCCGTCGCGCTGCGCAAACAGGCAGCCGATGCGCTTGTCCGCCAACTCGTCGGGGGTGGTTCCAGGGCCTCTGAGGCGCAGCGGACTGATGCTGCCATCGCGCTGCTGCAGCACGTAGGCGCCCATTTTCGTGCCAAGCCAAATGGCCCGCGCCTGCGTGCATTCCGCCAGGTGCATCACGTCGTTGCTGCCCAGCAGGTCGGGGTGCGCCGTGTCGGAACGAAAGAAATAGGTGTGGTAACCGTCCCAGCGGCACAGGCCGTTGCCCAGCGTTCCGAACCACATAAACCCGTCGGCGTCAGCCATTTGCTCCGTCACCTCCACCGACTGCAGTTCTTCAGGCAGCACAACGCCGTCAGCGCCGCGCTGGCTCCACGCCGGCACGCCGCCCAGCCACAGGCACGCGAGCAAAAGGATTACGTTTCTCATCGGTTCGATTCAAACGCAAAGATACAACTTTCTCCCGCAACTCACAATTTTTTCCGCACTTTTGCAACTTTTTCCGCATTTTCCCAAATCTTTTCTGCGTTTTTCCGAAATCTTTTCCGCGTTTCGTCGAAATCTTTTCCGCGCTTTGCCGAAATCTTTTTTCCGCTTTTTCGCCGCACAAAATCCCGCCTTCCCCACCCTTTTCCAAAAAGAAGACCTTCGTTTCAGTAAACGATGCCCTTCGTTTTGCAAAGGCAACGACGTACAATTAGGCCATTTTATGCCCTCAATGGCGCATAGGCAAAGGGGATTCCGGTGATATTGCCACCATGGGGCGCACTCGTCAGCAGTGTGTCCCGTTTCATTTC